>Ga0209589_1000029_pt1 | contig 147486 bp, 142 predicted proteins | sample CowpeawhiteBW_FD_187525 | JGI IMG/M metagenome (GOLD analysis project Ga0209589, IMG submission 187525) | Root nodule microbial communities of legume samples collected from California USA - Cow pea white BW (SPAdes) (version 2) | ecosystem: Host-associated > Plants > Roots > Nodule | place...
CGAGACCTATCCGGCAACGGCTCACCCACGGGACCGCGTCCAGCTTCTGGTCGATCGTTACCCTACGCGCATCGACCCCCGACCGGATGGTTACATGCCGCACGACCTCGTGCAAAGTGCAAAAAACCTGCTGAGCATCGGCATCAAGGTCGGAACTGACGCCTACAAATCCGACACTGGCGCTTACGCCTTTATGATCAAGAGCAGGCAGCTTCAGCGCCTGCTGCAGCAGACACCCGGGTTGAAATCGGCTCCATACACCAAGAGCTTGGCGGCTACCCTCAACCAAGGTCGTTTCGATGTCGATGCGGCCTTGGAGGATCTCAAGGACAATCCGACGCTGGCGGCTTCGGTCATGCAAGCCTCGATCAAGCTTGCTGCCGAGCGGGGGATTCTGCGCGAACCCTCGGCTCCAACGCTTGCTGCCGAAGATGTCGCCACCACAATTACGTTGACTCGCGAGGAGGCGGCACAGCGCGCCCAAATGGAGGCTTCCCGCGCTCAAGCCGAAGAGAAGGACATCACCCGGACGGCAATGTCGGTTGCCGAAGCCCTTAAGGGGGCCGGCATCGAGGTGAAGATGCCCCATTTGGCTAAGCGTCTTAGATCGCCAAGCTCAATGACAGACGAGCTCACCGGAATCCAGGCCAGCTCTGAGACCGGCGCCCAGCTTTTCAACAACGCTGTACGCCACGTCTTCGAATTCTCGGACAGGGATTTTACACGTGCCTTCAAGAAAGCCATTCTAGCGTTCGGGGAGAGCGGGTATAGCGATGTCAGCACGACCAACTGGTTCAGGATGCGATCGCGGACCTTCGCTGGCATCAAGTCAGTGCTCGCCACGCCTGGCGGTTACCGTTTTGAGCTCGAGTTTCACACGGCAGACAGCTACAAGGCCAAGCTCGACAATCACGAGACGTACAAGGAGCTGCAGAAGCTCAGACGGTTGCAGCGAGGGAGCGAAGAGCCCCCGGATGACTCTATAGCCGAGCAACTCCTGGAGCGCGTCCGACGCGCGTGCAACAAGGTTGTCATCCCCGAGGGCGCCGCAGAGCTCCCCCATTGGGAAGCCGAAGCCGGCAACAGCGTTGGCGCTAGCCCTGCTCGTGTGTCGAACGTGGCCCGGCCGACACGCGCAGCGCGGTCGGCACGCGCAACAGAGATTGTTGGCGCCCTCGACAACCGCCCGATCGTGCTCGTTGGCATGATGGGGGCCGGGAAATCCGGTGTGGGACGTGCACTCGCAAAGCAGCTGGGGCTGACGTTCGTCGACTCCGATAAAGAGATCGAGGCGAAGGCTGGCAAGTCCATAACCAGGATTTTCGCGGAGGACGGCGAGGCGCATTTCAGGGATCTCGAGGCGAATGAGATCAGCCGGCTGCTCGATCAGGGACCGCTGGTGCTCGCAACCGGTGGTGGAGCCTTTATGACCGAAGAAGTCCGACGTCGTGTCGGCGAGAAGGCAGTCTCGATCTGGCTTAATACCAACGAGGACGTGATCAGGCGCAACCTGCGACACGACACCAACCGTCCGAAAATACAAACCGCAGACCGGGACGAGATGATCACAAACCTGATGGAGCAGCGCAATCCTGTGTATAAGCTCGCCAATCTCGCGATTGCCCCACAGGACCGGCGGGAACTCAAGAGCGCGGATGCTTGTCTTAGCGAGCTGCACGACTATCTCTGCGCCGGTGGGGGGCTAGACGCTGGGCAATCTGGCTCGGTTAAGGAGGAGCCCGCTGCCTCAAGCGCCCTGAGGGCGCGAACTTCGGTTGCGCAGGAGCAGATGCCATGACCCGCGTCACTATCGACTGCTACGGCGGCGCGGACGAACGTTTACCAGCGAGGAACACGATCGGATCCGCGTCATCATCGCTGAGGGCTATGGGGCGTGCCCTTTCAGTGATTTGGTCATCGATACCGATAAAGGAAGTTTCCCAGCGACCGTGGCGTGCCCGGAAACCGAAGCCCGGCGCTTGATCGGTTCCTGATCAGATCATTCCCTTATGATGGGGTGGACCCCGCCGACGGCATCGATGCGCCAAAGTGGAGGTGTTTAACGCCACTTAAGGGAGGCGTCCGTTTTGCATTAGCACAATCGGTCTGGATATCGCCATGCATGTTTTCCACGTTCATGGAGTGGACGGGAAAGGACGGGCTGTATTCAGCAAACGGATCGGCCGAGGAAAGCCTTGGATTTTTTCGCAGCCCAGCCGAGTTGCACGGTAGCTTTAGAGGCATGTGGCGGAGCCCACCGCTGCGCTCGGTGGCGCAGGTCTCTTGCTGGTGCGTCAGCTGCGGCGGGGGCAGAAACTGGCGGCCGCCATCGCGGCAAAGGAAGCGGATTTCCGCCTCCTTGAGGTGATGCTCAATCCCGATGGCCGGCTCTGGATCGATCGGCTGTCGGGTGGTTTGGAGGACAGCGGAGGGACGATGTCCGCGGCCGACGGCGAGCGGATCGTGCGCCTGCTCGCGCACCGTGTCGGCGCTGAGGTCCATGCGGAGAGGCCGCGTGTCTCGGCCGAGCTTCCGGAGACGGGAGAGAGGTTCGAGGGACTTCTTCCGCCGGTCGTTGCGGCACCGGCCTTTGCGATCCGCAAGCCCGCGGTCGCGGTGTTCACGCTGGAGGACTACGTCGCCTCCGGTACGATGACTGCCAGTCAAGCGACAGCTCTGAAGGGCGCTGTGAGGATAGGTGAGCCAAAGTGGCGATCTTGGCAAGGCGCACATGACGCTCTGGGCCTCAGGCTTTGTGGCGCTGGCGTGCATAGCGATCGTCACGCTGAGCTGCTGGCGGGAGTGGTCCTCGCGGCAGCATGAATTGAAGAACGCCGAAACGGACATGGCCAATCTGGCCCGATCCCTGACGCAGCACGCCGAGGACACCTTCGAGCTCACCGACACTGTTTTAAACGTGCTTGTGGGCGAACTCGAATTGGAGGGCACCGGCCCGGCGTCTACGACGTCCTCTATCTTACCTGGCAGGAGAGGGATGGACCGTCGGTAGACGCTCCGCGGAAAGGCGGATTCGGACCGCGCCTTCTGTCTCGCGCACTCTACCAGTTCGGCGGCGGCATCGAGATCCTTTTCGAGCCGACCGGTGTCATCTGAAACATGCATCTCACGCGTCCCGTCGGGCAGGTCGGAGAGCCTCTCGGGGGAAGCCGGCAGTCAAAAATTGACGCCGAGAGCGACGTAGCCTCGGACTTTCTGACTGAGCTCACTTTGCTATTCGACATCATCACTCCGGACAGGTATTGCCGATAGAATCCAGAATGTCGCCCGCCTCGCCAACGGCTTCTTCGGGACAGATGCCCGTCGGCGGATCTCGACGAGCGAGATCAAACGCGGCGCGCGCGGGCGTCCAGATCCGCGCGGTCCTCCTCGCACTCCTGGATGGCGCCGGCTTCCCGCAGCACGGAGATCGTCCAACCGCGTACCGTCAAGTTCGCCGGCCGTCTCTGCTTGGCATCAGCATCGAGTTCGTTCCCTTGAGGCGCGAATGCTTTCCACCGGCCTTTCGTTTAGGCTGCTAACACAATGCCAGGATTTGAATTGCCGCGCCTCTGGGTTTTCACTCGTTCAGCCGCCGCTGCAGGCCTCCTCCCGCTCCGGGGGCGACGTCTCGAAAGTCCTTTACGTCTGCGGAACGCCCGCCACTGCGTGCAGCAGCGAAAGACCGCGCAAGCCGGCTCCGCTTGAAACGGCTCACCTCGATTGTCGGCGTCAGCGTGTTTGCGGGGCTTACGGCCTACGATACGCAGCGGACAAGGCGATGTACGACATCACGGATGACCACACCTCCGCAGGCCGCAAGCCGGTCCTTGCCGCGCTGTCGCTCTACCTCAATTTCCTCAACCTGTTCATGATGCTGCTGCGCCTTGCGGGCGGCCACCGTTGAGCCGAGAGGTGCGCCGCGTCAGGCCGCCGTTCGTTCCGCGGCGCTCGCGAGTGCGTCGCGCAGCACCTTTTCCTTGGTCTCGTCGAGGGACGTCTTGAGCACGACGCCGCCGGCATCCTTGATCTCCTTGATCACCTTGTCCGCGGTCATGTGCTTGATCAGCACGAACAGCGCGGCGTTGCCGGGCTGGAGATTGGCGGACAGGCTCTTCATGAAGGAGTCATCGATGCCGAAGTCCGAAAGCGCGCCGCCGAGCGCCCCCGACGCTGCGCCTACGGCGACCCCGAGGATCGGATTGAGAAAGAGGACACCGATCAGCAGGCCCCAGAAGCTTCCCGTCATTGCGCCCATGGCCGTGGTGTTGACAAGCTGATTGAGTTTGATGCCGCCTGAATCCGTCTTCACGGCGATCACGGCGTCGCTGATCGTGATCAGATATTCCTTTTGCAGCTTGAGCAGTCGCTGACGCACTTCTTCGGCTTTCGCCTCGGACGGATAGACGATCGCGACCAGATCGGACATGGAGACCTCCCGTTGGATCGATAAAGCGCGAGCCAAAACGTTGGTGGCGACACTACCCTGTGGGCGACACCTGGGGGATCAGAGGAAACCCTGTGCTACGAGGATGAATATCCCAATAAGCGCATGCCCAATTACGGCGCGGGCACCGCCTCGCCGCCGACAATGTGTCAATAGACCTTGCCTTCTTTTGGGAACGCCGACCGACCTGCAGGCGCCGTTCTTCCCTCTCGTGGTTGAACCCGGCCGGCCGTCCCTCCCGAAGTGCAGCTTGAGTTTTAATCGCTGTTGCATCGGATTTGAGCGTCGCTGTGTGGCACAAACTGCACATGGCGTTGCGAAGAGCGGGCCTCACAAATTCGAGATTTCATTTCTGCGATCGTGCTACTTTCTGGTGTAGGCCTCAAGCCAGGTGTATTGTTGATTTGCTCCAGGGGGCGCTTTTCGATCCGGTAGTGAATTCTGGCGGGAGCGGGTCGGGAGATCCTCGACGTCTTCAAGACGCCGGAGAACCGCCGGAAGAGAGCGAGTTGCGTACCGTGAACTCACATGATCCTCCCGTCAGCGTTTCCAATCGAACCGGTCCCAGGAACTGGCTGCGAACAGTTTCGCAAGGACCGATCGACGGGCTCTACTGGATGTGTTCGGCAGATCTTCTCTTCGCCGCGCGCCCATCCTTCCGCGGACATTTCACCTACGAGGAGATCAATCCGGCATTTGAGTCTCGGCTCGGCGTGTCATCGGAAGACGTCCGCGACACGGACATCTACGATTGCATGAGCGAGGGCGACGCGAGATCCGTCTGCAAGGCTCTTCGGGCCGGCCTTGCGGAAGGAACGCAGGTCAGGATCCGGCAGCGTCTCACGCTTGGCGGTTCGCCCCGGACGATGGAAACGACGGTGATGCCGATCGTCGACCGCGCCACCGGCGGCGTCGTCCGGTTGATCGGCGGCCACCGCGATGTGCGCAACGACGCCTTTGAGACCACCGCCAGATGCACCGACGGGCTCGATAGCAATGTCGGCCTGTTGTCCATTCAGGAGGGGATCCAGCAACGGATCGCGTCCGACCTTCACGATTCGACCTGTCAGCATCTGATTGCCGCGAGCCTTAGTCTGATGCGGGTCCGGAGCCATCTTGGCGATGCAGCTTTGGCCGAGCGGCTCTGCGACGACATCGATGCATCGATCGATGAAGCGATCCGGGAAATCCGGGCGTTTGCCTATCTTTTGCATCCGCGGAACCTGGCGGCCGAGGGATTGAAAGCCACGATCGAGCGATACGCGCAAGGGTTTTCGGCGCGCACATCCTTGTGCGTGACCGTCAACATCGTGCCGGACGTCGACGGGCTGCCTTACGATACCAAGCGGACGCTGCTGCGCGTCGTCCAGGAGGCCCTGACCAACGTGTTTCGTCATGCCAACGCGACGGAGGTGGCCATTGCCATGGACATGGCCAACGGCCAGTTTCGGCTGACGGTCAGCGACAATGGACGTGGCCTGCCCGCCAAACCTTGCAGGCGCGGCGCCTCGGCGGCATCGGTTGGGGTTGGAATTCTCGCGATGCGGGCGCGACTGCAGGAGATCGGAGGCACGCTCGATATCCGGTCCAATCGACCGGTGCCGCACTCCGGCACCGTATTGTGCGCCGTGTTTCCGCATGTTTTCTCCGCCAGCAGACGCAGTCGTCGAACGACCGCGACGATCACAAAGACCCACTCAGGCACACAAAATCAGCGAAACGACGCCAGCTCGCGGCGGCAGGTCTGAAGTCAGATCTGACCGTCGTGGAGAATTGGGAGTGCGCTGGCATGAAGCGAATTCTCATAGCCGACGATCATGAGGCGGTACGCTCCGGCTTGCGCGCGGTGATCGAACAGCGCGCGGATTGGGAGGTGGTGGCCGAGGCCACCGATGGCGGCAAGGCGGTCGCGGCCGCGATCGAGAGCCGGCCTCACGTCGCCATCCTCGACTTCTCGATGCCCCGCATGACCGGAGTGGAGGCGGCCCGGCGGATCAGGGATTACCCGTTGCAGACCGAGGTTCTGATCTTCACCGTGCACAATTCGGGCCTCATCGCGCAGCAGGCGTTCGAGGCCGGGGCGCGCGCGTTTCTGGTGAAGTCGGATGCGAACAAGCTGCTGCTCGCGGCGGTCGAATCCCTCCTGGTGCACAGGCCATTCTGCACGCAGAATTGCGTGACCGACTTCGATTCCAGGCCTGCCAGCGATAGCGAGCGGCACCACCAACTTACGGCGCGCGAGCAACTCGTCGTCAAGCTGGTTGCTGAGGGGTACAGCAACAAAGGGATCAGTGCGATCCTCAATCTCAGCGTCAAGACCACCGAGGCCCATCGGGCAGCCGCAATGCGCAAGCTGGAGGTGAACTCGACGGCTGGATTGGTCCGCTATGCTGTCCGGTCGGGTCTGGTCGGGGTCTGAACGGTGGCTTCGGCGTTGTCCCGGTCTCAGTACCGTTCGCCGGGTTGTCTCAGGGTTTTGTTGGACAATCCTTAGTGTCGGGCGCCGTATGATCATTCGAGTTCGCGGCCGATCATTGCCGTTGTTCACCCGACAGGGCCGGAGCCGGTAAACAGGAACGACGTCGTGAAACGCATCTTGATTGCGGATGATCATGAAATCGTGCGTTCCGGCCTTCGCGCGATCGTTGAAACGCGCTCCAATTGGATCGTGAGCGGAGAAGCGACCAACGGCGAGCAGGCCGTCGCGCTGGCGCTGGAGACCAGACCCGACATCATGATCGTCGACTACTCCATGCCGATCATGAACGGCCTGGAGGTCAGCCGTCGCCTCAAGGCACTGCGCGTGCGGAGTGAGGTGCTGATCCTGACGATGCACGAGAGCGAGGAGCTTCTGACGGAGGCCGTTCTGGCCGGCATCCGCGGCTTCCTGTTCAAATCCGATGCCCGCAAGCACCTCATATCCGCTGTCGAGGCCCTGCTTGACGGGCGACCCTACTTCACGAGCGTCCTCCTGGAGAAGCTGCTTCATGACTACCGGGCGAACAAGCAGAACCGGGCCGATATGCTGTTGACCTCGCGCGAGCAGAGCGTGATCCAGCTGATCGCGGAAGGACACACCAACAGGTCGATCGGCACCATCCTGAAGTTGAGCGTGAAGACCGTCGAGACTCACCGTGCCTCCGCCATGCGCAAGCTCCGGATGTCGTCCACCGCCGAGCTGGTTCGCTATGCCGTGCGCAAGAGGTTGGTTTCGCCCTAACGACTCTTCGTCATGGAAGCAGGGCTCCCCTGAACCGACTGTGGAGTACGACCGTGCGTTTGGCCCGATGACGAAAGGACCGTGGCCGTATCAAGTGCTTGTCATGTTGGCCATGCTCCGGCTCGACCGGGTCTCCATGGCCGGAATGTGGATCGCGCCTTCGCGGCGGCAACTTTGGGCGATCCGTCGAAGGCCGCGTTTACTCCGCTCAGGGTAGAGACCGGCTCCGCGCCGCCCGTGTCCGGATCCATTGACGTTCCGGCGCGAGCCAACTCCTGGACGCTTGCCCGTGAAGTGGGGCGAGGGATCCTGCTTGGCTAGCTATGTGGGCTATTATCACGGTCAAGACTTCATGGTGCGCAAGCGCCGCGGACAGCCTCAGCACGTGATCTCAACGGCACCAGGGCAGTCTACAATACTTCTCCCGAGAACATCGCGGGCATGAAAGCCATGCCGAGTGATTGCGGCAATCTCACGCCACGTCGGAAGCGTTGGCACTCTCAAGACTGCGCGCATTCGGGCCACTCACGGCAGCCTGCGGTCTGCAACAAACGCGTGGTACAGCGCGACGGACACGAACCAGGCGAACCCGAACAAGCCGATCACGACAAAGCCTAGACCCGCAAGGCTGTCGTTCAGGCCTGCGATCGCTGACCACAGGTGGCCGGAAAGCTCAAACTGCCTGCCGAGGAGACCGAGCGCCTCCACTCCGCCGACAATGAGTGCGATGACGACGGAAGCCCCCGTGATCGTGAGGTTGTACCAGAGCTTGCGCAGCGGATCGACCAAGGCCCAGCGGTAGGCGCTCACCATAAGCGCGCTGTCGGCGGTGTCGATGAGGGTCATGCCGGCGGCGAACAGCGCGGGAAACACCAAGACGCTCCAACACGAAGTGGCTCGCACGGCCTCCGCCGCCGAGATGCTGATCAGGCCGATGGCGGTCGCGGTGTCGAAGCCGAGCCCGAACAAAAGACCCAACGGATACATGTGCCAAGATTTCGTCACAATGCGGAACGCAGGCCGGAGCAGGCGTGCCAGCACACCTGGGCCGGTAGCAACCGCGTCGAGGTTTCCCGCCTGATAACTGGCCTGCCGGCGTAAGGAACGGAATGTGCGCCACAGGCTGATGAAGGTGACGAGATTGATCAGTGCGATCAGCAGCAGGAACGCAGCCGAAACCGAAGTGCCGATCAGGCCGCCGACGCGCCTGCCAAGGCTGTCCTCGCCCCAAGGACCGATAGCGGTTTCCGACAGCAGCATCGTCGCCATCACGACGACCGTGGAATGCCCGAGCGCGAAGTAAAGCCCGGCCCATTTCGGCGTGCCACCCGCCTGGACCAACTTGCGCACCGCGTTATCAATCGCGGCAATATGATCGGCATCGACCGCGTGACGCAGTCCGAACATCCAGGCGAGCAGGGCGGTCGCCATGATCACCGGACTGTCGGCGAACAGGGCGAATGCTGAAGCCCATATCGCAAGGTTGGCGAACGCGAGCCCGCCGAACAGCAAGGCGGTGTTGAGATCGACAACCCGCAAAGACGACCTCGTCAGTTGTCCCATGGTGACCGTACCTCTGTATGACGTTTGTCAAAGGCCATCATACTGACGAATGCGAGAGCTGAGCAGGATGAGATCGCCGTATGGGTATTTCCCGATATCGAACTGAGTAGAACACCGGATGATCCTTCCCGGAAATCTGTTCCAACGTGCCTGCGGTGTTTGAGAGCCTGGCTCCGGAAGGATCCCATGCAGCTAACCCCGCGAGAGTTTGACAAGCTGCTCGTCCACATGCTGGCCGACGTGGCGCTGAAACGAAGAGCCAAGGGCCTCAGGCTCAATTATCCGGAAGCCGTCGCAGTGATATCGGCGGTCGCCCTCGATGGCGCGCGTGCCGGCAAGACGATCGAAGACGTAACCAACGAGGCGCGTACTGTTCTGACCAAGGCTGACGTGATGGATGGCGTCGCCGATCTCATTCCCATGGTGCAGGTTGAGGCCGTTTTCAGCGACGGCAGCCGCCTGGTCACGGTGCATACGCCGATTCAGTGAATGCCTGGAGGAGATCGATATGGCTGGACCAAAAGTGGGCCCCAGGGTTGCCGGCAATGTCGACCCGGCCACATCAAACGTGCCGGTCGGCGGTTACGTGTGCAGCCCGACAGAGATCACATTCGATGCCGACCGTCCGGTGACGACACTCAAGGTGCGCAATGCCGGGGACCGACCCATACAGGTCGGATCGCACTTCCATTTCTTTGAGGTCAATCCTGCGCTGGAATTTGATCGCGCTACAGCATTCGGGCTGCACTTGAATATCCCGTCGTCCACCGCAACTCGCTTCGAACCTGGCGACGAGCGCGAGGTTCAGCTCGTTCCCTATGGCGGCAAGCGCGCGGTATATGGCTTCAACAATCTGGTCGATGGTCCCACGGCGGACAAGAACGCCGCCACGGTGAAATCCAAGGCGGTAGCGCTGGCCGCGCAACGCGGCTTTCGCTCCTCGTAGACCAAGGCGTGATACGCAAATCGCTTGAAAGAGGGCCGCGATGGCTACCATCTCCCGACAGGAATATGTCGGCCTCTTTGGCCCGACGACAGGTGATCGGATCCGCTTGGGCGATACCGGTCTGTTCGTTGAAATCGAGCGCGATCTGCGCGGCGGTTACGGCGACGAAATCGTCTTCGGCGGCGGCAAGAGCATGCGCGAAGGCATGGGGATGGACAATCAGGTAACGCGGGCGGGAGGCGCGCCCGACCTCGTGATCACCAACGTGACCGTCATCGATGCGATGCTGGGCATCGTGAAAGCGGACGTAGGCATCAAGGATGGACGTATCTGTGCAATCGGAAAGTCCGGCAATCCTCAGACGATGGATCGCGTTACGCCCGGCCTGGAGCTGGGACTGGCGACCGACGCCATCTCGGGCTCACATCTCATCCTGACGGCCGCCGGGATCGACACCCACATCCATTTTATCTCTCCGCAGCAGGCGGAGGCCGCGCTTTCAAACGGCACGACGACCCTGATCGGTGGCGGGACCGGCCCTTCGGACGGGTCCAACGCGACAACGGTCACGTCGGGCCCCGGCAACATCAGCATGATGTTGCGCGCATTCGAGAACTGGCCGCTCAACGTCGGCATCCTCGGCAAAGGACACGGACACGGCAAGGCCGCCCTGGTTGAACAGATTGAGGCAGGTGCGGTCGGCGTCAAATGTCACGAAGACTGGGGTACCACTCCGGCGGTGCTGCGCTCCGCGCTCACCGTCGCCGATGAGACGGACACCCAGGTCTGCATTCACACCGATACACTGAACGAGTCCGGCTTCATCGACGATTCGATCGCAGCGTTTGAAGGGCGAACGGTGCATTCGTTCCATACCGAAGGTTCCGGCGGCGGCCACGCGCCCGACATTATCAAGATCGCCGGCCTCCCCAACGTCTTGCCGTCCTCGACCAATCCCACGCTCCCCTACGGCATTAATTCGCAGGCGGAGCTCTACGATATGATCATGGTGTGTCACCACCTCAGCCCGGACATTCCTTCGGATGTTGCATTCACCGAGAGCCGCATCCGCGCCGAAACCATCGCCGCAGAAAACGTCCTTCAGGATCTCGGCGTCATTTCGATGTTCTCGAGCGACTCGCAGGCCATGGGGCGTATCGGGGAATGCTGGCTGCGCTGCATCCAGACCGCGGATGCCATGAAGACCGGACGCGGCAAGCTGCCGGAAGACGTGTCGGGCAACGATAATTTTCGAGTGCTACGCTACGTCGCGAAGATCACAATCAATCCCGCAATCGCACATGGTATTGCGGACGTGCTGGGATCGGTCGAAGTCGGGAAGATCGCCGACCTCGTGCTGTGGGAGCCGGCGTTCTTCGGCGCAAAGCCGAAGATCGTGATCAAGAACGGCTTCATAAGCTGGGCGGTGATGGGCGATCCGAACGCGTCGCTGCCGACGCCGCAACCCACCTATTACCGGCCCATGTTTGGTGCCTACGGCGATGCGTTGGCCGCCAATTGCATCACGTTCGTCTCCGGCTCTGCACATGCTGCAGGTATCAAGGAGCGGCTAGGCCTGCGCCGCCAGGTGATGCCCGTGAAGAATGTGCGCAAGATCGGCAAGCGCGACATGGTTCGAAATGCCGGGACACCGAAGATCGAAGTCAATCCGGAAACCTTTGCCGTGACAGTGGATGGCAAGCACGCCACGGTTCCACCCCTGACGACGGTTTCATTGAACCAGAAATATTTCTTCAGTTGAGGTGCTGCCCATGATCATGATCGAGAGCGTTTTGGGCAATGCGGCCGACCCCGAATGGGCTGGGCGGCTGTCGGACGCCGACGTAGACCTGGTCGAGATCGACCAGTGGGAGGCGCAAAAGAGCCGCTTCCGCAAGACCACCGCCAAAGGCGCGCAGGTGGCCGTCTCCCTCGACCGCCATACGCACATTTGCGATGGTGACGTTCTGCTTTGGAATGCGCAGGCGCTCTCGGCGCTCGTTGCGCGCATCGAGTTGCGCGACGTGATGATCGTGCATCTAGGTGATCTGACGGCTCTGGCACCCGAAATAGCAATGCGCACATGCGTCGAGCTGGGCCATGCCATGGGCAACCAGCATTGGCCGGCGCTGGTCAAGAACGACCTGGTTTATGTCCCGCTGACGGTCGATCGCAAGGTGATGGCCTCGGTAATGAACACACACCGATTTGAGGGAATTCGCTACGAATTCGTGTCCGGGCGAGAGGTCGTTCCCTACCTCGCGCCGCACGAATCCCGGCGGCTCTTCGGTGGCGCGGAAGGGCCGGTGCATTCGCACGCTCACGAGAGCTGCGCGGACGTCGAGGCAGGGACGCGACACGTCCATGAACATCCGCCAGCGCATGTCCACGCCCATCCGGCAACCGCCGCACACGAACGAACGTCGCCGGTCACGGCCGGCTCCGCACGTGACCACCGGAAATGACAGCTTCAACGCGCCGAGGACTGCCGCATTACTCTCGCGGTTGCTGCAGTTTGGCGACTCGATGTTTCCGATTGGTGCGTTCTCATTTTCGTCGGGACTGGAATCCGCGATCCAGGAAGGTGTCGTCACTGACGCAGCTACGCTGAGAGCCTTCGCGCGCACGGTGGTCGAGCAGGCGGCGCGCGGTGACTGCATCGCCCTGATTGCCGCGCATCGGATGGCAACTGCTGGTGACGTCGATACCCTCGTGCGAATCGACGCGCAGGTTTACGCGCGCAAGCTCTCCGACGAAGCGCGAGCAATGTCGGTTCGCATGGGCAGGAAATTCACAGAAATGGGTGTCGAGGTGGTGGGTGCGCCGCTGCTTTACACCTGGCGTGAGCGCATTGCGAGATCCGCTACCCCCGGCTGTTACCCCATTGCGTTGGCGATCAACTTCGCGGTGCAGGATTTGTCTGCCTACCAAGCGTTCGTCGTGCACCAGTATGGCGTTGCGACGACGATCCTTGGTGCAGCTTTGCGGCTGATGAAGGTCAGCCACATCGAAACACAGAAGATTCTCTACGAACTGACCGGACGAACGGAAGAGATGTACGCGATCGCCGCGACGAAGCGGCTGTCGGACATGGCAGGTTTTGCGCCTTTGACGGAAATTCTGGCCGCTGTCCACACCCGTGCGCACGTGCGCTTGTTCATGAATTGACGCTGAATGGAGCCTGCAATGTCGAAAGGTATCACGCGCATCGGCATCGGCGGCCCGGTCGGGTCGGGTAAGACCGCGATTGTGGAAGCGATCACACCGCGCTTGCTCGATCTCGGCCTCAAGGTACTCATCATCACCAATGATGTCGTGACGACCGAAGATGCCAAGCACGTTCAGCGTACGCTCAATGGCATTCTGCTCCACGAACGCATCATCGGCGTGGAGACGGGGGCCTGTCCTCACACCGCCGTGCGCGAAGACCCGAGCATGAACCTCGCAGCGGTTGAGGATATGGAACGACGCTTCCCGGACAGCGATGTCGTACTGATCGAAAGTGGAGGGGACAATCTGACGCTGACGTTCTCGCCCGCGTTGGTGGACTACTTCATATATGTGATCGACGTTGCCGCAGGTGACAAGATCCCTCGCAAGAACGGGCCCGGGATCACTTACTCCGACATTCTGGTTATCAACAAAATCGATCTTGCTCCTCACGTCGGGGCCAGCCTCGATGTGATGAAGCAGGATTCGAAATTGATGCGCGGCGCCAAGCCGTTTTTGTTCACGAACTGCAAAACGGGAGAGGGCGTTCCTGAACTGGTCGCGCTGATCGAACGGGAGTTTCTGTTCGATATCGAGCCAAGTGCACGGCGGTCAGCATGATGTCGGTCGCATTTCATCCCTGGGCCCGCGCGGACTCACTCGGCGGATCGATGCCAGAATTCGCGTCTTTCCAGGATGAGCCGCCGCAGATGCGGAGCGGCGCGGTCGGGAAGACCGGTTTCCTACGCCTTGGCTTCGAGCGTCGCTCCGGTCAGACGATCCTGGCCAACTTGCAACGCCGCGCGCCTTACATGGTGCAGCGCGCGCTGTACTGCGACGAGGCGATGCCGGGCTTGGCTAGCGTGTTTCTAATCACCACCACGGGCTGCGTGTTGCAGGGAGACCGGCTCGCTCTCGACATAACCCTTGGTTCGCGAGCGCAGGTTCATCTGACGTCGCAATCTGCAACCAAGATTCATGCGATGGAGGCCAATTATGCGGCGCAAAGCCAGACGATTGCGCTCCACGAGGGCGCCTATTTGGAATTCCTTCCAGATCCCGTGATCCCCCACCGGCACTCGCGCTTTCTCAGCGACACGCAAATCTCGATCGCATCATCGGCGACACTTCTGTTTTCGGAAATCATTCAATCCGGCCGCAAGCATCATCGTCCCGACGAGTGCTTTGGAGCGACCGTGCTGTCGATATCGACCTCAGCTGCGCGGCCCGATGGCCAGCCCTTGTTCGCAGAGAAGCTGGTGATCGAGCCGCGGCGATATGAGATGCGGCAGACGGGCGTGATGAACTCCTTCGACGTATTCGCCAATGTGATCCTGTGCACACCCACGGACACGGCCGAGCGAATCCACGAACGGATGCAAGCCGAGGTCAACCTGGCGGAGGGCATGGCGTTCGGCGCGTGTCGTCTGCCCAATGATGCGGGCCTGATCTTCAAGGTGCTGGGCAGGGAAACAGCGCAAGTGAAGGCCAAAGTGCGCGAATTCTGGGGGCTGGTGCGCGAGGAGGTCATCGGCGCCGCGTTACCTCCGCCCTATTTGTGGCGGTAGCGGGCGGGGCGCCGCCGATGGCTCGCCCGTCGACACGTTCGAGGAGGCCGCAAATGGAAAAGATCTTGGCGAGCTGGGAAAGCCTCTCCGCATCGTCAGGCGCGTTGCGACTTCTGGACATTAACTTGCGCGGAATCGGACAAGTCATGTTCCAGAACAACCCGCTGAGCGGGATTCTCTTCCTTGTCGCGATCGCCTGGGGCTCCTACGCAGCCGGTGCCCCACGGGTGGCGATTGCCGGCGTCGTCGCGGTCGTCATGTCAAACCTGACGGCGCAATGGCTTCGAGCCGATAGCGGGTCGCTCCATTCCGGGCTCTATGGCTTTAACGGCGTTCTCGTTGGCCTTGCGCTGGCTACGTTCCTGGCTCCCGGGCCGCTGCTTTGGGTGTACGTGATCCTGGGAGCGGCCGTATCCGTTGTCGTGATGCTCGCGACCACGAACGTCGTCAAACCTTGGGGGGGCGCTCTGACATTTCCGTTCGTGCTCACAACGTGGCTTCTCTTGCTGGCCACGTATGGGTTTTCCGGCCTTGCCGGAACGGCGCTGCCGTCCGGCGCCGTGGTTACCGCGTTTCAGCCCTACAAAGCGAGCCCGCTCCAGCTGATTGACCTTGCCCAGGGAGTGTTCCTGAGCATCTCGCAAGTCTTTTTGAAAGCCAGTGGCATCGCATCGCTGTTCCTGCTCGCGGGACTCGCCGTGAGTTCTCTTGCGGCAGCAACCTTCGCTCTAGGGGGAGCGATATTGGCTGTGCTGACGGCTCATCTTTTGGGCGCCGAGAGCGACCTGATCACCGGTGGTCTGCTCGGGTTCAGCCCCGTCCTGACGGCGATCGCACTTGGTACCGTCTTCTACCAGCCGAGCTGGCGCGTCGTGGCTTACGCGGCGCTTGCTACAGTGTTCACGGTGATTACCCAGGCAGCCGTGAACGTTGCGTTGACTCCGCTTGCCATCCCGGCCCTTACGGCACCTTTCGTGCTGGTAACGTGGCTGTTCCTGTTGCCGCAACAACGCTTGGTGGAGAGAGTTCCTGGCGCCGACGATCTCGACGAGCCCGTCGCCGGAGATGGATTCTCATCGCGGTCATGATCGACCCAGAATTGTTGGAGAGGGTGCTCCATGGGACTGATTGGGGTATTGCTCGGCTTAGCGCTGCTGATGTGGCTCGCGTACCGGGGGGTAAGTGTGCTGCTGGTCTCTCCGCTGGCGGCGCTCATCGCGGCTGTCTTCTCAGGCGAACCGTTGCTCGCTCACTGGACGCAAACGTTCATGAGCGGGGCGGCGCGGTTTGTCGCGCAATGGTTTCCCATGTTCATGCTTGGCGGCTTGTTCGGAAAGCTCATGGGGGACAGCGGCTCAATCAGCGCCATCGCGCAATACTTGACAAATAAGTTGGGAACCCGCCGCACCATCCTCGCGGTGGTGATCGCCTCGGCGATTGTGACCTACGGCGGTGTGAGCGTGTTCGTCGCATTTTTCGTGCTGGTGCCCATGGCTCACGAGATGTTCCGAGCTGCAAACATCCCGCGCCGGCTGCTGCCAGCGACGGTCGGCCTCGGTGCATTCACCTTCACCATGTCGGTGATGCCGGGAACTCCTTCGGTCAACAACGCCATTCCGATGCCGTACTTCGGCACCACCACTTTCGCGGCCCCTGGTCTCAGCATTATCGCGTCGATTATCATCTTCGTGTTCGGGATGTGGTGGCTGGGCCGGGCTGAGGCGGCCGCGCGCAAGGCAGGCGAGGGTTACGGCGGCGAGGCGGAAATCGCTCCTGTCGTTAACGAGATGGTTCGTGAGCAGGCTGCGCCGGCGGGTGACTTCGACCCTGCCGAGTTACCGCACGGCAAGCAGGCGGAGAGCGGACCTGGCTTCGTGCTGGCCGTGTTGCCCCTCGTCATCGTTATAGGCACGAATTTCTTGATGTCGCTTGTCGTATTCCCGCGACTCGATTTTTCGTTCCTGTCAAAGGATCAATGGGGCGGTACGACGATCGGGGCCGTGTCCGGCGTCTGGTCGGTTGTCGTAGCGCTTGCGGCGGCGAACCTGACTGTCCTTCTCATCAACTTGCGACGCTTGCCATCCCTTCGCGAAAGCCTCGACGCCGGCGCAAATTCTGCAGCCTTGCCGATGCTGATGATCGCTAGTCTCGTTGGCTTCGGCGCGGTCGTTGCCGCGCTGCCGGCATTTGCGATGGTCCGCGACGCGGTATTTGCGATTCGTGGCGGACCGCTCGTCTCGTTAGCCGTCTCTATGAATGTGTTGGCGGGGTTGACCGGTACAGCGTCCGGCGGCATGGCAATTGTGCTCAATGCATTTGGCGGAGACTTCATGCGCCTTGCCACTGAGCATCAGATCGACCCCGAATTGTTGCATCGTATTACAACAATGAGCGCCGGCACCCTGGACGCTCTTCCGCACAACGGCACGGTGTTGCTGCTGTTGCAGATCAGTGGTCTCACTCACCGTGAAAGTTATCTTGACATGGTGATGACCGTGATTGTCAGTTGCATTGTTGCGCTCGTGGCCGTCCTGTTGCTAGGTTCGATGTTCGGGTCATTCTGATGACGAGGACATCGCCGCCTTGGATTGTCGTCGTAGCGCCGGTGGCTTCTCGAGTCGGCCCGAACCGCCAGTCGGCGGCGTCGCCCGCATCGACGGCGGTCTGGCGCGACTACTTGTCTTGGCTAGGTGCCCATCACATGCGCTCGTGTGGAAGGCGCATACGCGCTTGCGATCGGGGGATGTCACCAATCGACTTGAAACAGGACCGGAGTTGCCTGATTGATTGGGAACGCGAATGATCAATGTGCACGGTTTTTGACCGACGATGGCGGCTATTCAAAACTGGATGTCGGTCCGGGTTACAACCCTAATATCGATCTTTTGTCCCACCATGGCTCGGACATGAGCTGTCGCCGCCGCACGCACATCCTTCCTGATCGGGTGGCCTGTCTCGGTATGCAACGCTTCGGATCACGCGGCTCGGGAACTAGGGCCGAGGGGATGCCGAGCGGCTCCAGCGTGCAGATCGCAATCCTCGCGGGCGAGTGGGGACACCGAGCCTCGAACCCTGCAAAAATATTCCGACGCTCCACCGCCTCGCAGCCAACGGGCCAGAATTGATCTGATCGTCCAGCCTATCCGGTCCCAGACGTTTCGGCCGGCGCCGGCGATCCTCTTCGAAACGGCCAAGCGGAAGAAATCGCAGTCTCAGGCACGCGTTGTGGGGGGCGACGGTGCCTGGCCGGATGGGGGCCGCGGCCGACGACGCAAAAGCCAGGAGCTTGCGTCCCCAGCGTCGATGTATCGGCTCTGCGTAGCTTTCGAAGCTCGCGGAAAACGAAACGCCCGGTACCTCCCTGTGCGACTCAACCAATGCACAAATACTAGGCGATCGACAGCCAGCAGGAGCGGCGTTGTCGGCGACCGGCCCGTAGGAGCACGGGACACTCTTCCCCTGGCCTGGCGAGTTGGATAGCATCACAACCTTGGAGGGAGCAGAGCATGGCGAGCAGGCTTGAACGCGTCGAGAGGGTAGAGAGGCCAGCGATTCTGGCGCGCCTCCGCCGCGTGCAGGCGTGGCGCAGGGCTCGCCTCCAGCGCCTCTTGGCCGATCCTGATATAAGCGAAGAACGACCCGGAGCGACGCAAGTCCATCAAGGCGGCGCGGCACTATATGACGGTCTCGATGCGCGCCAAAGCCATTCAGATCGGACTGATAGATCGCTAGTGTGGCACGCTCCGCCGCCCGCATCACACGCCGGGACTGGACGATGTTCAACGGCCTTTCGGCCGTCCAAGATGTCGTATCGATACCGATTGCACGATCGACGTGGGAGTGCTTCCAAGCATTGGGGCATTGGTGATGTTCTCGCCACAGGATCGCGCTTTCGCGCGATCAAGATTGTGTTTCTGAAGCAACTTTCGAATGCTCGGTAGTAGCGTTCTTCATCGCTAGTACCCACTTTTCTTGGATCGTGAGTCGTGATTCAAGGTATGGATGATACCCGAAGCGAGAGAAGTCCACCTTTCGAGGAGATCGCAAGGTGCTTGAGGCGTGCTGTCATTCCCCAGTGACGTTGCCCCGCGACTTGAAGCGGGTGCGGAGTTCTTTTGGCGGCGGCCGGGCGCAGCACGCGGTCGATCGCCAAGGAAGTTGGGCTCCAGCCACGGATCGTCAGCCTTTGGTGGCATCGCTATGCCAACCGTGGCCTTGAAGGTCTGAAGGACAAGCCGCGGCCTGGCAAGCAGCCGATCTATACGATGACGAGCGACAAGCGAATTCTGAAGCTGTCGGACAAGCCACCCCGGAAGGTTTGCGCGCTGGAGCGGCCCTCAGCTGGCCGAGGCGCTGGGCGGTGTTGACGTCCATATGTCTGGCGGTTCCTGCGCAGCCACAAGATTGACTTGGCGGCTCGCAAGTCCTCGAGAGCAACGACCCGGACTTTACGGCCAAAGCCGCCGATGTTGTCGGCCTCTACGTTGCCCCGCCCGCGAAGGCCATTGTGCCGTGCGTGGACGAGAAGCCCTCGATCCAGGCTTTGGAGCGAGCGCGGGGTTATCTGAAGTTGTCCGATGGCCGCGCCTTGACCGACCAGAGCCACGATTACAAGCGGCATGGCACGACAACATTATTTGCCGCGCTCGAAGTCGCCACCGGAAAGATCATCGCGACCTAGAATAAGCGGATGGCCTAACCTAAGCCGCGACGTCATCATCACGGCCAAACTTGATCGCACCTTCGGACCGGACGCGCATGCGCCCGGCACGCTCGACTTCCAAATAGCTGAAAGCGGGCGCGCCAGTCGCCCGGCCGATTCGGCCATAGTCGATAGCTCGCCAGGACTGCGAAGGTCAGTGGCCGGAATCCGATGGGCGAGTTCGAGAGTCCGTCATCATCTCGGGCGTATCGGAATTGATTCTTGCCTTCTTGACCGGTGTACGATCTTGCGGTGCGCTAGCCGTATTCGGATTAGCCACGCTGGCTGTCCAATAATCAGCTAGATTGCCGCCCAGAAACAAGACCTCGGTCTCCTCGCTCGGTATTAGCCCTAACCAATCTCGCAGCTTCTCATCTCCGGGAGCATGCCCACGCTCTAGAATATCGTTGATTTTTTTGATCGGCCAGGCGGTGACGCTTGGTACCGTATAAGTGTGCAGCTTCTTAGCGTTCTTTGCAATCGCGTTGGCGCCATTCTCGCTGTGGTCCTTTGAAAGGAGCAGTCGCGAGGGGGTCTGGCACAATGACACAAAAGCACTCTCTGTAAGGCCTTTCGTGTGCCATGCCGCAAGGCGAGCCATATCAATTTCGTCCTCCCTTTCGTCGTCCGAGCAGATAGCAGCCTCATAAACATGCGGGCTAGCCTGAGCACGCAAACTCGCTAGGGAACGCACATGCACGATGGCACTCACCTTTTCGTCTAGAATCGGCTCACAATCGATGTCCTCGTTCTGAAATCGGTGCAGCGACAGATACGACGATGCCACCACATCGTCGAAAATGCGGTCGCCGTCGACGCTGCCGGCAGAAGAGCCGGTGGTTCGTGGCCACTGTGCTGCTCGCTGCGCAGCGAGTTTGATCTCGTTCTTCAGCGCCTTAACGCTCGCTCCGGCCAGCGATGCCGCAAGTTCGGCGCGCCCTCTCACAAAGGATGCGGCCGGGCACCGCTCGCTTTCCCGGATGGCGCTCGCTCTCCGATTGCCCGTCGTCATGGTCGAGGCTGACCCAATCCGCGAATCCACGGAAGCGGCAGCTGAATCTGACGTTGACCGCAGTTCGCTCAGCTGCTGCTCAAAGTCCGCTTGATCCGGGGACGGGTATGCTGGCGAGCTGGTTTGTGCGCTTAGTCTGTCCGGCTCTTGCTGCGTCCGCTGCCGCTGGGTCAAGCGTTCTGCTGTGTTCGGTGGATCGATGTTCATCTGTTCTCCTCGCGCGTGGATCCTTCAGCTTGACCTTGGCCGGTGCGGCTTTCGAGAAGCTGACAAATGAGGAAAGGAATGCGACCGACCGCCAACTTTCGGGAGCTTCCCGCTCGGCTACCCACGCTGCGGGAGAGCGTCCGACGAACTGCGTACGCCAGGTAATCCGGCGTATTCGGCGTGCCTGATGGGTCATGGGATGACGTTGCGGCTGCGTAGCTCATCTGCCAAATAGTTTAGCAGCCGCTGGCAGTGTGCTCGCAGCCGTGCTGCTCCATCCTTTTTACGCGGCTGGAAGTCGCGCAGAGCTTCGGAACGACGCCACAGCTAGCAAAGTATCGCGGCAGAGAGTAACGGAAGCGAAGAATGCTGCGCACAATCGACACATAATCTGCCGAGCATCTGCTCCGGCGCTTTGCGTTCCCCAGGTACTTCCAGCAGGAGCGAGCGTAACCGGTGGGCACCGGCCTAGCCTAACCAAGCGGACGGCTCGATAGCTTGTAACAACATTTAAGAGCCGTGTGAGCGAGAAGGGATTGTCGCAGCGCAAATATCGGCCGGACAAGACGCATGATTTTGATTTCGATATCAAGCTGCTTGTTTGCACGCTAGAGGGCGATTCGCCGACTCGTACTGGGCTTCCTAGCTGAGCGGCAAACGGTCGCTCCGATTGCTTCACTTACCCGGCTCAAAATTTTATCTTGCTCATACCAATGTAGGAGATCCAGCTTTTGGCAAGCCGGCCGAAACTATGCACCCCAACGGCCCGCGTCCTCGGGCGCAGTGCTTCAGCGCGAGGCAGCATCCCTCTTTAATATGCGAACATATGCTCTCCACCTATAAGGTGGTCGTGTGTGGGTCCTTTGCCGCGCAACGAAGCAACCATCGACCGGGGTCAAGATTATCGATGGATGATGCCTTGCGAGTGCAATAGTTCAAACCTCCTCAGGGCGACACGCAACATGTCGCACGTCGGTTCCCTTCACGTCGCTGGCACCTGCAAGGTCCTGCACTGTCCGCACCGCGGCACGTGCCAAGAGGTTGGATCCGATTCGCCCTCTGCGGCCAGAGGCAAGACCTTGTCGGCAAGGCATGCCTTCAACGAAGAGGTCCGCCCCAGTTGGGCGCCATCGGAACCGCATCGTCCAGAACACTTCCCAGTACACTTTACTTTGGGACGATTTGTAGGCCCCATGCTGGTACTCCACCAATAGAATCTGTTCGTGCCGGCTCCGACTTACCCGGTCAGTGTTTCCTTAAAGGCAATCCGGCAGGCGCTCGGGCTGGCCGACTTGGCTCACTTAAGCGCGTCAGCTTGTCGACAGCTAATCCCGATAGAGCGAGAACCAGAGAGCGACACTATCTGCTCAGGATTGCGAACCGCCTCAAACCGAGAGGGGACATGGACCCGTTTAACAGCATCAACCCATTCGACCGAGACTTCGCTGCTTACAACGCCGCGGTGCCACAACCGCAACAGCAGCAAGCGGAGTTTGAGCCGTACTTGGATGAAGTGTCGCAGCTTGATACCACTGCCGTCGCAGGGATTCCTGTTTCTCCAGATCGCTACTATCCTCATCTGTCTGACGAAGACCGTAGACTCACCGAGGCGTCGGAACTTGGGGACCATATTGCCCGCGGTTCTCATCGCCGGGACGCAGTCACTAGACGCGTCGGGGACGCCGCTTCTCAACGCAGCGCGTCGCGCGAAGCTTTGAGCTGGCCGAAGGATGTGACTGCCGAAGGTCACGATCAGGATCCGCTGCGAGGTATAACAGGCGAAGCCACCCTAGCATCATCTCTCAAGCCAACCGCGCGCGATCACCAAGCACCGGATCCCGGAGAAGCCGTTCGTCACGCCAACTGGAGCGACGGTTACCAGCCGGCTCAGAACGAGCTGACCGGGAGCTTCCCCCTTTTAAGTCACGCGGCTCGCGTGGGCGAGGATTACAGCCGGCAGTTGAGTCCTGCGAAGAGGCAGAGGACGCTAAGCCATGCGGAACTGGATGCTATTGAGCGCCAACTGAGCGAGCCGGGCAATTCAATGGTTCGTGTGCTGATGGAAAGCGCAGGCGCACCGTCGCCTGTCGGGCCAGCGGTCGGTCCGCCATTGGTCCTTCCAGAGGAAGGTTACGATCAGGATCAGGTGTGGGCGATGCTGGAAGACGTCGGCCCATCATCGTCTCTCGAGCCAACCGCGCGCCATCAGCAGACCCTGGATTTAGGAGCGGTCGTTCGTCCCTTCAACTTCCGGCAAGGCGACCAGCACGCGTCGGCTGCGCTTGACGGTAGCAGCATCCCGCCGAGCCAGGACAGCCGACCCAACAGTTTGGTGGTTCACACTGACCGCTACACCGCGTTGTTCGTGCCCGCGGCGGCGATGAGGCGAAGTATCCCACTCAATCCGCCAGGCGCTGCCATTCGTCCCGGATCTCGATCGGAAAGCGTTCCGCAGCCCAGTGCGCGGCCGGCGAATCCGGCCTCGCCAGCGCGGCTTGGACGGTCGACGGAGCAAGCCGATCCTGCGTCCTCCAGGGCTGAGACGACGTCCCCCGCGGTCCGCGAGATTTATGCTGCATCATGGGCCGTTTCCGAGGGCTTTTCGCACGGCACCCAACCCGCCCCGCACACGATGATTTCGAAGCTCGGCCGCTGGGGCCTCCTGCCGGACGCGGCGCAGCGGGAAAAACAATATGACATTCGCGGCGAGCGCTACACCGCCCACTTGGGGCCGGGAGGGCCCAACGACGTTCGGCTCATCCATCATCCACGAATGTAGACGCCGAGGAACACTCCCAACGCTAGGAGCCCGTCCAGATAGCTCTGATATCGGGGTTTTTATTGAACGATAGCTTGCTCCAGCGACTCTTGCGACCTTGGCAATGGGGCGGGCGGTGCAAATGAGCGCTATCCGTCCCGATGAACTTGCGCGCAGCATCGCCCAGCGGCTCCATGTTGAGCCGAACAGCCATCGTCCCTTTATTATTTGCGAAGAGCCAACGTCCAAAGCTGCGAAGAAAACCTAACGCGTTCTTGACGGTACGTTTGGCGGCATTCGATGTTGTCGGCCTCTACGTTGCCCCGCCCGCGAAGGCCATTGTGCCGTGCGTGGACGAGAAGCCCTCGATCCAGGCTTTGGAGCGAGCGCGGGGTTATCTGAAGTTGTCCGATGGCCGCGCCTTGACCGACCAGAGCTACGATTACAAGCGGCATGGCACGACAACATTATTTGCCGCGCTCGAAGTCGCCACCGGAAAGATCGCGACGCATTCAAAACGCCGACGCCGCATCGAATTTCTCGACTTCATGAACAGCCTCACCGCGGCTTTTCCGAACCGGAAGCTTCACATCATCCTCGATAACCTCAGCACCCACAAGAAGAACGCGCATTGGCTCAAGGCCCACCCGAACGTGCAATTTCATTTCACGCCGACAAGTGCGTCCTGGTTCAATCAGGTCGAGGTGTGGTTTTCGATCTTGCAGAGGCAGTCGCTCAGCGACACCTCCTTCACAAGCTCAAGCAGCTGCAGGATCACATCGATGCCTACGTCAACGCGTACATCGACAGAGCCGAACTCTTCGTCTGGACCAAGAAAAAGGTCCGTCAACGCCGTTTCAAAGGACGCCGTATCATTCAGTTCTGATTCCGCGTACTAGACGCGTGATCCCCGCGCCCCGTCCCACGGCGTATCCCCGAAACGTGCTGCGCCTGTGTCGCACACGCGGTTAACCACAGCTCAGCACGCATTAAGCGATCAGCATTGCGCGGTGGCGAACAGGATGAGACTTCGCTCTCATCCTGTTAGTCGCGCCATACAGCATCTCCCAGTCTGGTTTCTCAGGTTTGGGCTGGCGCGACCTTTTCGGCTGTCGCGCTGTCGAAAGTTCTTGCCAATTGCAGGAAGTTCGCAAGGAGCTCGTCTCCTCCTTGGGTCAGTATCGATTCCGGATGAAACTGTACGCCATAGGTTGGTTGATGGCGATGGGCCAAAGCCATGATCTCGCCTTCATCTGAACGAGCTGTCACCATGAGATCCGGCGCGCATCGCTCAGTGAGTTCGACGATCAGAGAATGGTAACGCCCGACGCAAAGCGGAGACTGTAGTCCCTTAAACAGCCCCCGGCCGTCATGGGTTATGCACGAGGGCCGGCCGTGCATGGGGCGACGGGCGCGCGCCACGCGCCCGCCGAAAGCGCTTCCAACGCACTGGTGCCCGAGGCAGATCCCAAGAATTGGGACGCGACCGGAGAGTTCGCGGACCACAGCGGTGGATATTCCGGCCTCCATAGGCGTGCGGGGACCGGGCGAGATGACGACTGCCTGTGGCTTGAGGCCGAGGACGTCGCCGACCGTGACCGCGTCATTTCGGATCACTTGCGCCTCTTCCCCGAGCTTACGGACATGGCGGGCAATATTGAAGACGAAGGAGTCGTAGTTATCGATGATGACGATCAAAATGCACCAAATGTTGAGACGCGAAAGCGTCAACGATTCGCTGTGCCTTTGCGAGCGCCTCTTCATATTCGGCCTCCCGACCAGGCATCGCGGTTATCCCGCGGCGTGCATGCAGCACGGCCAGGTCATTGGCGATCATCATACTGCGGATCGCAATGTTCCTACCCATGAGCCCATTCAGCCTGTGAAGCCGATCATGCGGCAATAGACGTCTCGTTCGATATCCGCAATGATTCCCATCAATCGCATCCTTGACGCTCCAGTTCTTGGAATTGCCCGGAAGCCAAGCTCATAGCACGCCGCGTCTTGATCCGCAGCAAGTGGGGCGCCCCACCATCGAGATGAGGTGGTTCATCGACGCATAGGACTCGAGGTGACGCAGCGCAAGGAACTTCGATCAACCGCTGCCGGTGTAACCGCGGATAGATCGTTGCGGAGCGAGTCAACGATCATAACGTTCTCGGCACGGTCCTTTTCGGACGGAAGCAGGGTTTTAGCGCGGCGTCGGTTTGCCTTTGGGGCTCCAGAATGCGCGATCGTGCCCTTGATGGAGCGCGCTTGGATGCGTCGTCCGTCGAGTCTCAGGAATCGTTCCGGCGATGCGATCGTCAGCTTGCCCTGGCGCAGCAGCGCTGCAAAGCGCGCTGGATCCGACGACCGCAGCCCGCAGTAGAAGGCAAGCGGATCCAATGAGGTCGACAGCTGTGCGCAAACAGCGCTGCCCAGTGTTCACCTGGAAGACGTCGCCTACCAGAATCGAGGTCGACGACCTGTTGGAACGCCGCAATTAGTTTTGCCGGCTGAAGTTCGAATGCCACGGGTCGGTTCAGCCGGAGCCCTTATTCTGCGGCGAGCTCGGGCTAGCGGGGCGAGCTGGCGTCGGCGCGACTACGCCGATGCTGGCTCCGCCGTGCAGCATCCTGGTCGGGCCGTCCGGGGGAAACAATCCCGCGCCAATCATGATGGCCTCGAAGCTGACGACCAGCTCATAGGTGCGCAGGATCGATTGAGACAAGCGCTGACGGGCGATTGCCGGGATCGGCAAGTCGTTCTGACGTTCTGTTCAGATGGCAGGCAAAAAAGCCTGTAGGCATCTCTGGAACAGAAGCAAATCGGTCAATGCTCGCTACGGTACTCGGCGAGCAGGCCGCAAAGAACGCTCCATGAATAGTCCTCGATAGCATCTCCGTTGCAACCGCCCCTCCGCCCGCAACCATGTAGGTGCAGAACGGCTTGCAGGCCGGATATGAGTAGCCGCCGAGCAGCTCATACCTTGGCTGCGCTATCGACAAACGCAAGATCAGGCGATGCTCGAGACGTCGCATTGCTACGGCAGGCTCGATCCACCGCGCTTCGCCGTCAATGACCAACGAGTGGAGCGCTGCGAGAGGCCTCCCATTGGATCCTCTTGCGCGACGGTGACCATCGTCCGCGACTTGCAAAGCTTTCGAGACCGGTTCCAAATTATTCCCGCCGGTGGACCCGGCTGACCGCCAGCGGACCGATGCGTCCTTGTCACTTAGCTCATGTCGGCGTCGAAGCCGGGCGCGCATCTATCGATACATCATAGTCCGCCGCAAGCCGCAGCTCACGGAGCGGTCGTACCCGCCTGATTGATTCCTGGTACAGATGATGCGCTTTGTAGGCCGCGAGTTCCGTCTCGTTGTCGAACTCACCGTAAACCACGACATCGATTTCGTTGCCGAGGGCGTCGCTCTTGCGGTTACGTGCAACCTCAAGCCGGCGCGCATGTGGGATTGTAGTGAGAAGCGATAGGCCTTCGATGATCTGCTCGATATGGGCCCTATCCTTCGCGGAGAACAAGACGATGTGACGAATCATGGAAGCCCTAAAGGAGGAGTGATGCCGCAAGGAGGTCGCATAACTATCTTGAGAGCCGGGCCGCCGCAATGGCCGCAGCCATAGGGACCGCGCCACATCGCTCAAGGGCTTGGCGTTCGCGCTGTTGCCCGCAGTCCGCCTTGGCACTTGCAACAACCTTATTTCGTCAGGACGCCGGACGGGCAAGGCGTTCAATCGTTTGAATGTGACGCACGAGCAGGCGGCAGGCTTGATCGATATTGCGCGCTCGCAGCGCTTGCAGAATTAGGCGGTGATCCTGACTGGGCCGCGGTCGCCAGCCGCTCGTGCGGGCCATTGCGAAGACCAATCGAGAATTTGCAAGCTGCAGTCCGTCGAGACTGGCGAGTAGACGCGGCATCCCGCACGGCGCCACCAGGGCTTGATGAAAGGCCCGATTGGTGGCCTCAAATTCCTGAATTGTCTGCGCACTGTCCCCCTCGATCAGAGCGAGCTCGATGCGTGCCAAATGATGGGAGGTGAGCCTTGGGGCCGCATTGCGCAACGCGACCACTTCGAGCGCGGCGCGCATCTCGGCGATTTCCCTCACTGAATTGGTGTCGAGTGGAGCAACCCGGACCCCGCGACGAGGCTGAGCTACGACGAGGTGCTGGGCCTCCAATTGTCGAAAGGCCTCGCGCACCGGAACGTGGCTTGAATTGAATTCCCGCGCGATGTGATCCTGCCGGAGCGGGGCGTCTGGCTGCAGCGCGCCGTTGATGATGCGCTCGCCGATTGACTCCGCAATGCGTCCCGCCGTCGTCGCGTTCTCGCCATTCATCATAGATTATCTACCATAAAAACGAATGCGTTTCGATGTGACCTAGGTTAGCATCCCCGCATCAATCACATCATAGATAAGATGCCTAGTTATCTATGATTTGGCGAGGTGGCAAGTCAGATGGTTGCGGCTGTGGAGGCAGGACGGAACGATGGCGCGCGCCGCGCATCGATCCGAAGCGATTGGGAATTAGCGGAGGCCGCAGCGCTCCATGACCTGCCGTTTTCCGACTTGATGTTTCAGGCGCAGAGTGTCCATCGCGAGAACTTCGATCCAAACCACATCGAAACGGCAAGCCTGCTCAGCATCAAGACTGGCGGCTGTCCGGAGGACTGCGGCTACTGCTCGCAGAGCGCGCGTTACGACACGGGCCTGAAAGCCACCCGCCTGATGGATCGCGCAAATGTGGTCGCCGCCGCACAGCGTGCCAAAGCCGCTGGTGCCGCCCGCTTCTGCATGGCCGCAGCCTGGCGCAGTCCCAAAGGCCGCGATCTCGATTCTGTCTGCGACATGGTCAGCGCGGTCAAAGATCTTGGCATGGAAACCTGCGCCACGCTTGGTATGCTGACACAGAAGCAGGCGACACAGCTCGCCAACGCGGGGCTCGACTTCTACAATCACAACGTCGACACCTCACCCGGATTCTACGGCAAGATCATCAGCACCCGCACCCTGCAGGACCGCATCGACACGCTTGGACATGCCCGCAATGCCGGTATCAAGCTGTGCAGCGGCGGCATTGTCGGCATGGGCGAGTGCACCGCGGATCGGCTGGGCATGCTCGTCGTGCTCGCCAATCTCGAACAGCATCCGGAAAGCGTGCCGATCAACCTGTGGAACGAAGTCAAGGGCGTGCCGGTCAACGACACCGCGAAACGTCCCGATCCGATCGCGCTTGTGCGACTGGTCGCAATCGCCAGGATCATGATGCCGAAGAGTGTGGTGCGGCTCTCCGCCGGCCGACAATACATGACCGACGAGGCCCAGGCGCTGTGTTTTTTGGCTGGCGCGAATTCGATTTTCATTGGTGATGTACTTCTGACCACCAAAAACCCGCAAGCCGATTGCGATGCGAATTTGCTCGGTCGGCTCGGCATCAGGTCCTTAGCCAAGTGAAACAGAGCATCGAGCGCATTGCGCGCAAACTCCAGCAAAGGTGAGCCATGCAGGTTACGTTGATGAAAGGCAAAATCCATCGCGCCTCGGTCACGCAGGCCGATCTGCACTATGAGGGCTCGATATCGATCGATCGCACGCTATTGGATGCGGCGGGATTTTTGGTCAACGAACGCGTCGAAATCTACAACATCGAAACCGGAGCACGGTTCGCCACCTACGTCATTGAGGCGCCGGAAGGATCGGGCACAATAGGTCTGAACGGTGCAGCCGCGCGGCTGGCGATGACTGGCGACAAGGTGATCATCGTTGCATATGCCTCCTTTGAGGAGGCAGAAGCCAAGGAGTTCAAGCCGCGCGTTGTGCTGGTTGATCGAGAAAATCGCATTCTGCAGGGCTGAAATGAACGAGGCCAATGTTGGGACCGCTTGGTCTTCGTCTGCCAATTGAGACGTATGCGGCCAGCTGACGACGTTGGGAAGTGAACGATGAACTCGATCCGCGCCGCGAAGGTGACCGACTATGTCGCGGCCCTACGCGCCTTAAAAGAAGACGATCGGTTGCGCGGCCTCAAACCGCGCGCGGGCATCGATTTTGCGTCGAACGATTATCTTGCGCTCGCGAGCGCGCCGCGCATGAAAAAGGCCGTCCTGGCTGCCCTCGAGACCGGCACGCCGATCGGAGCCGGCGGGTCGCGGCTGCTGCGCGGCAATTGCGAGGAGCACGAAAGACTTGAAGCCGAAGCAGCGCAGTTCTTCGGAGCAGAGACTGCGCTGTTCTTTGGCGGCGGTTACGTTGCAAATTTTGCCGTCTTGACGACGTTGCCGCAACGAGGCGATTTGCTCGTTCTCGATTGCCTTGTGCACGCGAGTATTCATGAGGGCGCGCGGGCAGGCCGGGCCGATGTCCGCATAAGCGCTCACAACGCGCCTGAATCGGTCGAAAGCGCGATACGCGATTGGCGTGCGAAAGGCGGAACAGGCCGCGTATGGATTGTGGTCGAAAGCCTCTACAGCATGGACGGCGATTTCGCTCCGCTGGAAGATCTGGTCGCGCTCGCAGACCGGCACGACGCGTTCTTGATGGTGGACGAGGCTCATGCGACGGGCGTCTACGGCGAGCAAGGACGAGGGCTCGCTGTGTCTTACGGGACGCTCGAAAATCTCCTGGTCGTCCACACCTGCGGCAAGGCGCTCGGTCCTGCCGGAGCGCTTGTTACCGCCTCCGGTGTGCTGCGCGACTTCATGGTCAATCGCTGCCGTCCGTTCATTTTCGCCACCGCGCCCTCACCGCTGATGGCCGTCGCCGTGCGGGAGGCACTCTTGATCCTGCAGGAGGAGCCCGAGCGTCAGCAACGCCTGGCCGAGCTGGTCGCGTTCACGCATCGGGAGTTGGCTGTGCGCGGTTGGGAAAGTTCATCGATCTCGCAGATCGTGCCATACATCGTTGGCAACAACGCAGGTGCAATGAATCTTGCCTCTGCATTGCAGGCTCGCGGCTTCGACGTCCGCGGAATCCGGCCACCAACCGTGCCGGCAGGAACAGCCCGTTTACGCATTTCGCTGACACTCAATGCGGGGCAGGATGACGTGCGTTCAATGCTCGATGCTCTATTCGAGGAGACGAGAGATGACGCGCGATCAGGTCCCGGGTCATGGTGACAAGTGACGGATCGGACAAACGGCTCCCTGTGTCGGCATCTATCGGGCGCGAGCTATCAAGAGGCCGATGCGGGCCGAGCCCGATGATGAGATCGAGATCGAACTTTCCGGGCCGCCGGACAATCGGGCACCCGGTCGAATCAGGCCGAATTTTATGGTCTTCGAATGCCTGCCTCGCTCAATCATCCTGGAACTTTGCGGGCGTTCGCGAACGACACGGACGTTGCTCGATGTGGCCGAACACCGGAGACCGGCGCTCGTGTGTTAGACAAGTTACCGACGCTGGCGCTGTCCGCACCATTCGCTTTGAACGGCCGAGCCGGATGTGTCGGTGAATAGTCTCCAGGTTGATGATGCAGCTCTTTTCGACGGCGCTGGACGAAAATGAACTCGACCACCCAACACATCACCGCCGTTCAAAGCGTACCGTTCTGCGTCAATTGGGAGACATCCTGCAGCGCGCATGCGCATTCGTCCGATCCGGACAATGTTTGCCCGCCGACGGCAATCTCAACCTGTCACAACGCATGAAATTCAACTCATGAGAGCGGCCGCGATGCGCCGTGCCTTGACCTTCTATGCGTTTAACCCGTCGGTTGGCATTCGAGCATGATCCTTTGGTTCAAGGATGGAGCGAAGGCGATGGGCCCCTTGCATGACGACTGCGCGGCCACCGTTCAAATGAGGCGATCCGGAACGCCGTTGTAAGCGCGCCGAGCGCCGTTTTGCTCGGTTCTGCGCTGGGGCTGATCACCCTGGGCCGACCACCGATCTTCCCCCAAGGCAGTAACAGTTCCTGCAAAGTGGCATCCATTCGCGAATTTCACGGGCGCAGAATGCCGTAGAGGATGACGTGAGTACGATGCTCGACCGCTCTGGTCGAGGAGACAAGAGGTGATAGTCAATGAGGCAGCAGCGAATTGTGGTGACCGGCACAGATACCGGGGTTGGAAAGACGGTTTTCTGCGCGGGGCTCGCCAATCTTCTCGATGCGAATTATTGGAAGCCGATTCAGGCTGGCCTTGAAGGAGAGACCGATACCGAGGTCGTCGCGCGGCTTGGCGGTCTTGCGTCCGATCGCATCGTGCCGGAGCTCTACCGCCTGCGAACACCCGCTTCGCCGCACCTTTCTGCGGAGCTCGACGAAGTTCGCATCAACACGGACACGCTTGATGTGCCAGACACCGGAGGGCGACCGCTCGTGATCGAGGGCGCCGGCGGGCTCATGGTGCCGCTGAGTGGCGGCACACTTTACATTGATATTTTTGAGCGATGGCGGCTTCCAGTCGTGCTCTGCGCGAGCACTGCGTTGGGAACGATTAATCACTCGCTGCTCTCGATAGAGGCCCTGCGAAAGCGTCAGATCGACATTCTCGGAATAGCTTTCATTGGCGAAAAGAACTCGGAAGCTGTAAGGGCGATATGCGAGATTGGCCGGGTACGTTGGTTGGGGCGGCTGCCCCCGATTGCGCCTCTGTTGTCAGAGACGCTGCAGGCCGCGTTTAATGCCTCGTTTCGTCGAGATGATTTCGCGCCATGATACCAAGGAAGAGGTCGCCGATCTGGCATCCGTTTACGCAACACGCGCATCAAGACGAGATGACAAGGATCGTACGCGGCGAGGGGGCTTATCTTTACACCGCAGACGGGCGCCGCATCATTGATGCCATCTCCTCCTGGTGGGTCGTAACCCATGGGCACTGCCATCCACATATCGTCAGCGCAATCCAGGAGCAGGTTGGCAAGCTCAACCAGATCATCTTTGCCGGGTACACCCATGATCCGGCCGAGGAGGTCGCAGCGCAGCTGCTAAAACTCGCGCCGCGCGGTCTCGACCATGTCTTCTTCTCCGACAGTGGCTCAGCCAGTGTAGAAGTGGCATTAAAGATGGCGCTCGGCTACTGGCATAACATAGGCAAACAGCGAACACGCATTGTCGTGATGCAGCATTCCTATCACGGCGATACGGTCGGGGCGATGTCCGTAGGTGGCCGGGGCGTATTCAACGCGGCCTACGAGCCTCTGTTGTTCGACGTGACCTCGGTTCCGTTTCCGGTGAAAGGTTGCGAACAGGCGACACTCGATGCGCTCGAGTTCGCGTGCCGAAATGAAAGGCCCGCAGCATTCATTGTCGAGCCTCTTATATTGGGTGCCGGCGGGATGCTGATGTACCCAGCCTGGGTACTCAAGGAGATGAAGCGGATCTGCGAAGCATCTAGTGTTCTCTTCATTGCCGACGAGGTGATGACCGGCTGGGGGCGCACCGGAACGCTATTCGCCTGCGAGCAGGCCAACGTCACGCCTGATATCGTCTGCTATTCGAAGGGCATCACGGGAGGAGCGCTTCCACTCGCGGTGACACTCTGCCGCGGCGATATTTTTGACGCGCATTATTCGAAAGACCGTACGCGCACGTTTTTTCATTCGAGCTCATATACCGCAAATCCCGTGGCCTGCGCTGCCGCGAAGGCCAACCTGGATCTATGGCGAAATGAGGAAGCTCGCCAGCGGGTGGCGGCGATGTCGATGATGCAAGAGCAGGCAATCGAGCCATTCCGCGCCGACTCGCGCTTTGAAAACGTCCGTCGCACCGGCACCATTACCGCAGTTGATCTGAAAACGAGCGACGCTGGCTATCTCGCCGATATCGGTCCGAAGCTTCAGGCATTCTTCAAGGAGCGAAGCCTGCTGTTGCGGCCGCTCGGCAACACGATCTACGTGATGCCGCCATACTGCGTCACGAAGCCGGACCTCGACACAATATACGCAGCCATCATGGACGCTGCTGATGCGCTGACATAGGAGGTCGTTCGCGTGCGTGGCCAGCGGCAGATCGACTTCCAATTCGGCTGCGCCCTGACTCCTGCACTGAGGCGTCATTCAATAGCCGCTTGCTGGCGCCGCGCCAGACCGGATTCATCGGGGCGAACGGCGCCGGCGTTCTGGATTTCGCAACGTTGTCGGTCACGTATCGCCGCCGACGGTTCTGCTGGCCTCTTTCAGCGAGCGCACCACTTGTGGATCAGATGACATCTGAAATTGCAGCCTTTGCGATAGCGAAAGGACTGCGGTTATTCATTCAGCGGATTGGCAAAATCGGCAAGGTCGTCAAGCAACGTGTCTCTTTCATCAACCGCGATGAGCCTGCTCGGGATCGGCCCCCGATAGGAAACGCTCGCAATTTTAGCTGCCGCCAGCCAGGCGAGCTATTTTATCGCCGAATTGACCGACTTATGGAATCTGCGCCACGAGCACGCGAACGGTTTCTAGACACGTCTTCTGCTCATGCTCCCATCCAGGTTGGATATCGAGCTCTGCAAGGTCAGCCTTCAGGTAGTCGACGCGGATGCTATTGACACGCTGAAGAAGGTCGTTCTTCTTCGAAGCGACCGCACTCAAATTTGCGGTAAGCGCGTTGCCGTCGATCTTCTTGATAACTGCGAGATCGAAGATGTCACGAGGCTTCAGCATTGTTGCACGATGGTGCAGTTTTTTGAGCGCGATCTCGGCCGGGGGCTCGACCGCAATCGTCGGATTCCATCCCGCTCGAACCGACGTCAAATCGATCTCTCTTTCAACTGGATCAAGACCCGATAGCGCGCCGCTGACGATGAAGTCGATCTCGCCCTCGGGATATCTGAGTTTGAGATAGTGGGCGGCATTGTCCCAATCGGTGCAGTTCCACACGTCCGTCGTATCCGGCGATAATAGCGCAAGATATTGCGGGTCGTCGATGAATGCATCGATGTCTCGGCTCAGTCGGTGGTCGGCGTAGAGCATCAGGGCCGTGCCGCCGCCCAGTACCCATTCGGGGACCGGGCGGCCCTGTTGCTGGAGGTCCGAAAGCCCGTCGAGCGTGCGACCAAGCAGTTTATGCCAGCTGCTCAAGTGCGCTCTCCAATGCTGGGTTGGCTTCGCCGGTGGCCGACTTCATCGACCGATAAGAAGTAGCCAAGTCTTGAATGGGAATAGCGTGAAAGCGAGCGAACTCCAAGACAAGCTCGGGTCGTACTTCCGTAAAGAACGTCACGACGTGCGCTGTCCAGTCGTGCCAATCCCTCGAGGTAATGCGAGCCACAAGATCAGCCGCATTCATGGTTCGGCGATACGGAGCGTTCGTGGTGCCCAGAACGAGTTGATCGATATCACTAGGTCTGCGAGGCAGATTGGAAGAGCGTTGAATGCTCTTCTTCGATCTCTTCGCGCGCCCCGCTGATTTGCCCTTCTCTGCATCGGCAGTGAGCGCCTCCGCGAAGCCGCGCCGGCGTTCCTCAAATTTCTTCAGGATCATGACGTCGTTGATACGGATCCTGCGGTGCGCTCCGACCAGACGAAAAGGGAGCTTGCCCGAATCCATTCGCTGATAAACCAGCGGCCGTGACATGCCGAGGAGTTCAGCCGCTTTCTCGGCCGAGATCTCGAGCTCTGGGTTGAGAACAACAGCTTCGCCCGTTTCGGACAGCACGGCGAGAATGCCTTTCATGGCTGCGAGCAGAGACCGAGGCAGTTCTTCCGTGAGTGTCTTGCCATCGGCTGTGATGGCGAAAAGCCCACCATGCCCGAGCATCGCGGTGCGATCCAGGAAATCGGCTGCCTTATGCGCCGCGTTGCGCTCGCTACTTTTGATGTTTAGCCGGGTCAAAGCCTGAGCCACGCGCGGCCTCCAACCGTAATAAATGAAATAAATGTAATATCTGATAGGCTTCCTGACAAGCCGTAAATCAATGGTTTGGCGGCACATTCAGGACCCAATGACGAGGCGAGATTGCGTAGCGTTCGCTTAGCGGGTTGGCGGAGAGCGGGAGCCAGTGATCAGTGTGCTCGGAAATCCCGGGGCCCGGAATCCGTGGTGCGTGGAACCTTTTGGTCGCGGAGGCGAAGCCTTGAACGTCTCGAACAAGCCGATTCCGATCTCGCAGCGCGCTGCCGAGATCCCAGCCCAATCCGCACCGGCTTCGATCCGTCGGCTGAGCGCGACGATCAGGAAATTGGAGACCTTTGCCGTCGCCGCGCTTGCCACACTGGCCGCGTTGGCTGGCCTGGTATGGGACGCGCGCCTGGTGATCGGTTGGGGTAATCAGCCAGGATGCGTCGGCGGTTCTCAATTCGTCCGGGAGGGGGCGGTCGGTTGTCAGACAATCTAGACTAGTGTTTGACCGCCTTGCTTTGGTGTGAATGTTGCAACCCGGCTCACACAAAGAGGCGCTCAACTGCTAGGAACTGCCAATACCGCCTGGTGTTTCCGCGCTCGCTCGAGGTTCCATTCGCTTCTTCAGACATCTCGGTTCAAGCACATCGATAATGCATCACGCGCGAGATGCTCGGCAACGCCAACGTTACTGAACGCCGGAAGGGGCACGTCTTCTCCCGGTTTAGGGGCAGGGCAACACTAGATCGCGAGCAAGGAAATCGACGCTGCAAACGCATTCCAAATCGGGCCGCCTGCTAATTGGCCAAATTGCCAAGAACCGAATCGGGTTTCGGCGGCGAGCCTACCGCTCCCGGCCCGCTCGTCGAAGGCGGGTCTTGCCAGATGCGCGTCGGCCCCGCGTTCGTCGGCCTTGCGGCGCGGTTTCGCTGCACTCTTTGCCGTCCTCGTTGGCTTAGTGTGCGAGGGGCTTGATGCTTGCCGCAACCCGTGACGACGTTGCGGCCACTGGATTTCGCGTTGGCGCGGTCGGCTGGCCATGTTGCTTCTTGGCGTGCAATTGCTGAAACGTGGACTCGTGATGGTCCTCGCACTTCTCGGGTTCGAAGTGCTCGGACTTCTTCTGGACGAGATGCTTGGCAAGATCCGGCATATCTTTCGTGATCTTCACGACGTCGTCGAAGTATTCGGTTCGGGTACACTTAATGTCAGGCTCAGGAACCTCAGGACGCAATACGACAGCGTCTCCGTTCCTTACCCATCATCCGCGGCGACTGGCTGCTCGCGTGGCGAAAGCAATGAAGCTCACGGCGCGCGGCGACCGTGCTCTGGTCGCGGGTGGGTAGGAACTACGAGATCAGGTACGAAACCAAGACAACCACAAGTCTGCACGATTGATGAAGAAGGCGGCAAAGAAAGTTGGCGACAGCCGCAAGCGGGTGCAGCGACGTCTGGGCTCCCGCGCGAAGCAGCGCAGCCGTTAGGTTCTCGAATCCGCAAATTCAGTCACGCTTGGCCTCGGGATGAGAATCGACATTCGCTCTTGCCGCAGCCAGCGCCTCCTGACTGGTTTGGTAAGTCATTGTCCGGATGGCTTGCCCGCCGGCCAGGGGTGTGATCTCAACCAACGAGCCACCGCCTGGTTGCTCGATGACCAGAAGTCGATGACCTCGATACTCAATCCCCTTGTTCATCGTTGATGAATCTACATCGTTCGCCCGCCACTACTTGGCATGCACGTGAAACGCGAAATGACTGTCGCAAACTGGCTCCTCTTGAAACGGCTCACCCGTGCTAAAGGCAGCGCCTCGAACAGCGCGTCACCGGCTCGGTGATCGGGTGACAACGCGCCTTCGGCAACAAGTCACTCCTGCCCGAGAAAGCAGCGGTTGCGCCTAAAGAGGCCGCCAACTGAGGCCGCCTCAACGGATCACCGTGACCAGACGTCCAAGGCACGTAATGAGCGTCGCCGTGCTCAGCGTGACTGTCATAAGCGCCCGTCGGCCCACCTTTCCAGATCGCGTTCCATCGTGGCTAAACGCCGCTTGCCGCATTTCGTTCATCAACCATTCATAAAAGATGGGCCGCGTAACCGAACTAGGACCGGACAGGAGGCACGAAGCAACGGAGAGCGGTCAGGCCAGGCCACGCCGGTGCCGGAATTTTCGCCAGAGTGTCGCCTACGCTCGCCGCGCGGGGCGGTTCCCCGATCGGCTCATGAAAGCGATGAACGGAATGGCCCACGTCGCCGAAGCATGCCCCAAGCAGAACCATCGTCATGACAGTCTGCGTGAGCATCATGCCAACCTTCGCGGGGCGGCGGCCCAAGGCCGCCGCAGCCGCATCGGCACGCCCCCGGGGGGCGGCGGATCGTCGTCGCCGTCGAGCTTGCGCAACGAGGCGAGGATATCGGCGAGCCGGATAGTGTGGCCCATGCCGGGGACCTCGCGCAAAGCAGGACAGGATTCGACGGCGAACATGTCGGATGCCCAGGACGACAAGATGATCCGCTTTTCCGGCGCGGAGAGTTCGTCGTCGTTCAGGACATCCTCTGCAGACGCATAGTGCGCAGCGGGGTGGAAGAGGGGATCAAGATTGCCTGCGTTCGTGTTGGCATTGGTCATCGATTGCCTCCCTTACGCTCCTTTCCTCCGGACGGGTTTCGGTGAGTTCGGGCGGCGGCGGCCGCCGCCCGTGATCGTCTTTACTGCGAAGTGATCGCGATGCGCTTGACGCCCGCTCGCGGGGTCTCGGACTTCGGCAGCGAGATGGTCAGGACGCCGTTCTTGAACGACGCTGCGGCCTTGTCCTCCTCGACGTCCTCGAGGGCGATCTGTCGCTGGAACGAGCCGTAGTAGCGCTCGCTGAAGTATCTGCCTTCGTCCTTGCGCTCGCTCTTCTTCTCGCCGCGGATGGTTAGCACCCCGTTCGCGATTTCGATCTGGATGTCATTCTCCGTCATGCCGGGAAGCTCGGCCGCGATCGTCAGAGCCTTGTCGGTCTCGCTGAGCTCAATCTTGGGCCAGCCGAATTGCCCCTCCATGAGCGGGGACAGGGCCGTCCCGCCGAAGCCGCGGAAGACATCTTCGAACAGTCGGTTCATTTCGCGATGAAGCGTCATGAACGGATCATGGGTGCCGCGCGCCGGCGCGAGCTCCTGGTGTCTCGACCAGGGAATGAGATCACGAACTGCCATGGTTTTCTCCTTCGTTGCATGGGCCAGGGAGCGCGGCCACGCCTGCGCGCGCCGCGTTCCGTTGTCGAACGTCGATCAGGCGTCAGGCCGCCTTCTTCTGCTCGATCTGCGAGGCGGGAGAGGCGCCGCTTCCGATTTGAATCCGGCGCGGCTTCATCGCCTCCGGCACTTCGCGCACGAGGTCGACGATCAGTAGTCCGTCGCGGAAGGAGGCCCCCTTCACTTGGACGTAGTCGGCGAGATTGAACACGCGCCGAAACGGACGGGCGGCGATGCCCCGGTACAGGAACTCGCCGGCCGCTTTCTCGGGTTTCCTGCCCTCGATGGTGAGCGCGTTCTGCTCGGCCGTCACGGAGATGTCGTCGGCCCCGAAGCCGGCGACGGCGAGCGAGATCCGATAGTGGTCCTCGCCGGAGCGTTCGATGTTGTAGGGAGGATAGGGGTCTTCGCTCGCCTGGCGCAACGTGCTGTCGACGAGATCGGCCAGGTGGTCGAAGCCGATGGTGGTGCGCCACAGGGGCGCGAAGTCAAAGGTGGTCCTCATAACCAAGTCCTCCAAAGAGCAAGATGGATACAAGGAGCGCAAGGGCAGGAGTCAGAGCGGGTCTGATGCCCGGCCCGGCGCCCGCGCCGGACCCGTTAAGGCGCCCGGCGCACCGCATTCGCGGCAAAAAATGACTTAGAAAAACGCAAAGCCGTTTCAAGGGGTGGCCGCGAAAAAATGCACCTGGCGACATGCCCGCAAGGGCTCGCGGCCGCGATGGGCAAGTGGCGCTTGACAGCTATTCGGGCCGAATATTCTTGCGCCGCGAAATCCCATTTTCGGCTTTCTCAACACCGAAAGGGACCAGGGCGACCGTCAGAAGTGACGAGAGGCTCGATGAAGATTTTGCCTGCACTCGCCACCGTAACAACAGCCGCCTCGATCAACACATCGATATCCCGGCTCAGTCGATGATCATAGAGCATCGAGCCGCGCCGCCGCCAGTACCCATCGGGAGCGGCTGTCCGTGCATCCTGGTTTTACGTCGCCTTGGGCACGACACCAATCCGCCAACCGAGCGGTAAGAGCTCTCACCCTCCACAGAGCAGATCGATTTGGAAAGTCAATACGATCCAAACTGCCGGATCTGGCAGGGGTGGGCTACCTGCAGTTTGGGATAGTCTGATCGAGCGACACGCCCGCAGCCACACGCCCGCAGCCAAAAGCCACGACAGTTCGAAGTCCTGAATCGCAACCCGTGGATCGGGAAGCTCTCGGGAGAGCAGAATCTTGGGAGACGATAATGGGAAAGCGCTCAGAAGATTACGGAGCTGATGATGCGCTGAGCAATCTGGATGTAAGCGACGCCAAGCGCTTTCGAGACGACAGCATATGGGGCTGCTTCGAACGGTTGCGAAGGGAAGATCCCATTCACTACTGCCACGACAGTCCTTACGGTCCATATTGGTCGGTTACGAAATACCGAGATATCGTAGCAGTAGATACAAACCACAAAGCATTCTCGTCAGAACAAGGTGTCACGATTGTCGACGTGCCTGATAAGCACTGGACCCAGAGTTTCATCAAGCTGGGGCCTCCCAAACACGCCGCGCAACGCAACACCATAAGTCCGATAGTCGCAGCGGAAAACTTGACGAAGCTCGAAAGCTTAATCCGCTCTCGGGCCAGGGCAATTCTAGAGGGCTTGCCGCGCAATGATGCCTTCAATTGGGTGGAGATGGTCTCCATTGAGTTGACGACGCAGATGCTCGCCACGCTGTTCGACTTTCCATTTGAAGATCGGCGGCTGTTGACCTACTGGTCGGACGTCGCCGTCGCAGCTCCGAAAACAGGCCAGGCGATCGACAGCTGGGACAAGCGAAGCGCTATCTTGTCCGAGTGCCAAAGTTATTTCACTCGACTTTGGAACGAACGCATTGATGCCGAGCCGCGCCTCGACCTGATTTCCTTGATGGCGCACTCGCCCGCCACACGCCATATGGAGCCGAGTGAGTTTCTCGGGAACCTGATTCTTTTGATCGTGGGGGGAAATGACACCACGCGCAATTCGATTACCAGCGGCCTCCTGTTCATGGATCAGTACCCCTGCGAACTGCGAAAACTGCGTGACAATCCCAAGCTGGTGTCGAGCGCTGTGTCTGAGATTATTCGATATCAGACGCCTATCGCACATATGCGCCGCAACGCCGCGACCGATAGCATCCTAGGTGGAAAAAAGATCAGGAAGGGCGACAAGGTCATCATGTGGTACATCTCCGGCAACCGGGACGACGAAGTCTTCGAGAATGCCAACAGCTTCATCATCGACCGCAAGAACGTGCGGCAGCATCTTTCCTTCGGATTCGGCATCCATCGCTGCGTTGGTCGACATCTTGCGGAGCTTCAGTTGAAAGTCCTCTGGGAAGAGATGTTGAATGCGCGGTTGGAGGTCCAGGTGGTCGGCGAACCCGAGCGAATTGCGTCTAACTTTGTGCACGGTTATTCGGCACTCCCTGTGAAGATTGCAGCTTAGACTGTGATGCTCTGGCTTGGGCCCGACACGCAGCACGGCTTCAGCCGTCTGCTACGCTGGCCTCGCCAGCGATGAACGGTGATGCCTGACCGAGGCGTTTGCGTTGCCAACAGGCCAAGGCAGCCCATGGATGGTTTGTATATTCCAAGGTGGTGTTGACCTTACCTTCTCGATCGTCAGGCGATGCGCTTGGTATTGAAAATCGTGGCCGCGGTAGCGATTGTCCCGGAGAAGCGCTTTCGGTCATTGCGGTTGATCGCCTCAAGGCAGTTTGGAAAGACAGGCGGGGATCCGACTATGCTCCTGCCGATGTTCCTGCTGATATCGTACGGCAGGCATCCTGCTCGTCTGGGGGTACACATTCGGCAATATGCACCTTAAGGATATCTGGAGCATGATCGTAAGTATCGGTCGGAGGTATTTTTGCCGGTGAGCCGATCCTCATGCTCTGCTCTTTCGAGAGGCGCCGACGGCCGGTTCGCTGAGCAGGCTGGCGCTGGGCGCGCTTGAAACGCTCGCTGCGATATTACGTGATACTTCTGTAGTTTGAAGAGGAAATAGCGCAAGTCGGCTGTGCGAGATCGAACACGAGGACGAGCGTTCTACCTCTGGTCGGGATTGGCGCATCAGCGTTGGATCCATAAGGTTTTCGGTCCGCTATTCGCACCTCCTCCGGAAGATGGGACGTGCGTGGCAGCCGAAGATCTCGCAATCGATATCCCAGGTAGTTCTCTCTCGCGACGATCCTGCGGACCGTTTGAGGACGGGGCATGCTGTGGCGGCTCTCCGGTGTCCGGATGCCAGGTCCATCCAGATAAAGTCGCTGGCGGGCGGGCTCTTTGGGAGCGCCGTAACGGCGGATCCTGTTGCAGCCTGACAGCGCAGATCCTTATGGCGGTCAGGGCGAGTTGGCGTCAGTGCGCCGTCATCCGCTGCAGCTCACTATCCGTCACTGACGCCATCGTCCTTGCATCCCTGCCTTCAGCAACACGCCAGCTTCCATGGAATTGTAAGTCACGGTGATCTGGGTTCTTGCGCATCCGGGAAAAGCGCCTTTCGTCAGCTGCTCGTCAGCCAGGCCGTCTATCCAGGGAGGCCGCGCATTCTCGACCTTACCGGAGATAGAATATGACGGGCATTGATCGATCTGGCAAATCGCACGATGGGACTTCAGGTGCGGACAGCGCTGGAGGATTAAGCAGTTCGCGCTCGAACTCCGCCCTCGCCCCCGGGGAAGGCAGCCAATTCTTCGACACCGTCTTGGAGCGGATGCGCTCTGGGCACCGAGATGGGGCGACGTCGCACGCCAGCCACGCAATCAGTTCGGGTGCGGCAGCCCCAAGGATCGGCGAGATCAAGGCAGCGAAGCGAAAGATCGGCAACCTGCTTGAGAACTTTGATGCTAGCCGCAATGCTGCCATGCAGGCCCGGAACGAGGCGGAAGCCCAAGAGCTGATCGATCAAGTCGTCAGCGCAGGCTCAGTAGTTCTGAACTACTACGCGAGTCTGCCCCCAGATTTGGCGCGTCGCATTCTTTCTGACGATCAGGCTCGCCGGCTCCGCGATGACACGCTGGATGCCGGGAACCAATGTAACGTCGTGGCCAAAGACATCATCGACAACTTGGAGAAGGCCAGGAAGAATGCGGCTGATCTGCTCGAGAAGACGCGCGACGCTCCGTCCTATCAGTTGAGCCGCATCGTCGCCAGTGTGTCGAAACGCTATATCGACTGCATGGAGTGGTGGGGAAAGAAGGCATTGCGCTCGGAGCGGATGCAGTCCGTCTGCGCAGCCGCCGCTGGCCTGCCAAGTGCCTCGCCCGAAATGCGACAGGCCGAAGAGGCTGGACTACGGCTGCATACAGGCTGGGCGCTGTATACGAAGTGCATGTATCTGCAATCGCGAATCGCTCTTGCGCAGATCTTGATTGAGGCGCAGGCGAGCACGTTCGAGCCAGCGGTGAGCGGCGCCCTCATGGGTGAGGACGGGCGGGTACGTCTGCTCGGGACCTTCATTGGGGATGTTTTTCCGGCATTCGTCTCGGCCTCCGGCCCTGTCCTAAAAGGCGAAGGACGGCCACTCGATGCAGAGCACCGTGCCGTCCTTGAAGGGGTCATGGAGCGGCTTTCGGAGTTCGCTTCAGGATTGCACGGGATCGTTGCCGGGCTAAGAGATGTCGGAACCAGTGCCGACCTGCCATGGGAGCTGTTGGATCACATCGTCGAAGGTGCGTGGGTCACGGCGAACGAAGTCATGCGGCTCATGGCAGTGCAGCCTGAGAGGCCAGCCGTGGTCGAACCGCCAGCCCGGGCTGTAGTGGCTGAAGGGAGTGCATCGCGCAGGAAGGGGAAAGGCAAGCGCGCGCCGGCCGCAGGCGAGGGGAGTTCGACGGGGCGGCCCGAGCCGCAGCTCGCCAGGTCTGACGCCGGCACGGCTCCAACTGCCAAGGTTATCGTGCTCTCGGATCTGGGCACGAAGAAACTCGCGAGCGCGGAGGAGGCACACGCGAGGGCGCCATCGTCGGCAACTGCACAGCTGGCGATGTGGCAGGCTCCCCCCTCCAGGAAAGCACTGACCGGACTGCTCGCTCGATTGGACGAACTCTTGGAGTTCGACCTGCCCCGTCAGCAAAGGGCCGTCTCGCAAGCCCGCCAGATGAAACCCGAAGATGCTGACCACATCGTGGGAACCGTCATTGAGCGCCTGCAAGGCCAGGCCGCTGAGATTGAGGCCTGTGTGTTCGCGCTGGAGGAGCCCCGTCGCAGCGGCCTCTTCACGCCCGTGCAAGTGCGCGAAGTGCATAGCAAGTTAGTACGACTGAAGGCGATGTTGTCGGAGGTGCAGGGGCAGGCAAACGCTTTGAACGCGCGAAAGACCGCAATCATGATCGATTGCATGAAGACCTACGCGTTTCCTTCCCAGAATTACCTTGAACAGTTACAGGCGGCCGGGGAGTTGGCGCCTCCGGATCAACCGCGCGCGTTGAGTGGCGAGGGGACGCTGTTCGAGATCAAGCTGCAGCCCAAGGCGTTGCGCAATGGTACGATGCCGAGTCCGATGTGGGTGCACATCCATACCAAGCGACCGGTACCTGCGTGGCAGTTGGCGACGCTGGGTAATGCCGACTTCGCCGCTTGCCATGTGAAGTCCCATGAACAGCGCGGCTACAATCGGGACTGGCAGAACGCGCGAGCTAAGATGGGGCACGAAAACGTCGTGGTCCACCGTGGCAGGCTCACGCCTGCATTCTGTAGGTCTTTGTTGAACGCCGCGAGCGGCAACCCAGGATATCCTCTTTCCGAGACGGAGCACGCGTCGATGCAGTTCGCTCGCCTCGGGATGTAGTGACCTGGCTGTCTTGTGGCAGAGTGCCGCTTGGGGCACCATCAGCCCTGCACTCAAGTCGGATCCAGCGGCACTGAACCGCACCTGGGTCCGGAGGGGCCAACGCCCTACGAGAACGAAGCCCAGACGAAGACGGAGTACGTCTCGCGCCACGAGGTAAATCGGTCGATTACCGCGAAGGTCGGCTGCCTAGGCGGCAAGCGACGCCCGTGAGTGCGGCAGGTTGAGCGTTCAGATCCACGCCTTCAACTTGCGAGCTCACGTGGAGCAGCGCTTTGGCCATCCGGATGGATGGGGTGAAGCAAAATATGCGCAGGAGCTTCTTGATTGTTCCGCTTCGTCCTTGCCTGACGAATGCCGGTCGCAGCATCGATCACATCAACGACATGGGCAGGCACAGGTGACTTATTCTGCCCGGCAAGGGCGCTTCTGGCGCTGCACGGCAAGAAACCGCCATGTTGCGGCAATCATCGCGGGGCTTGCCATCGCTTTTCCCAGTGCCGACGACCATCCGTCAGGACAAAACGAAAAGCTTGAGAGCCAACCAAAATCTCAACAATGAGACGCGATTCAACGCCTGCTTTCCCGTAAAAATGAATGCTTCATAAGACAACTGTTCCTCTTCTCTCAAGCCGATCATTCGTCGCGGACGACGCGACGGGGCGCGCGATATGAGCCGGAAGGGACCCGTGATCACATCGTTCAGCTCTATGACGGGCTTCGCTTATTCGCGGCGCTCAGAATTTTCGGCGGTGCGGTCTCGGGCATCATGAGCATGGCAAACAGCCCGGATGCGCTGGCGACAAGCATATACCAGGCGGGCGCCAGCGCGTTCCCGGTCAGGTGGATCAGCCAGGCGACGACAGGTTGAGCTGTGCCTCCGAAGATCGCTATCGCAATAGCGTAGATCGTCGCGAACGTGCCGCCGCGGATAGTCTTGGGCAAACCTTCGACCATGCTGACATAGAAGGCGCTGTACGGAATCGTTCCGATGAGCGTGAGCGCGCCGAGCCCTCCGAGAAGTGCGGCGGCACTGCGGCTCTCCGCGATCCACAAGAACACCGGGTAGGTCATCAGCAACGCAGTGATCTGCGGCCATATCATGATGTGCCTGCGTCCGACTCGATCCGCAAGCCAACCGCCCAGCAGCGCAGCAACAATTCCCACCGCATTGCTGATAAGCGTGGTGGCAAAGGCGAGAGGCGCAGACACTTGCAGGGTGTTCAGCGCATAGGTGGTCATATATTCCGTGACGTAGGTGACAATCGTGCAGCTGGCCAAAATGACGAATCCCAAGCTCATGAGGCGGCGAGCGGCAGACGATTTCCTTCCAGGCTGGACGGTGGGAGGCGGGGCTTCGGGGCGATGTAACGTTTCGGGCAGGGCGCTCCGCAACCAAAGTCCGAACGGCAGCATACCGGCGCCGAGCAAAAGCGCGATCCGCCACCCGTACGCATGCAGTGCCTCACTTGTCATGGTGAGGGAGAGTATTTCTCCAACCAACGCTCCGGCCGTGGCAGCTATCTGTTGGCTGGCAGGCTGAAACGAGACAGCAAGACCGCGGGCTTTGGCCGGGGCTGCTTCCATCAAATAGGCGGTCGTCGGACCGACTTCACCGCCCAGCGCAAAGCCCTGCACCAAACGAGCAAAAATGGCCAGTAACGGAGCGGCAATTCCTATCGTCTCGTACGAGGGCGTAAGCGCCAACACTAGGATCGCTGCGCTCATCATGGCAAAGCTGACCGTCATCGCGGGCCGGCGGCCGGCCTGGTCCGAGTACGAGCCGAGCACGATGGCCCCGATCGGTCTGGTCACAAAACCCGCGCCGAACGTTGCGAGCGACAACATGAGGCTGGCGAACGAGTCGCTTGCCGGGAAGAACGCCTGGCCGATCTGGATCGCGAAAAAGCTATAGGTGCCGAAGTCGTAGAATTCCAAAATATTGCCGATGGTTGCTCCCCACACGGCGCGGCCGGTCAAGCGTTCGTCTGCCGGAACGAGGACCGGCTCCGGCTTCTCCCGAATAAATTGCCTAGCCATCCTCGATCCGTCTGAAGCGGCCGAACATTTCGACCAGTCAGGTGGGGGGCGTTGCATTTTGCTTGCTCTACACGTCGTCTCGCTCGAGGCGGCCGGGCCCGGGTTCCGGCGCGCTACATCTGGCTGACGCATGCCAGGACGAAGCTCACGGCGATGAGTGCAACAAAAATGCCTGGCTCTTGTCCCATTCAAACGTTGAACCGATCGCGGCGATCACGAGCAAAGATGAATAGGCAACGCGCTGCAATTGTCGGGCGGGGCAGTCGTTGTGCTCCGGTGCAATGGCGGGTTTGCGACAACATTGGCGGGCGACGAACAGGCAGCGTCTGTTTTCACACAGAAGGGCCGCCGCGTGGTTGCTGCGTTCAGCTGGTTGCGCGCGGGCTAACGCATCAGGCGATTTGGCCCAGCTTTTGCTCCGCTGCTTGTTAGTAGTGCGCAACCGCCTGTTTTGTCGGGTTGGTCCGCTGCGCAATGCAGGGTCTGTGTGCGATCAAAAGACAATAGGAGCTCGCATTGTTGCCGGTACCATGAAAACGATCAACCTCGCCCGGCGCCGCAGGGATCAGGCGATAATGCTCGGTCAGGCTCGGCGGTTCGCAAGTGGCAAGCGTGATGCGCCAGGGATCGAGCTCCGAGGATGTTGAAATCAAAGTTATGAGCAATGAGGGACGCGCCTTTGGGAGTGGATTTGGTTTCATCACGGCCGACCCAAGGGAAATAGCCTTCCTTTCGTATGTTCTGCCGTCAGGTCTGGCCGCCAAGTCGAGCGGCCGACGTCTGAGTCGGAGCGGGAAATCCGCGCGCCACGTTCTATGGGAAGCGGGAGCGGGCGACCGCCTCGGCGACCCGGTTGCTTGAACCTTGTTGTAGAGCGGCCCCATGGAGCGATCGGCAACTGACCGCCGATTTGCTGCAGAACCACGTCGTCGCAACCAGCCCGCCAACGTGGTGCGAGACGCAATAATCTAGTTTTGAGCGGTCGAAGCTTCGGTCTCGCTGCAGCTCAGGCCGGACCCAAACTTCACCTGGAGGGGGTACTCGGGGCAGGGCACTGGAGACAAAGGCCGGCGATGGTCTCCCCCAAAGCGGCCAATGTGGACGCATGGCTGCATGACTTAAACCAAATTGCCTCCGGCAAACCCGGAGCGGTTCACTCAGTTGTTAGGTACAGATCCCAGGATGTTCCGGAAAATCGAATACAATACTGATGCGCTCGGCGGCACGTTTGAGCGTTTGACGCGAATTGAAGCCCTCGGCGGTAGCGACGACTCTAATGCTGAATCTCTGAAGATCGATGCCAAGGTGTTCGAGCGCACAATGATAAGGTCATTGCAGCGTGCCGGAGACCAGCTGGTAACCAATCTTTCGTCAAAGGCAGTGAATCGCGTCCTGCGGAATGAGCGCTTGGGCGAGATTGGTCCCGCGGCGCTGATTTCTGAAGTGGTGACCGAAAAGTCGATTCGAAAAGGTTTTATCAGCGAGGCGGGCCGATACGAGCGATGCTGCCAAATCTCTCATGCAATTAAACAAAATGGCGAGGTAGAGTTCGCAATTTTGCTTCTCCCATTTCGTACGTCGACGCCATTGAAGAACCGTGGAACACTTCCCGACATGGGAGAGTTTTATACTCTGATATTGCTTCACAGCTTGTCACGTGCGTGCCACGTCGCGCAGATGAAGATGGCCAAGCTGATCGAAGATGTTGCCAAGCGGGTAGGAGACGGCGCCCGCGAATGCGCTCAATCCACCGCGACCGACGAGACGTGCGGCATAAAGCATCTCTTTGAAGCAGCCATCCAGGAATGTGAGAAGCTTATTAAAAACCCTAAAGAATGCGCCGCGACTCGAAAGCTGCTTCGGAAGGCCGCGGCGAATCCTCCGGGCCTTCAGGTAAACCATGAACCCACTTTTGTTCGTCTACTCGTCGAGCTTGCGGTATCGTCCATTCCAATACGCAGTTGGTTCTCGTTCAAAGACGCTCCTGTAATACCGGTGCGAATTCTTGCATGTCGTGATGCCGGGCGCTATCCGTGCTTCGACACAGTTTCGTTGGAGCAAATCGCTGCATATCGCGCAGTCCTATCTGATGCGTTAGAGGCATTCTCCGTTGATCAACGATTCTTCCGTCTTGTTGACTACGCGGAAATTAAGAAAAGCGTGCAAGACACATCTGGTCACAAAGAGGCCATGCGCTACTACGCCAAACGCAAAGCTGCTTTCCTATCTGATGTAGAGCGAATTCTACCTGCTATATGGTCGGCGCGCGGACGCGATGAAATGCACAAGGAACTATCCGAGATTGATCCGGAGGGAGTGTTAAGGCCTCTCTTCGAGCCAATTTTATTTTCTCTCGAACATTCTTGTATATCTGATGCTGCGCGCCAAACCGGGCTGGACGAGAAACGGCTCTACGTCGAAGCCATGCAGACAATATACTTGCCTCAGGATGATGAGAAGCTTGAGCGATTGCGTCGGCAGTTAATTGAGGAATCTTTGCGGGGAGCCATTTTATATTGCTCGGCATATGAGGCCAATACAGGTTCGAAAAATCCGGTAGGCTTCGATGATGTCGCCGCGGTGTTTCCGAATGCACTGCGTATGTCAATCCACCAAAAACCGGAATCTTCTGGTCATTTTACCGTTCACGTGAGTCCAACGAGGAAGCGCACCCCTTGGCACGGCACGGCCACCCTTACGACCGGCCGAACCCCAGATGAGATCTGTATCGCAATTGATTTAGCGGAGTACCTCGAATCAACAGGTGCACGCGGTGTGGTCGTATGTGGAAATGAAGAAGGCTTGCTTGCTCGCCACATCCGCGCCAAGCAGCCTGTCGTTTACCTATCTCCAACGATCTCTGCATCTGACGCTCAAGCGCTCGTGGAGCTCTTAGAGAGCGCGTCCCTTGTTGCGAGTGGGTGACAAGGTAAGTGTACTGAAGTGGATCTGGGATTTACCGTTGAAGGACTCGATGAGGGCATTGTCGGTCGGCTTCCCGGGCCGTGAGAAGTCCAGTACGACGGCCGCGCCGGTAGGCCCATAGAAGATCGCGCGACGCGAACTCGCTGCCTTGATCGACGCGGATCGTCGCCGGGAAGCTCACCTCCTTACAGGCCCGTTCCAGCACCGCCACGATGGCGGCCCGCGGAAGGTGAACCGCGGCGCCAGCGCCGTTGAGAACCGCGAGAAGAAGCTTGCCGTTATCCTGCTCAAGATACCTCAAGCGCAGCATCTGCCTCGGCAGCAGTCGGCCATACTTCTCCTTCCAATTGAAGTCGGTCAGCTTGGCTGATCTCGACCTTGCGGCAGATCTTCGCAACAGGGACACCTTGGTTTCACGGCTTCAGGATGAACGCGTTTTGCGCGTCAGAGAACTTCGGGGCCATCATCGTCTTTTCCTCCCCGCCGAGGGGATTTGGCAGCGAAAACTCTAGCCAAAGATGGTCCGGTTTGCCGGCCTCAGATCAAAACCATCGCGACGCTGCTGGATGAAAGTTCAGTGGCAAGTCACCGCTATTAAGGTACGGACGACGATTTTAAGCATCTTCTAGTGAAGCCAGCGGTCAGCGCGTTTAAAATGTACACGTACTGGGCCTGAAAAGGCCCATGCGAGGTTCTTCGATCCATCGGCGCGGCATTGCATGATCCAACGTATGCTCCCTTTGTCTACCGATCAGGATATCGCCCTTTCAAGGTGAGGAAACGGGTTCGACTCCCCGCCATTCACGGGCCAGCAGCCAAGCTGGCCAAGGCATCCGATTTTATTCCGACATCGCAGGTTCGAGTCCTGCCGCGCCTGCCGAGCAAAGGCGCTACGAGTCGATATGCGCCAGGTCAAGGCGCGGCCCGGTTGGTGCTCGGCCTAGTTGCTGGCTCCAATGGCCTCGCCTGTGATGGCTATGGTCTAACGATTCACTTCGCGTGCAATGCCTGCGACTTGGCCGGCCGCATCAAGGCCGCGCACTTGCAAGACCGACTTGGCGATATCGAGATAATTGTCGAATCGACTGGATCGCTGGCTCCTTCCGAATCGTGGCGAGCCTTAAGCGGCGGCACTCCTGCCGGTGGATGAGTCTTTACAACATCAAGAGCGGACCAGGCCGGCTCCGGATCTGGAGCCAACCAAAGCCTCCCATCCGAGGATGGATCAGAAGTCCGCCGCGACTTTGAGCCCCACCAGGAAAGCATTGCGAACGGCGTTCGTGCCACCGGGACGAATGAAATATTCAAGCTCAGGCTGGATAAGAAGGCCGGGTATAGGAGAGATTCCGTAATTGGCCTCCAGCACCAAGGCGTATTGCTGCACGCCTAGAGCTCCACCGGCGAGCGGCGAGCCGAGCATCGCCTGGATGCGCTGGGTATCGGTCAACTTCTTGCTGACGTCATAGTAGGAAATGGCGAACGCGATTTGATCGGTCGGACGCGCAGGCCAAAAGCCGCGATCGATGACGCCGGCCCAGGCAAAGTTGTTGAACAGCGTCGTATCGGACTCGTTATGCGCGAAGGTGGCAAGCAGAATAAGCCCGTCATTCGGGTTCGGGCCATTCCTGAAGATCATCTGATCCGCGGACGCCCAGAACTGGGCGCGACCTCGGTGGGGAGCGCCTGGAAGGCCCGTCAATGCAAGTGGCTGCCCGATCACGTCGAAGAAGTTATCCCGGTAGGTGGAGGTATCCCAGTTGAAGCCGAGCTTGTAGTGTCCGGGCATCCTGTCCTTGCCAATGATCGGTTCATAGGCGATTTCGACCGGAAAGCTGGCACCGGTGGTGCCTTGCAAGGTCCAGTCCCAGCCACTATGGCCGCCTTGGGTGAAGGGTTCAGCGGCAGTCGGGAAAGGCTGCGACTGGAAGGCTCCCACCATCACGTAGGTATCTTCCGTGGGGCGGAAGCGGACCCGGGCACCCCACACGTTCATCGGCCAGTCTTCGAAGCCCTGGTTGGCCGTCAGACCCCGATTATGACCGCAGATGGTCAGGGTCATGAAGGTGCAATAAAAGGGCGATGCGTTGTAGTCCGTGCCAGGCGCGAAGCGGCCGAAGGCGATGTTGACGCGGTCGTTGAACAGTTTCTCCTCGCCGTAGAGCCAAACCAGCTTGGCGCCCACCCCAAACCCCGCGCCGTAGATTTCCTGGGCCTGGAGCACGGTGTCGCCGACATAGTCGGCGCTTGCGTTGCGGCCGGCACGGTTGATGAGATACATGTGGGTGACGAGGCCCGGAACGCCCGCGACTTTCTCCCAATCGACGTTCGCCGTAAATCCGATCTGCTGTGCATAGTCGGCGCCAGGCCTCAAGCCGCCTACCGTGTTGTAGACGCTCTCCGACGTGTATGTCAGGGAATAGGTGACGCCGAGATCCTCGAGCTTGGTGCGTAGTCCGCCCCAATCTCCGAAAATGTGAGCGGGAGCCCGCCAGGCTTGCGTGATCTGGGGCTGGCTGGATGTCGGTGTCGGCATCTGTCCGAATGCCGATGGTGCCGCTCCCGCCGTCGCCACGATCAGGAACAGAGCGACCGCATAACGACAGGTCCTGATCGTTGCCTGTGGCGCGGCGAAGGGGTGCGGCGAGCGTTGGCTCGGCGCTTGGGTGGAGGAGAGCCTCGGACACCGGTTGCTCTCGAAAAGCATCTGCCCCATTTGATCAGCTCCCTGCGCGGACGGAGACATTGCGCAATCACTTCAGGCTATTTCGGTACTCCCAGGACAACGATCGTGTTCTTACCCTTTGTGCCGTAGGTGAGGTTATTGTCTCCGGCCGCGACGGCGATGAGCTGCCTGCCGCCAGCTTGGTAGGTGATGACACCGCCGCCGATGCCTCCTTTCACATCGGTCTTGTGAATTTCCGCGCCGGTCTTCGCGTCCAGCACTAGTACCTCTCCGGCGATCGTTCCGGTAATAATGAGGTCGCTGGCCGTGGCAACCAGGCCACCAAGTGGAATCGATTTCGTCTTGGCGCGCCAAACGACATTGCCCGTGGTTGGATCGATGGCGTTGACCAAACCAAATGCCTCATCGACCGGATCACGCGTCCCATAATAGTTGGCCCAGCCTAGATACTCCTCGCCTGGCTTGGCGGTGGGCGTCGGTCCCTTGATCGCCTGCGCGCACCAATCGATCCCGTTCATGTACATCAATTTGGTTTCGGGATTGTAGGCTGGTCCGTTCCATTGCACGGCAGCGATCGGGCACAGCCGTATGCCGCTGCCCCTGGGCACAGGGCCTGTCGTGTTCTGATAACGCGTCACCAGCGGAGCCCCTACCTTCAGCTCGCCCGTGGTCCGGTCAACGATGTGAACCACGCCGTCCTTACCTGCTGCCATCGCCAGCTTGCTGCCGTCGGCGGCGTCAATGGCTGCGGTGACAGCCGTATCCCAATCCCGATCATCGGGCGCAAGCAACTGATGCCACCATTTCAGCTCTCCGGTTCGAGCATCGAGTGCGACCAGGGAATTCGTGAAGAGGTTGGTGCCGGGCCGGGAATCATCGTCGAAGTCCGGCCCTGGATTACCTATCGGCAGGAACAGCAGACCGGCGGCTGAATCGAGCGCAAACGTCGTCCAGAGCGAACCTCCGCCATGCTCGATGCTTGCCGGATTCTTCCACGTTTCTGATCCCTTCTCGCCAGGCGAGGGGATGACGTGGAAGCTCCAAATCTTGTGACCGTCGTCAGCGCTAAAAGCCATCATCTCGCCGCGGATACCACGGTCTGCACCGGCCTTTCCCATGAAAACGATATCGTTCCAGACGAGCGGCGCAGCCGTTGCGTATTCGCCGTTCACTGCATCCATGATCTGTTGATCCCACAGCAATGCGCCTGTCTTCGCATCCAGCGCGATCAGATGGCCATCGGGCGTGCCACGAATGACGCGGCCGCCGGCGATCGCCGGCCCCTTGTTGTTCGACACGAGCACATGACTACCCTTGTGGTGATACTCCCACTTCTTCGCGCACGTCGCCGCGTCGATTGCGACGGTGGTCGGCCCAGTCGTCGTGTACAACAGGCCGTCGTAGACGATCGGCCCGCTCTGGAAAGAGCCGGTTTCTCCGATGTCAAAGGAGCAGACCTCCCTGAGATTGCGAATGTTGAGCGGGTTAATCTCCGACAATGTCGAAAAGCGAGTTCCCATATAGCCTTTGTTGTCAGTGAGCCAGTTGACGGAGTCCGCATCGGCGCGATCCAACTCCGCTTGGGTTGGGCCCTGTGTGGTCGGCTGCGCCGAGAACGCAGGATCGGTGCTGACGCATAGCGCCATTAGGCTTGTCACCACGGGTATCAGCAGCGCCCGCGGTCCCGCCAAAGCCTGGCAAGAGCTGGTTGAAAGAAAAGCGCGGTGCAGCAAGCGATGCATCATCATTTCGTCTCCACCATTGCAATTCTGGTCGCCACTTTGTTTTTAATGAATTGGATTGGGCTGCCTCGCGCCGCTTTGGCTCCGCAGCATCAGGACACTTAGGCCCGACTCCCTTCCTGTTAGCGTCTGGGCTCGACTGCCAGATTATGCCGCAGTGAGTCTCCTTTTCCTGTTTTCGGCTTCGGGCTGACAACAGCTTGCACGTTCGACGCCCCTAAATCTTGGCAGTCCTCTATCCTTTGAAATCCTTCTCGGGATTCGAGCCTCGAAGACATCAATAAAGTCGGGAACAGTCTTCTTGTGTGCCCAGTCGCACTGAAGTTCGTAGGAAGAGCTGCGTTTGCTGACGAGCTGAGTGCTGGCCGGCTCTACGCGCCGAAGCGCCGCTTCGTGAGCCGGGACGGAAGCGCCTCCAACGGCGTCGGCGACAACATGGATGAATGCTGAATTCTGTGACCTGAGAAGATGATCCTTCTGAGGGCCTCGGAGAGGTTCGCTGCTCATTTCCGTTCCCCCTTCGCAGAGCGATGCTGGACAGCATAGCTGAGCGCTACCGCGCTAATATCAGCGCCCATCCAGGGTGCGGACGGAAGTTCTATTTCTCGAACTCGGTGTTCTGGCTGGTCGAACACTCATCTGAGGATAGCGCATCCCCAATATGACGCTCCGCGCGGATGGGGATTACTAAGTGTCGACGGAAGCCGCCTGCGCTCGGTCACGCAGAGACGCGCGACCTGCTCGAACGTCCCTCGATCCGGGACCGTCCATCACCCATTTGTTTGTTCGGCGAAAGGACGACTGCAATGCGCACGGTTCGATCCTTCTGGCCGCTTGCTCAGAAGGAGGAGTCAAGCCATGCCCCGAGTTTAACGCGAAAGCGCATTTGCTTCACAAACGTGGTCGCATTCGCTACGATTGAACAATGAAGTGGCGCTTCGATGATATCGTTACGTTTGTGCAGGTGATGCAAGCGGGAAGCATCACTGCCGCTGCCGATCGCATGAACCTGTCGAAATCGGTGATCAGCAAGCGCATTAGTGACTTGGAAGCCGCCTTGGATGTCGAGCTGTTTCAGCGTTCGACGCGCCAGCTGCGACCTACGGACAACGGTGGAGCTTTCTTCGAACGAATGGTCCCCCTCTTACATGAGATTAGCGAAACGGCAGAGAGCTTGTCAGAGCGCGGCGTGAGCTCCTTGCGCGGACAGTTGCGCATTACGACGCCAATGTCCTTCGGGATAATGTATCTGGGGCCAGTGATTGCCGAGTTTGCGCGGCGCCATCCAGACCTCGAACTCGCGATCGACTACGAGGATCGTCACGTTGACTTGGTCCGTGGAGGCTACGATCTTGGCATCCGAATAGGGGATATGCGGGACTCGAGCCTAAAAGCACGTAAGCTGGGTGAGTGTGCGCGAGTGGTCTGTTGCAGTCCAAGCTACGCGAATCAACATGGCCTTCCGAAGCGCGCTGCCGAACTGGCCGAGCATATTTGTATTGACTACGCCTATGTCCACGCCAAACGGTTCTGGCGCTTCGAACGTGATGGCAAGAAGGGGCGGCGGGCTATCTCATTGCCAATCCGGTCCCGCATTATTGCAAATAATGGCGACGCGATCAGGGACATGGCGATTGCCGGCTTGGGGATCGCATCGCTTCCGGCGTTTTTGGCGGCGGAACCTTTGCGGCAAGGCACATTAGTTCCAGCTCTGCCGGATGCTGTCCAGGCGCCATATACGATCTCCGCGGTTTATCCGGCAACACGTCACGTAGCTCCCAAAGTGCGCTTCTTTATTGATTACCTCCTGGAGTTCTTCCTCCCGCCACTGCCTTGGGAGAGGGATACAGAATAGCTCGCGAGCTCTCCGTTGCTGATGCGGCGTAGCGCCTTGTCCAGTATCGCGCGGACGACGATCGACGCTGGTCTTCAACCCCAGCACCTTCGGTTTCTGGCACTTCAATCTATCGCCACTGCAGCGTGCTGGTCGGGAGCCAGACGGCGCGGGTGATATCGGCGCGGAATTATTCCTCGAGCTCGGTTACTGGAGTTTCGGTGTCTTCGAAGACGTCGCGCCACCCACGCGGCGGGCCTTCCGCCGATAGCCCGGCGCGCTCGACCATTCCGGCGACTTCCTCAAGGCAAACGAAGTAGGGTTCACTGTGTATTTGCGTAGCTACTGCGCGTGTTTTCCGTTTGCGTACTTGCGAGCCCTGTCGATTAGATCCGTCATTTTCGATCATCATCTTCCTGCGCGGCCCGTGTGCCGCGCGCCAAAGACCTCGACGCGTCATCCTCAAGCAATTCCCCCATTTCCATCATGCGATTGCGCCAACCGTGTCAGAACGACCGGCCGCGGCTCGCTCCCGGCGCCGGATCTCCGCGCTCGTCCGAGTGCGCAGGGTCACGCTCGCGGGACAGATCCCAGATCAAGTTCAATCTGAGCGTCCTCTTCCCGATATCCTTGAGGTCGCTTGCCGCGGCGAGCATCTGCGCGGCGACCGACAATCGATGGAGGATATCTCGTCCTCCGAACTGCATTGATTGCACTATAGTTTGACGACGGCGGCGGGAGGGCCGCGGTCAACAGCCACGGATCGGCGCGAAATGTATGGCTCTCCCGGCCTCGTCGGGGTCTCGCCCGAGGAAGAGTCGGGTGGGGCCCCTGAACGGCCCGTAGAATTCGGTAACCAGCGGCAGGTAGAGGCCCGGGAAGCCTATCAGCAATGCCTTGGCGAATCCGCCAAAGGCCTTGGCGCCAACCTTCGATCAGGTGGGCTGCCTCGTCAGCCTCTCCTTTACGTATTCGGCCTGCTCCTTTGTCAGCTTCTCAGCGAAGCCGTCCTCGAATAGCGCCGGCCCCTTACGGTCTCGATCATAAACCATCCAGCCAATGGTTCCTTGTCGAACGAGGAACCTAGCCCGCGGAGGTGCTGCCTGATCCAAGGTGGCCTCCATTTGGTGCTGCAAGGTTCAAAAGAAGGCCCTGGCAGAGGCATTACCGGGGCTCAGGATGTACGATTTCCAGATCGCGCCTGTAACCTCCACGCCGCCGGGTTTGTTCCTAAACATAAACGGCTCAGCGCTGGGTTTGCCGAGACGCCGTGAGATGAATGGGAGATCGCTCCGCCCGTAGATTGACGGAATTTACCCGGCTGCTGTCACGATGTTAGAGAGCTTTATTGAAATAAGAGGGCTCGACATGGTCGTGGTGCAGGTCGTGCTTTTCATCGCAGCCGGCGCATCTCTGTTCGGCCTAGTCGGGTATCTCTTTAGCGACCAGATCGCGAGCAGGCGTTGATAGCCTTTCTCAGGTCGCTCTGACGATAACGGGATACTCGACTGCGACGCCTTCAGGAGCATGCTCCTCAAGCCAATGCTCGGCGGCCTCATTGGAGGCAAATACTTTGAGATATTCGCCATCCCCAACTTGCTTGTTTGTATCTACGTAGATCCAGACCGTTTTCATTGGTCTCTCTCGCGCTTGGTTGGCCTGTACTAGACGACAGGCCAAAGGTGCCAACTCCCAAACGACCCCCGGCGGATAGAGCGCCAAGGGTCGCCAACCTGTTGGGGACAGGTCTTCTCCCGGCTGGATTGGGGCAATAGGACCGGGAGCGAGGAATCGACTCCGTAAGCGCAACGAGGTTCCAAATCGGGTCTCGTAAATAGGAACGAGCCCTCACGAGGAATGTTCTTTCAACGGCCGGTCGAGGGTCAATTCTGGCCTTTCCCAATTGCCATCAGGCGTGATGCCAACAATGGACGAAGGGCTGAAACACTACGTGGCCTTTGCAGTGGACGCCGCGGGCGTAGCGCGCGCGACCTACGAATTTAACAGCCTGCACGATACTGAGGCGCGCAGGCGAGCCGAAACATATTTGGCGACCCACGATATCATTGAGCTTTGGCGCGATCACAGGCGCATCGCTCGCCTTCAGCGCGCAACTTAGCTGTGAAACGGGACATAGCCCTGATCGTGCTCTGGTTGCTCGCGCTGTATGCAGCTATTTGGTTTGGATGGGACTTGCCACGAGCGGTGCCCCGGCTGGTGCCCCACGGGAGCGCGAGTTCGAAGCCCGTTTGGGTGTCCATCGCCCTGCCAATGCAGGAACACTGCCCAGATCTTTCCGTTGACCGCTTTGACTTGCTGGAGAGCCCTCCATGCACGACTACTTTCGCAATGCCGAGCTTTGGTTAGCTGCTGCGGTCGGCTTTGCGCCGGCGATTCTGATCGCCGCCCTGATGATCGTATCGCTGCTCCAACCGCAGTTTCCCGGCTGACTGTCGAGAGCCGGCTTAGCCCGAGATGCCCTTGGCGAAGTCGATCACCTCGTTCCAATCCAGACGGGTATCAACCCATCCGATCTTGCTGCAGGCGCTTCACTTGAGGTGCGCCGAGATGTCGTACCAATCCCAGTTGAGGAGGTCGGCGAGGTTCAGCCGGCCGCTGTGATGCTGGCGGCTGACGCAATAGACCAGTACGCCCTGAAGGCGCAGTTTCGATCGACGGACCAGAGCAATATCGGAGATGATGAGCGGACTTGCGGCGCCAAGGCATGCTCGATTGCTTCGGCGGGTGCGGACAGCTTGCAAATTATCAATCTCTTGAGGCTGCGCCGCTCTACTGCGCTTCATGGGTGTGATAACCGCGCCTTCAGTCACAGGAGTCGCTTACTTTTTCTGCAGCTGGCGCAATTCTTCAATCCTGGCGCCGTGACCGGCTGCCTGAGCTGCGTTCGGGGCCACTGCCTCAGGCCGACACCGCGTTTCGGGCGGGGTGCCGCATACGCGGCCTATTTCGGCCCAGCCGACGCATTTGCCACTCGGGCCACGATATCCGGGGCCGCCACGTTCTCCGCACTCTGCGACTGCCGGTCCTGCAAGACAAAGCAGTATTGCAACGGTGACGAGGAGCCGAGCGGTCACGACGCGACGTCCAACTCGATGCTGATTTTCATCAAAGAGCCTCTCCCGCCATCGGCTTAAGCGCAACCATTAGTGAAGAGCAAGCCCGTGGGCGTCCGGGATAGCCAAAAGTAGTGCACGCGAGCCGCCTATCGCGCATGCTTCCCTTCCCGATACAGCGGGCCGTATTCCTGCTCGAAGAACAATTTGACCCCTGGCAGATATCACCCCTTGTAGAGTGGATTGGCTCGCAGCAGCCAGGGAAACCAGCAATGGTGGTGTTTGATCGGAGGCCGGAAATGCGCCTGATCCCTTAGTCCCAGAAAGATACGCCGCCGGGCTCGAAATACGTTGTCCCGACGGCGCCCTGTTTCAAAGCTGGACGTGCAATTCCAGCAGCGAGAGATCAGCAAGGGATATGCCACGCGCTAACTTCGCCTGACGTGCGGGCTGGCGGGCCAGAACGTTTGCTTGCGCGCCGATGGAACGAAGTCCCCCGCGAGTGCACTCTCGGAGCGCACCAGCATCTGCAAAAGAAGGCCTGACATTTACCTAGTCGCGCGTCGGGCCTTTGACTTGCAGAGTGCGCAAAAGGTCGCCGGCTTGAAATGCGTGCGAACGGGGTCGGCTCTGACCCAGGCGACGCAATTCTCCTGGCGACGATAGGTTTACTGCCGAGGTCGGGGGCTCAGCCGGCCATTTAGAGCGTTTCACGTTTTGATAGAAGCCTATCCTGAATTTTGGAAATAGTTGCTGCATTCGTTGGGCTGGATGGTTGAGACAAGGCCGCCGATATGGCGGCAAATATCGTCGATCGTGAGCTTCTGGGGGGAACGCATCCAGTGCTTGACCTTGGCGAGGGTTTGATCGATCGGATTGAGGCCTGGCGAGTATGGCGGCAGGTACCAGAGTCTGGCGCCGGCGGCTTTGATCAGGCTGCGCAGGACAGCAGACTTGTGGCTGCCGAGGTTGTCTGAGAGGGCAGCCAGATCGGTTGCGGAGCCAGACCGTAGCCGCAACCGGTCGCGCGGACGCTGCTGGGGTACCATTGAACAGAGCAGACCAGCGGCAGCATCTCGGGCACGCGGGTAAAGCGAAGATCAAGGACGTCTGCGACATCCAGGCGTTAGGGGCTACTACAAGATTCGGTAGATGACTAAGGCCAACTTGAGGCCCTAGGGTCCGGCCGCCTTCCCCGCCGATCATCATCGACGAACAGAAGTGAGCGCAAGCGCACCTCAAGCCGCTGCCCGCAGCGTCTGCCGGTCGCCTTTCGCGCTTCCATCGCTTGGAGACTGAAGTGCCACCATGCCCGAACAACCCTTGCCGACGCTGCCGATGTGGCGCGTCGATCACATCGAGCCCTCGCCGGAGATGTTGGCGCTATGCGCCAACGGTCCGATCCACCGCGTGCGTTTCCCGTCCGGGCACGAAGGCTGGTGGGTGACGGGCTACGACGAGGCCGAGGCGGCGCTATCCGACGCCGCGTTCCGGCCGGCGGGAATGCCGCCGGCGGCATTCACCCCGGATTCGGTGATTCTCGGTTCGCCGGGGTGGCTGGTCTCGCACGAGGGGAGCGAGCATGTCCGGTTGCGCACGATCGTGGCGCCGGCCTTCAGCAGCCACAGGGTGAAGTTGATCGCGCAGCAGGTCGAGGCGATCGCCGCGCAGTTGTTCGAGACGTTGGCGGTCCAGCGCCAGCCCGCCGACCTGCGGCGCCACGTCTCCTTTCCGCTTCCGGCCATGGTCATCAGCGCGCTGATGGGCGTGCCCTACGAGGATCACGCCTTTTTCGCCGGGCTGTCCGACGAGGTGATGACGCATCAGCATGAAAGCGGCCCGCGCAGCGCATCGCGCTTGGCCTGGGACGAACTGCGCGCCTACATTCGCGGCAAGATGCGGGACAAGCGCCAGGATCCGGGCGACAATCTACTGACGGATCTGCTCACGGCGGTCGACCAGGGCAAGGCAACCGAGGAAGAAGCGATCGGCCTGGCGGCGGGCATGCTTGTGGCGGGGCACGAGAGCACCGTCGCGCAGATCGAATTCGGCCTGCTGGCCATGTTCCGCCATCCGCAACAGCGCGAACGCCTGGTCGGCGATCCATCCCTGGTGGACAAGGCGGTGGAGGAAATCCTGCGCATGTACCCGCCGGGCGCGGGCTGGGACGGCATCATGCGCTATCCGAGGACCGACGTGACCATCGCGGGCGTGCATATTCCCGCGGAGAGCAAGGTGCTGGTCGGCCTGCCGGCAACGTCGTTCGATCCGCGCCATTTCGACGACCCGGAAATCTTCGACATCGGACGCGAAGACAAGCCGCACCTGGCGTTCTCCGACGGGCCGCACTCCTGCATCGGCGGGGCGCTGGCGAGGCTGGAACTCAAGGTGGTGTTTGGTTCGATCTTCCAGCGCTTTCCCGCGCTGCGCCTGGCTGTGGCGCCCGAAGAACTGAAGTTGCGCAAGGAGATCATCACTGGCGGGTTCGAGGAGTTCCCGGTGCTCTGGTGATGCGCGGAAGCCGCTCGGGGATTGCGATCTTCTCAGCAATTTGCCGGCGCGCCCGCCGTGCGCCGGTCAGATCAGCCAGCCAACAGGTAACCAAGATGGACGTGCAAGAAACCACGGCACCATGCTCCGACGCCTTCGCCGAACTGGCGTCGCCAGCGTGCATCCGCGACCCGTATCCTTTCATGCGGTGGTTGCGCGAGCACGATCCGGTGCATCGCGCGGCATCGGGTCTCTTTCTGTTGAGCCGCCACGCCGACATCTACTGGGCACTCAAGGCCACGGGCGATGCGTTTCGGGGACCGGCGCCGGGCGAACTGGCGCGCTATTTCCCGCGTGCGGCGACCAGCCTGTCGCTCAATCTGCTGGCCTCCACGCTAGCGATGAAGGACCCACCGACGCATACGCGTCTGCGCCGGCTGATCTCGCGCGATTTCACCATGAGCCAGATCGACAACCTGCGGCCGAGCATCGCGCGCATCGTAACAGCGCGCCTGGACGGCATGGCGCCCGCGCTGGAGCGCGGGGAGGCGGTAGACCTGCATCGGGAATTCGCGCTGGCCTTGCCGATGCTGGTCTTCGCCGAACTGTTCGGCATGCCCCAGGACGACATGTTCGGGCTCGCCGCCGGCATCGGCACCATTCTGGAAGGCCTGAGCCCGCACGCCAGCGATCCCCAGCTCGTCGCGGCGGACGCGGCCAGCGCCACAGTGAAGGCCTACTTCGGCGGCCTCATACAGCGCAAGCGCACCGATCCCCGCCACGACATCGTGTCGATGCTGGTCGGCGCACACGACGATGATGCCGACATGCTGTCGGATGCGGAGTTGATCAGCATGTTGTGGGGCATGCTGCTGGGCGGCTTCGCCACCACTGCTGCGACCATCGACCATGCGGTCCTGGCGATGCTGGCGTATCCCGAACAGCGGCACTGGCTGCGGGGAGACGCTGCGGGGGTGAAGGCGTTCGTCGAAGAAGTCCTGCGCTGCGACGCGCCCGCCATGTTCAGCTCCATTCCGCGTATCGCCCAGCGCGACATCGAACTGGGCGGCGTGGTGATTCCGAAGAACGCGGACGTGCGCGTGCTGATCGCGTCCGGCAACCGCGACCCGGACGCCTTCGCCGATCCCGACCGCTTCGATCCGGCGCGGTTCTACGGCACCAGTCCTGGCATGTCGACCGATGGGAAGATCATGCTGAGCTTCGGCCACGGCATCCACTTCTGCCTTGGTGCGCAACTGGCCCGGGTGCAGTTGGCCGAGAGCTTGCCGCGGATCCAGGCGCGCTTTCCCACGCTGGCATTGGCCGAGCAGCCGACCCGGGAGCCGTCCGCGTTCCTTAGGACGTTCCGCGCGCTGCCGGTGCGGCTGCGTGCGCAGAGGACTGAGATGTGGGTCGTGGTCGACCAGGATCTGTGCGGAACCAGCGGGCAGTGTGTGCTGACGCTGCCGGGCACCTTTCGCCAGCGCGAACCGGACGGCGTGGCCGAAGTGTGCGGGGCGACAGTCCCGCAGGCGCTGCACGCCGCCGTGCGGCTCGCAGCCAGCCAGTGCCCGGTCGCCGCCATTCGGGTCATCGAAAGCGATGCTGGCGATGACGAGCGCGCCAGCGCCGACAGTGCGTCTTCTGCGGCAGAGGCCGAGCAGCATGCCGCGAAAGACCAACGCAATCCAGGAGGACACGATGGGACGGTTTGAAGGCAAGGTGGCCGTGGTGACCGGCGCCGGCGCCGGCATCGGCAAGGCATGCGCCCTCGCCATCGCACGCGAGGGCGGCAGAGTGGTGGTCGCCGACATTGATGGCTCGGCGGCCATCGCCTGCACCGCGCAAATCGCGGCCGAAGCGGGCCATGCGCTCGCCCTGGCCATCGACATCGCCGATGCGCAGGCGGTGGCAGCGCTGTTCGAGACGGCGGAGCGGCACTTCACTGGGGTCGATCTACTGGTGAACAACGCGAGCGCCATGCATCTGACGCCGCGCGACCGCGCGATCCTCGACCTGGACCTGGCGGTTTGGGATCAGACCATGGCGACCAATCTGCGCGGCACGTTGCTCTGCTGCCGGCAGGCCATCCCACGGATGATCGCCCGCGGCGGCGGCGCGATCGTCAACATGTCGTCGTGCCAGGGGCTCAGCGGTGACACCGCGCAGACCTCCTACGCCGCGTCGAAGGCGGCGATGAACATACTATCGGCCTCGCTCGCCACCCAGTACGGTCATGCGCAGATCCGCTGCAACGCGGTTGCGCCGGGTCTCATCATGACCGAGCGTCTCCTCGCCAAGCTGGACGAGTGCATGCAACGGCATCTGCGCCGGCACCAGCTCCTGCCGCGCGTCGGCCGCCCTGAGGACGTGGCAGCGCTGGTGGCGTTCCTGCTCTCCGACGATGCTGCGTTCATCACCGGCCAGGTCGTGTGCATCGACGGCGGCATGCTGGCGCATGTGCCGACGTACGCCGACGGTGGCAACAGCCGCGCCGCGCGGCCTTCCGGCGAGACCGCCGAAGCGGCCACCTCGCCGCGCTGCTGATGAACATGCTGCTCAACCCGCTGAACCGTCGGCATCGGCTGCGGCACGACATCCCGGTCGTGCCCGGCGCTTTCCCCTTGGTCGGGCATCTTCCCGCCATCGTCTGCGACCTGCCGCGCCTGCTGCGGCGCGCGGAACGGACGCTAGGCAACCACTTCTGGCTGGATTTCGGTCCTGCCGGACAGCTGATGACCTGTCTGGATCCGGATGCTTTCGCACTGCTCCGGCACAAGGACGTGTCCTCGGCGCTGATCGAAGAGATCGCGCCCGAATTGTTTGGCGGAACGTTAGTCACCCAGGACGGCGGCGCGCACCGGCAGGCGCGCGATGCGATCCAGGCGGCGTTCCTGCCCCCGGGGCTGACCCAGGCCGGCATCGGCGAGCTGTTCGCGCCCATCATCCGGGCGCGGGTGCAGAGGTGGCGCGACCGCGGCGACGTAACCATCCTGCGCGAAACCGGCGATTTAATGCTCAAGCTCATCTTCGGCCTCATGGGAATCCCCGCGCAGGACCTGCCGGGATGGCGTCGCAAGTACCGGCAACTGCTGCAGTTGATCGTCGCGCCGCCGGTCGACCTGCCCGGCCTACCCTTGCGGCGCGGCCGCGCCGCCCGCGACTGGATCGATGCGCGGTTGCGCGAGTTCGTCCGCGACGCGCGCGAACATGCCGCGCGCAGCGGGTTGATCAACGACATGGTGAGCGCCTTCGATCGCAGCGACGATGCGCTCTCCGATGACGTCCTGGTCGCCAATATCCGCTTGCTGCTGCTTGGTGGTCACGAGACCACCGCCTCGACGATGGCCTGGATGGTGATCGAGCTGGCGCGGCAGCCTCTCCTGTGGGACGCCCTGGTCGAGGAGGCGCAATGCGTGGGCGCGGTGCCGACCCGGCACGCGGACCTGGCGCAGTGTCCGGTCGCCGAGGCGCTGTTCCGCGAGACGCTGCGCCTGCATCCGGCGACGCCGCTCCTGGTGCGTCGCGCACGGCGTGAATTGCAACTCGGCGAGCTCCGCATTCCCGCGGCCACCGATCTGTGCATCCCGCTGCTGCATTTCTCGACCTCCGCGCTGCTGCACGAGGCGCCTGATCAGTTTCGGCTGGCGCGGTGGCTGCAACGCACCGAGCCGATCCGGCCGCTGGACATGATGCAGTTCGGTACCGGCCCCCATGTCTGCATCGGCTACCACCTGGCGTGGCTGGAACTGGTGCAGTTTTGCATCGCCTTGGCGCTGACCATGCACGAGGCCGGGGTGCGGCCGCGGTTGCTGAGCGGCGCCGAAAAAGGCCGGCGCTATTACCCGACCGCACATCCGTCCATGACTGTCCGCATCGGATTCTCATGAGCTGGCATCGCATGCGCGTGTGGCGAGGCAGCGGCGCCGACGCGGCACGGCATTGCCGCATTCGGCGCGCGCGCTCGGTGCGACGCCGACAACACCGCGTCGGCTCGCCGCCCGCCGTGGCGGTCTCCTGTCAGGGACAAGGACATGAGCAACATGCAGACCGGCTCCACGCCACAGGACGACAGAACTGGTGATTCCGCGCTCGGCGGATTGGGCGCGCAGGCGTGCGTCGCATCCGGCGGGCTGCTGCCCGAGATCTGGATGCGGGCCGGCGCAAAGCGGGTCGAACAGGTGCTGGCGCGTCTTCTCTGCGCCGAACATGATGGCAAGACCGAGCTGATGGCAGCGATGCGCTACGCCACCTTGCATGGCGGGAAGCGCACCCGCGCCTTGCTCTGTCTGGCTGCCGGCGCACTGGCCGACACGCCGGCGCACATGCTCGACGACGTCGGTGCCGCCATCGAGATGATGCACGCCTGTACCCTGGTCCACGACGATCTACCCGCGATGGACGACGACGTGCTTCGCCGCGGCCTTCCGACCGTGCACGTCAAGTTCGGCGAAGCTACCGCGATCCTGGTCGGCGACGCGCTGCAGGCGCACGCCTTTCTGACCCTGGCGAGCCTGGATGCACCGGGCGACAAGACTATCGCGCTCGTGCGCGAATTGGCGCAGGCGGTGTCCGCCGAGGGTGCCGCAGGCGGGCAGGCCATGGATCTGTCGCTGGTTGGACAGCACGTGGAGCTGGACAGGATCGTGGCGATGCACCGGATGAAGAGCGGAGCGCTCGTGCGCGCGTCCGTCCGCATGGGCGCGCTATGCGCCGTCGCGGAGGATGCCGCGCACGCCGCGCTGTATTGTGCGCTCGATCGCTACAGCGCCTGTTTCGGCCTGGCGTTGCAGGTGATCGACGACATTCTCGACGTGACAGCGGATACCGCGACGCTGGGCAAGACCCCCGGCAAGGACGCGGCGGCGCAGAAGCCGACCTGCGCGTCGATCATGGGACTTAAGGCAGCTCGCCAGTTCGCGCTGGATCTGTTGCGCGATGCCGGGGAGGCCATCGCGCCGCTGGGGCCGCGTGCGGAACGGTTGGCGCAAATCCTACAGCGGGCCAATGCGTATCTGTTCAAGCACGCGCCATGCGCATGAGCGCGCCCGTCCGCATGGAGCCGCCGCTGTGCCGCTGCGATCGGCCGGCGGCAGCGGTGCATGCTGCACTGTGTCCGAGTCCGCGGCGCCGATCGCAGCGGTTGCCCAGCACGGCCGCGGCGCACGCGGCGCGCTGCGCGCAAGCCTATGCGGTGGAGCGCCGCCGGCATCGGGGCGCACCGCCGCGCATGCGCAGGGCGGCCGTCCGGCGCTGGCTATGCGTCGGGCCTGCGGCGACATGCGCGGCATCTGCCCGATCGGTTCTCGTCAACCGTCTGCAGAAAGAACATCCCGCGTGAATGCGCTGTCCGAACAGATTCTTTCCGAATTGCGACGCCTGCTGAGCGAGATGAGCGATGGCGGCAGCGTCGGTCCGTCCGTCTACGACACCGCGCGAGCGCTGCAGTTCCACGGCAACGTCACCGGTCGGCAGGACGCATACGCGTGGCTCATCGCGCAGCAACAGGCCGATGGCGGATGGGGAAGCGCGGACTTCCCGCTGTTCCGCCATGCGCCCACGTGGGCGGCGTTGCTGGCACTGCAGCGCGCCGATCCTCTTCCCGGCGCTGCCGACGCAGTCCAGGCTGCAACCCGGTTCCTCCAGCGCCAGCCCGATCCCTACGCGCATGCGGTGCCGGAAGACGCGCCGATCGGCGCGGAGCTGATCCTGCCGCAGGTTTGCGGCGAGGCCGCATCCTTGCTGGGCGGCGTGGCGTTTCCGCGCCACCCGGCGCTGTTGCCGTTGCGGCAAGCGCGCCTGGTCAAGCTGGGGGCGGTGGCGACGTTGCCGAGCGGCCATCCGTTGCTGCACTCCTGGGAAGCATGGGGAACGTCGCCGAGCACCGCATGCCCGGATGACGACGGCAGCATCGGCATCAGTCCGGCGGCCACCGCCGCGTGGCGTGCGCGCGCCGTGACACAGGGGAGCACGCCGCAGGTCGGGCGCGCCGACGCGTATCTGCAGGCGGCATCGCGGGCGACGCGGAGCGGCATCGAAGGTGTCGTTCCCAACGTCTGGCCAATCAATGTGTTCGAGCCGTGCTGGTCGCTGTACACCTTGCATCTGGCCGGGCTGTTCGGGCATCCCGCGCTCGCCGAGGCGGTGCGCGTTATCGTCGCGCAGCTCGGCGCCCGCCTGGGCGTGCGCGGTCTGGGCCCGGCCTTGCACTTCGCGGCCGATGCGGACGACACCGCCGTTGCGTTGTGCGTCCTGCGCCTTGCAGGCCGCGACCCGGCGGTTGATGCGTTGCGCCATTTCGAAATCGGCGAGCTGTTCGTCACCTTCCCCGGCGAGCGCAATGCCTCGGTGTCGACCAACATCCATGCCCTGCATGCGTTGCGACTGTTGGGAAAGCCCGCCGCGGGCACCAGCGCCTACGTCGAGGCCAGTCGCAACCCGCACGGTCTATGGGACAACGAAAAATGGCACGTTTCGTGGCTGTATCCCACAGCGCATGCCGTCGCTGCGCTGGCGCAAGGCAAGCCCCACTGGCGCGACGAGCGCGCGCTGGCGACGCTGCTGCAGGCGCAGCGCGACGACGGCGGCTGGGGCGCCGGTCGCGCGGCCACATTCGAGGAAACCGCCTACGCGCTGTTCGCGTTGAACGTGATGGACGGCAGCGAAGAGCCGACAGAGCGCCGGCGCATCGCGCAGGCGGTGGCGCGTGCGCTGGAGTGGATGCTCGCCCGCCACGCGGCGCATGCATTGCCGCAGACGCCGCTGTGGATCGGCAAGGAACTGTATTGCCCCACCCGGGTCGTGCGCGTGGCCGAACTCGCCGGGTTGTGGCTGGCGCTTCGTTGGGGGCGGCGCGTCCTGGCCGAGGGAGCAGGAGCGGCGCCATGATCCAGACCGAACGCGCGCTGCAGCAGGTGCTGGAGTGGGGGCATTCCCTGACCGGGTTTGCCGACGAGCATGCCGTGGAAGCGGTCAGGGGCGGCCAGTACATCCTGCAGCGCATCCAGTCGAGCCTGCGCGACACCAGCGCCCGCACCGGCCGCGATCCACAGGACGAAACCCTGATCGTGGCGTTCTATCGCGAACTGGCGCTGCTGTTCTGGCTTGACGATTGCAATGACCTCGGCCTGATTGCGCCGGACGAGCTCGCCGCGGTGGAGCAGGCGCTGGGGCAGGGCGTGCCGTGCGCGCTCCCCGGATTCGAGGGCTGCGCTGTGCTGCGCGCTTCGCTGGCCGCGCTCGCCTACGATCGTCGCGACTATGCTCAGCTTCTCGACGATACCCGCTCCTACTGCGCGGCGCTGCGCGCCGGACGCGCGCAGGCGGCAGGGCCAGAACGCTGGTCCTATGCCGAGTACCTCTACAACGGCATCGATTCGATCGCCTACGCGAACGTGCTCTGTTGCCTGTCGTTGCTGTGGGGGCTGGACATGGCGACCTTGCGCGCGCGTCCGGCGTTTCGCCTGGTCCTGCGGCTCATCTGCGCGATAGGGCGCCTGCAGAACGATCTGCATGGATGCGACAAGGACAGGTCGGCCGGTGAGGCTGACAACGCGGCGATCCTGCTCCTGCAGCGCTATCCGGCTATGCCTGTGGTGGAGTTCCTCAACGACGAGCTGGCCGGCCATACGCGCATGCTGCACCGGGTGATGGCGGAAGAACGCTTTCCCGCGCCGTGGGGACCGTTGATCGAGGCCATGGCGGCCATCCGCGCGCAGTACTACCAGACCTCGACCGGCCGCTACCGCAGCGACGCTGCGGGGGAAGGCCAGCGTGCGCCGGCCTGAACGCGCGGCAGGCGGCGGCGTGCGCGCGCTGCCGTCTGTCCGATCCGACGCGACGCCGTCGCCCGATGCGACGGATGGAGCGAGCATGAGCGACCCCGCCCTGAGCAGGCGCAAGGACGACCATCTGGACATCGTGCTGGATCGGCGAACGCCGCCGGCCACGGTCGCCGCCGGCCATGCGCAGGCTTAAAGGAAACCGGAAGTACAACCAAACAGGATAGCTGATCATTTCCGGCAGGAAGCGATGGCGACGATAAAGGGCGTCTCGGTTCGGTCGGCATGCCGGTCGCCTACCCTGGTCGTTTCCGGTCTTGATCTGAGGTGCCCTTGAACCGGCTTATTGGTTGATACTGACAGCTCCTCCCGATCTCCTACGATCACGCTGCCAGCGACCCTCTGCTGCGACTGCTGCGCGCATGTGGTCAGGGCGTCAGCGTCCGCCATGTCCACCGCCTTACCCGATTTATGGCCTAGTCTTCTGCTTGACCGGGCGTAACCTCCATACGCAGTCGCTATGCTTCCATCTCCAGACGGTATTTCAGCCCGAGTGCGGCGCGCACTAGAATGCTTCAAGAGTTTATCGTTGGCGGGGGCACGCTAGGCGGCAGAACGCGTCATCCGAATGCTCATGACGCGCTCAGCGGTATCAGATGTGGTGGTCAAAACAGTCCGCAGGAAGTGGGACTCTCCAGTGGGAACCTCGATGCATTCTGGCGGATGAGGCGGGTTTAAAGCGGTATAAGGACAATTCGTCGTTATGTCTCATTTGGTCCCGTTTGCCACGCCGGAAGGCCGGCTCCGTCTCCTGCGGCGTCTGACCGAGGTGGCGTTTCTGGCCTGTGTTACAAATGACGTGGAGCGAGCGAGGCGGATTGCCAAGGGAATTGATGTTGTCGCCCCAGGCGGTCGAGAGGCCGTCATTGCTTGCGTGCTCGTTGATCTGGCGGCAAACGACGTCGAGGCGGCGCTGGAGCGCCTCGATCCTCTTGCCCGGGCGAATGATCCCTATGGAATGGCATTTCAGGCGCTGGCTCTTGGGATTGTTGGACGCTTAAGCGAGCGGGATGCTGTGCTTCGGCGTCTTCCTCACGACGATCTGGCGCTCGATGGGCTTTTTGCGGCGTTAGGTGGTGCAGCGATGGTACCTACAGGAGGTTCAGTCAATGAGCGGTGTGAATGGGGTTGTGGCGCTACTTGAGGCCGTGTCGCCGGCGAGCAGGAGGCCGGTGGCATCAAGGGCGCCGAGTGACTCGGTCGAGGCCTTTCGTGCGGCGCTCGATCGGCCGGGGCAGTCATCAGCGAATAATGATCTCGCACTAGCCCCCACCGAGGAGGGGCTGATTGGTCGCGTCCGGGTGGCTGACGATATCCTTGGTGGAATGGAGAAACTAAGCGCATCTTTCGGCGACGCTGCGAACGTCGCTGCCGGGGTAGCGGAAAGCTATGCTTCCGGCGAGTTCCGTGCGACTGAGTGGCTGAACGCGCAATCCACCCTGTCAGCCCTGACGCTGCAATACGATATCGCCTCGAAGGTGGTCGGCAAAGCCGTGCAAAGCCTTGATACTCTCCTGAAGAGTCAGTGAACAACCGTTATGCGAGTGTGACGTTGGTGTTGAAGCGCGCGTTAATTCTTTTTGCGACGTTCGCGTTGGCAGGGTGCGGAGCAAAGATCGAGCTTTATCGCAATCTTCCGGCGCATGACGCCAACGAAATGCTCGCGTTGCTGATGCGGCACGGCATTGATGCCGAGCGGGTGGGGGAGCATAGCGGCGCTGCTTCGCTAATGGTTTCGACGAAGGACGTGCCGCGTGCCATGAGCGTACTTGATGGCGCCGGATTGCCTCGTGACCGGCTTTCCGACCTGGGCACCCTATTCAAGAAAGAAGGTATGTTGTCATCGCCAACGGAGGAGCGCGTGCGATTTATCCATGGCACCACGCAGGAATTGTCGGAGACGCTCTCCAGGATCGATGGCGTGTTCAGTGCCCGCGTCCATGCGGTCCTGCCCGAAAATACGATTGACGATCGCGTCCCGCCCGCCCCCTCAACTGCTGCTGTGTTGGTCCGCTATAAGGCTGGTACCGCCGTTGATCAGATCGTACCGAAGATCAAGGAGTTGGTCGCAAATAGCTTGAAAGGCGTGTCTTACGATGGGGTCTCGGTTACGCTCGTCGAGGCAGCTCAAAGCGATGACGCGCTGCGGCAACTCGATGCGCCTCCCACCGCCGCCGAGGCCAGCGCTCCGCTCTATCTCCTGGTCGGACTCGTGGCTGGGCTGGTGATATCGCTGATCGGCAATGCAGTTCTTGCCTTTCTCATGTGGCAGAAGCGAGTTAGCCACACAACGAATCCTGCGGCGCCATAGATCAATGCAAGCGAGCAATCCCGCGATGATCGCGACAGGATCGGCAGCAATTTCGGATGACTGGCTTCACAGGCCGTGGGCGGGAGCGATGATGCGCTGCATCGCCGATCCCGCCGCCGGCTTCGATCATGCTGTAATGAAGGATTGGCCCGAATGGCTGCCGCGGGAGCCTGCACGGGAAGATTCGTTCATCCGTATGAGACTTGGAAGTCGGCTAGTTCGCGATCAAAGCAGTTGGGCGTCCGCCATCATCTCCGCTGGCCATGCGCCCCGGACCCGGCTCGCATTTTTGCCGGCGTCGGACGCCGTGCGCCTCATGTGCCTTGCCGCGGCGTGGACCGGGGTGCCCAGTCTTGTCGGTCAGCTTCGCAACGCCGATGTTATTGCAGCACGTTCCGTCCTCGGTGAAGACGCCTTCGCGTTCGCTTTCCATGCCGCGCTGCTGCCGCGACCGACCGCCGGACTGATGTCGGCTATCGGTGCTTCCAAGCTGCCGACCGAGCCTGCTGAATTGCTCCATTGCGGAGCGGCGATGTTCGGCCTCGCGATGGGCTGCATCCCGGACGCACTGCAGGTCCGACTGAGATTACGCAGCCCTGCGTCGATCTGGATCATGGCGGCCAATGCCTGTCGCAACGACAGTGCTGGAGAGGACGCCTTTCATGCGATGCGGCGGTTGGTCCGCAACAGGATGCCCCTATGGTCGCACTGGTTCGATTGACGTCCGAGACGGTCAGTGTTCTCGGACCAGGGCAAATCTTGCCAGCGGCAAGCACGCAGGCATTGCTGGAGGCCGAGCAGCTCCTTACCCAGGCGCGACGCGATGCAGACGCGCTTGTTGACGAAGCGCGCGTGGCCGCGAGCAGGATCGAAGCGGCCGCCAAAGAGGCCGGCCTGAAGGAAGCGCAAGTGACAATTCAACAGCGCTTGGCCGCAATCGCCATAGAGTCGCTGCGGGTCATGGAACAAAATAAGGAAAGGATCGTGGACCTCGGCCTGCAGATCGCGCGCCGGATCATCGGCACAGCAGCGCCGGACGAGGCCGCAGTGCAGATAGCTTTGCGAAGCCTGAGGGTCGTGGGCCACAGCCCTGTCGTTCGGTTGCGGGTGGCACCATCGCTGGTCGAGACGGTTCGCGGACGGTTAGACGAGATACTTCCGGTGGTCACGTCGCGCGCAGTCGTCGAAGTTATTTCTGATCCGCGGATCAATGATGCCGGGTGTATTCTCGAGACCGATGCCGGATTGGTCGACGCGACGATCGAAAGCCAGCTCACGTTGATCGAAAGCGGCCTTCGCAAAAGCCTGGAGGCGTCGAAGTGATCTCGGAGCCGGCCGAGCCGTCGACGGCGGTAGATCCCGTTGGTTGTTCGCATGAAAGCATCGATCGGTTCTTCCGGCTCGCGAGCAGGGCGGTTGAGCAAACGCCGACCATGAATGTCCGTGGTCGTGTTCTTCAAGTCGTTGGAACGATCATCCGTGCAACGGCTCCTGGCGTGCGTATCGGGGATTTGTGCGAACTCCGCGATCCCAAAAATAACCGTGAACTGTCCGCCGAGGTCATAGGTGTTCAGCGCGATGTTGCCGTTCTGACGCCGCTTGGGGAAATGCGGGGGCTTTCTACCCTCACGGAAGTAATTTCGACGAGGAAGGCCCTGCTGGTGCCGGCGGGCTGGAACTTGCTCGGTCGGGTACTTGATGGCCTCGGCCGCCCGCTCGACGCAACCACTCATGGGCCCATGATCGCGGACGCCCACGTGCCGGTTCATGGCAGCGCACCGGATCCGCTAACCCGGCGTAGCATAGATCAGGTTCTTCCGGTCGGTGTACGGGCGATCGATGCCCTGCTGACGTGCGGGGAGGGGCAGCGCGTGGGTATCTTTGCTGCCGCAGGCGCTGGCAAAAGTACACTGCTGTCGATGCTCATACACGGCGCTGAGATCGACGTCGCGGTGATAGCACTTATCGGCGAGCGCGGACGGGAGGTGCAAGAGTTCATCAAGCAGCTCGGCTCGGGATCACGAGCCAGAGCGATTTTTGTTGTTGCGACGTCCGACCGTCCCGCTATGGAGCGTGCCAAGGCGGCCTATGTTGCCACGGCAATAGCTGAATGGTTTCGCGATCAAGGCAAACGCGTGCTGCTTCTGATGGATTCGCTAACGCGTTTTGCGCGGGCGCACAGGGAGATCGGCCTTGCGGCGGGTGAGCCGCCTTCCCGGAATGGTTTCCCGCCATCAGTGTTCGCGACACTGCCGCAACTTTTGGAACGTGCGGGCAACAACGCGCGTGGATCGATCACAGCCTTCTATACCGTGCTCGTCGAGGGAGATGACATGACCGAACCGATCGCCGACGAAACGCGTTCGATCCTTGATGGTCACATTGTGCTCTCGCGTGCCCTGGCTATGTCGAACCACTATCCTGCCATCGACATTCTTGCGAGCGTCAGCCGCGTCATGAGCATGATCGTGGCTCCGCAGCATGAAAGCATGGCGCGGAGACTGCGGGAGCTGATGGCGAAATACCAGGAGGTCGAACTCTTGATTCGCGTGGGTGAGTACAAGAACGGAACCGACGCACTCGCCGATGAGGCGATTGCCAGAAGGGACGAAATACAGAACTTCCTGCGCCAATCGACAAGTGAGCAGATGGACTTCGAAGCCACGCTCCAGGAGCTTGAAGCATGCGTGGGATGATCGCGGACAACGTGCCGCGTCTGCTGGAGGTGCGGAAATTGCGACATCGTCGTCAGCAAGATGTTCTCCGGGTGCGACAGCTGGCTCTTGAGAGCACTGCCGCCGCTGTGGAGACCGCCGCCAAAAATCACCGCGCCTGGCGGCAAAAGCGTCTTCGGCTTGAAGCTGCCCTGTACGATTCCGTGATCGGAGAAACCGTCGCTCTCGGCGCTCTTGTCGGTCTGAAGGCAAAGATAACCTCTCTGCATGATCACGATCAACTGCTGGAAAAGGACCTTGAGAAGGCAGTCGCGGAAGCCGATCGGGCCCGGCAGGCGCGCGACGAGGCGTGCAACATCGTGCGTCAAACAGGCAAGCAATTCGATAAGTGCGAACATCTGGCGCGCGCGTTGAACGATGCCGCGATGGGGAGGCCGGAGCAGGTTTGCGATGACAGGGCCGCTGTGAACACGTCGCGAGCAGAGCCGGCCTTGGAGCTCGAAGAATTTCAGGGGTGTGATCGGTAGGGGAGGAGATCAGGCGAGCGTCGATACGGCGTTTGGATTTGGTAGGTCTAGTGGTCGATCTCGTCCATGGCGCATCGGATCCTGCGGTTTACGTCGATGCAGATCGTGCGGTTAGCCTGATGGCGATACGCTCGACCGACCGTCCCGCTGGCACGATCGCGTGTGCCTGTCGTCTAGGCCAAAGACTGCGGGCGTCCGACAAACTGTCGAGAAAACATGGGCGTCCCTCGGCGAGTTGGCTTTCGACGTAGCTAATCGGTGGCGACGGTTCAAATTTGCTACTCTGGAGGGTTTGATGAAGGCGAGCCGGCAGTCTGTCTCGGGACCGGAGCGAGCCATCGTCAGCGGCGTGTCGCGCCTCTGGCCATGGACTGGCATTTTACCGGGCAAGTCGCGCTAGGTTGATCAGATGAAGTCACTCGACAAACTCCTGACTATCGCGACCGGCCGCAACGACATTGTTTTGGTGACGTTGCTGATCACGATCGTTTTCATGATGATTATCCCGCTTCCGTCAGTGCTTATGGATGTGCTGCAAGCGGTCAATCTGGGAATTGCAGCCCTCCTGCTGATGGTGGCGGTCTACATCAAATCGCCACTCGCATTCGTCTCATTTCCATCGGTGCTTTTGCTGGCAACGCTGTTTCGTCTGGCGCTTGGTATTGCGGCAACTCGCACCATCCTGCTTCATGCGGATGCTGGCCAGATCATCAAGACTTTCGGTAACTTTGTCGTAGCTGGTAATCTCGTGGTAGGTGCGGTCACCTTCTTGATCATGACAATTGTGCAATTTGTCGTCATCACCAAAGGATCAGAGCGCGTCGCCGAAGTTGCTGCACGTTTTTCTCTGGATTCGATGCCGGGAAAGCAGATGAGCGTCGATGGCGACTTGCGGGCAGGCAGCATTGACATGCGAGAGGCGCGCAGGCGTCGTGTTGCCATTGAGCGCGAAAGTCAGTTGTACGGTGCCATGGACGGCGCCATGAAGTTCCTCAAAGGGGACGCGATCGCAGGCCTGACTAGCATTGTCGTGAACATCATTGGCGGGATCACGATTGGTTCACTCCAAAGGGGAATGGGATTCTCGGAGGCGCTTGAAGTCTATACGACGCTGACCATTGGCGATGGTCTCGTCGGTCAGATTCCGGCGCTGTTCACCTCGATCACGGCAGGATTCATCGTCACGAGAGTAAGCTCCGAAGACAACAGCGCAGACCTCGGCAATGCAATCGGCAATGAACTGAGTGCGCAACCGCGTGCACTCATGGTTGGAGCATTCATGCTCGTCCTGTTTTCCCTTGTGCCTGGCTTTCCGACAGTGATTTTTATAGTTTTGGCAGCAGCGGTGGGTGGGACTGGCTGGCTGCTGCAGCGTCGTGGCCAGCAACTCGGTGGGAGAGCGCTGTCGTCGAGTCCGACTGAGGCCTCTGAGGCAAACAAAGCAGGCAGCAATGACATCATGCTTACTGTACCGCTCATGATCGACGTTGACCGGGATATCCAGACGATGATTCAGCCGGACGTGCTCGATAAAGCGTTGGTGGCCACGCGGCAGATGCTGATGCTCGATCTTGGCGTTCCGGTTCCAGCGATCAATGTCCGAATAAGCGATGATTGTCACAAGGGCGAATATATTATCAGGCTAAATGAAGTTCCATACGGATCGGGACGATTGCGGCCTCAACACATCCTGGCGCGTGATACTCCCGAGAGCCTCGAAATGGTGGACATTCCATGTGTCGTGGAAGAGCCCTCCTTCTTGCCTCAGATCGAGACCGTCTGGGTTGATGTCGCACATCTCGAGTCGCTGCGAGCGGCGGGCATCCCGTATCTGGAATCAGCCCAGATTCTCTCCTGCCATGTTGGTCTAATCGTGCGTCGGCACGCCGATGAGTTCATCGGTATTCAGGAAACGAAAGCGCTTTTGAAACAGGCGGAGGAATCCTTTCCGGAGCTCGTGAAGGAGGCATTACGCCTGGTCCCTCTGCAAAAGATCGCGGAGGTGCTCAAACGGCTCGTTTCGGAGCAAGTTTCGCTCAGAAACATGCGCGCTATCCTCAACACATTGGTCCAATGGGGACAGAACGAGAAGGATACAGTCCTGCTAACCGAGTATGTGCGTGGCGCGCTCAAGAGGCAGATCTGCTTTCAGCATTGTGCCGGTACGAATCTGTTGCCGGCCTACATTTTGACGGCGGATGTGGAAGACACCGTGCGCAAGTCAATTCGACAGACGTCTGCGGGGAGCTATCTCGCTCTCGATCCGCAGACCACGCAACAGATCGTTGGCAGGATCAAAGATGCCGCCGGCATCCTTGAATCGCTGCCGTACAAGCCCGTCCTACTCACCTCGATCGATATCCGTCGATACGTCCGCAAGCTTGTCGAGGCCGATTTGTACGAGCTCCCGGTGCTCTCCTATCAGGAGCTTACTGCCGACATCTCCGTCCAGCCCTTGGCGCGAATTGCTCTGCAGTGACCAACATGCCGACGGAAAAGAATGTTCTGACCGGTGAACAGGCCAAGCTCACATTGCGCGTCCTGTCCGGGCCAAACCTGGGCGCGGAGACATGGCTGGGCGAGGGAACGTGGCTCATCGGGAGCCATGATACGGATGACCTGACCTTCGGCGATCCGGAACTCGTCGGGTCGCATATTGGTGTTGCGATCGAGTCGGGGAAAATCCAGATCACTGCGTTCGCACCGGGCGTGCTGATCAACGGTAGGGAGTGCCCTACAAACAATCCGACTAGCGTTGATCCGTTCACCCCGGTCCGTGTTGGCCGCACAATCTTTAGCCTCGGCCCCGTCGGCCTCGACTTTCCCGAGGAGCATACCGTATCCGAGCGCCAGGGGGCGGATGCGAGCAGGCCTCATTCAGATGCGACAGAGTCATTGGCTTTGGGCCGGCGAACACGTCTCGCGGTGGGCTGGATACCGTGGCGATTGCGGCTGGGGGCAGTGGTTTGTGGCCTCCTGATGATAATATGTGGCGCTTGGGCAGGGATGGAGCGGCTTCACTCCCGGGCTTTCTTTACCGCTCCGGACACCCAGCCGATCGAACCGCAGACGGCTGATTCTCAGGGCTTGGACATCGCACCCGACGTCAATATCCCGTCGACTGGCGGTAGGCCGGCGATCGACCTGGAGCTCGGAGAGAATACCAACAAGAGTCAGTCTGGCTGGCGAGACCCCAGGCTTGCGGCTGACCTCACCGCAAAGCGACCGGCTACTGCCAAATTATCTGACGCAAGGCTCATCGACCTCGCAGCTACGATCTTACACGCGTTTGATATCGACGGTCGCGTTCGCGTAGACGGTGCAGGCGAACTCACAGTGATAGGGTACGGTCGCAGCGATGCCAAAGTAGAAGCGGCCCTTCGTCGTCTGCAGCAGGACATCCCGGGCATCTACAAGACCAATGATGAAGTGGCAACGCCGGACCGCGCACGCGCCTTTCTGCTGGCGGCGGCTTCCGCCGAACTCCGCCGGTCCATCCGCATCACCGCAAGGCCCGACGCCGTATCCGTGTCTGGAGCGCTGGCCTCGGCTACATACGATGAGTGGAAGGACGTTGCCGCCCGGTTCGAGGAAAGATTCAAGCCCTATATCCGGCTCGAGTCGCGGTGCGAGCTGATGGTATTGCCCGCGGTGCGAGGGGTGCACCTGGGCCGCACACCTTTCGTCGTGGTCGAGAACGGAGCTCAGTTGAAAGTGGGCGACAGCATCGATCACATCGGCAAGATTGCGGCCATTGACCACGGCGGGCTTATCGTGCGTGTCGGAGAATCGCACCTTCGCTTGCTCTATCGAGACAATCCAGAGTGGTTAACCGAGGATGATCAACAGTGAAGAGGAGTCCATCGTGCTTGAGCTGGAAGAGCAGCTGCTAAATGATGTTGATGGCTCCAGCAGAGCTGTCCTCAATGAAGACCTCCAGAACTGGAGGCGGTCTCTGAAACGTCACATTGATAGCGGCGTCACGACGCGGCAGTTCGAAGCACTGCAGGTGCTGCTCGAGGCAATAGATTGCGCAACCGAAGTCGTTGATGCTACATGGATGCGGCATCACCGCGAAATAGTCCGCTGAGTAGTGAGAGGTGAAATGGATCTCGGCAGCATAACCAGCTCGATTGGGCAATCCGTTGTCCAATCGGAACGCAATGTGAGAGAGCGTATGGCGACCATGAACCCGGACGACACCATGGATCAGCTTCGCTTTCAGCTCTCAATGAGCAAGCACACGACACTGTTGAACTTGAACTCCACCATCATCAAGGCGGTTCACGACGCACTCAATGGTATCATCCGGAATATTGCCTGATCTTCATCGGTAGAGGTGTGGTCGTTCGGTGCCGGCACGCTATCCGGGCTGATGGGCGAGTCCGGATATCCTGATTGTGCCTGAATCGACCGAGCGAAATCGAACGCGACTGATGTCACCTAACTTCCTGCAACTTCGTCATCTTCGCTACTTCCTGGGCATCGTGGACGCCGGTAGCTTTACGGGGGCGGCAGGCATGCTGCACGTGGCGCAGCCCGCCCTCAGTCAGCAAATGACTGCCCTTGAAGCTGAGCTTGGCGTCGCATTGCTCCAGCGCAGTCAACGCGGCATTCGTCCAACGGCCGCGGGCGAAATCTTCTATCGTGAGGCGGCATCGATCATCGAGCAGGTGGAACAGCTGGGCCGCGTCGTCCGGTCGGCGGCAGGAGAACCGGAAGGCCTGGTAAGGCTTGGCATGTCATCGGGATTTGCAGTGTGCTGGGCTTGCGACTTTATGGAAGCCTGCCGGATGATCCTGCCGAAAGTGCATCTCCGTCTGGTTGCGGGTGACATTCTGCGCATGAGATCGCTTATCGCATCGCGTGGGGTCGATCTCTGCTTCCTTCTGGAAGACGAGCCGATCCAGGGTCTAGCCCGGCAGCCGCTTTTTCGTCAGCCACTATCGTTGGTTGGACCTCTGTTTGCCGAAGACGTCACGCATACCATTTCGCTCGAGCGGCTGGCTCACCTTCCTCTTGTGTTGCCGACACGACCCAACACAGTTCGCAGCGCGTTGGACCGGGCGTTCCAGGCGGCCGGTTTGACCCCCAACTGCGTCGCCGAAGTCGACACGTTCGCCAGTGCGCTCTCGCTGGTAAATGCCGGCATCGGCAATGTGATCGTTCCGAAGATCGTCTTCTCGGACATACCGGGACATGGCCGTCTGAGGCTGATCTCCATAGATCCTCCGATCCAAGTGGCGGCATGCCTGATCTCTTCCGGCAATACCCCGCTGCCCTTCGCGGCGCAGGCGGTAGGCGACCTCCTGGCAACCCACGTGGAACTGGCGCTTCGAAAAGACAGCAGAGAGAGAGAAGGCTCATTGCTATAACGGGAGCATCGAGAGATCAACCAGTGTGAACCCCGGCCTGAAAGGGGAAGTCGTCCACCATCGACTGCCTCTGAGACTTGAAACGCCACCGTGTTGCCGAACGGCCTTCGCCCTGCGATGCTGCCAGCAAATAGTCGAAGCCTGGCTGAAACCTGGGATCTGGCTGACGTTTCACTGGCGCCAGATCGCCGAGGGCGAAATGTTCGTCGATACAAGTTGCGACTGCGACGACAGTGTAGCCCGCCTGCCGCGGCGACGTTCAAGGAAAAGCCCGACGAGCAACCATCCGACCGGCTGCCCGGAAGCTGAGCGGCGAGGCATCGCCCGTGATCAAGCACAGCGTTCCGATCGGAGACTGCTTGGCGCCAACTATCAATCGAATGCGCCTCGCATATTGCCATCGAGCAGGGGAGATACCTGGGGCTCAGGAAAGGTTCTGGGTACCGAAATTGAGCCGGTGACGGCCGGGCTCGCCAGCTCTCGCCGAACCTTCGCCGCTCGTTCGCGCTTTGGTGAGGCTGCGTCTCGTTGCGGTCCGGGTGTGAGTTGGCGGCCAAGCTCGGGCGCGAGTGATTCGAACTTCGCCCGCAACTCATCGGTCAGGGCTCCTGCCTCTGCATCACCTTGAAGCACCAGAGGATTGAGTAACACCAGGAGCTCCGTTCGCTCTTTGGTTTGTTCAGTACGCCGGAATGCCGCTCCCAAAAGCGGGATGTTCATCAGCAAAGGAAGCCCGGAATCGGCGCGAGAGCTACTGTCCTGCATCAACCCGCCAATTGCTATCGTATCCCCGTTTCGTGTCGATACGGTGCTCTGCAGGCGGCGTAGCGAAATCACAGGGGACTGGATATTGGTGAGCTTGTTCTTGTTCGCGGTGCTAACCTCCTGAAAAGTATCGAGTGTGACACTACCGCCGGCGCCTATTCGGGGCGTAACAGCCAAAATTACTCCTGTGTCACGCAGTTCGACGTTGCTGATGATCGGAGAGCTCTCGCTTGCCGGGGATTGGGACGATCGCGACAAGATAGGGACCTGTTCGCCGACCTGGATCGTCGCCGGCTGATTGTCGACCGCGAGAATGCGCGGCGCGGATACAACCTTGACGTCCGCCACTTCGCTCAGCGCGTGAAGCACAACGTTGGCACTTGTCCCGGGAAACACATAGGACAAGCCACCTTTTGGAACAGCACCCAGGCCACGAGAGGACAAAAGATAGTCCACCCCGTATCCCAGGCCATCGTTTAGCCGGACCTCCGCGACAATTGCCTGGATGAGAACCTGACGAGGCTTGACATCAAGACGGCGGATTGCGGCATCGATGATCTTGGCATCGTGCGGTGCTGCCAGAATAACAAGCGCGTTCTGGCTGCGATCCGCCTGGATCCGCACCGGCGCCGACAAACCGAGACTGGCCGGGACCACCACCGCTTCGTGCTTTGCTTGCGCCGTCTGCGTGTTCGAGTCGGAGCCTTCGTTCGGCGGGCTGGACGGGTTGGGGAGAAGGTCTGATCGACTGGCCAGGCTTGCCACCGGCACCTTGCCGGACTCTCCATAGGACTGTGCGGGCGCTGCTGCGACGCCCGGCTCAGCGCCGAAGATTTGCGCCAGCACCTGAGCCACTTCCGTCGCCCTTCGGTACTTCAGTGGCCGCACTTGAACGTTTGCTGCTGCCTTCGACGTTCTGTCCAGCTTCTCGATTGTCTCACGCGCGTGCTCGAGCGCCGCGGGGTCGTCGGCAACTACAAGAATGCCGTTCAACCGCTCCAGTGATGCAAACCGGACTCGCGCCGGGCCCTCAGCATTCTGATTGAATAGAAAATTGAGGTCTTTCTCGACCGCGACGGGACTTGCCTGAGCCAGGGTATACAGTGCAAAAGACTTGTGGAGCATGCTATCGATGTCCAACAAGGCTATGAGTTCACGAGCGGAACTGACGCCACCGGGCGGGCCGCTGATCGCAATGCCTCGTTGTCCGGGGGCAGGCGCCAAATGAACGTTTTCCTCGACATTTGGTCGGATGACCTTGATGACATCGACTGGATCGACATAACGAACGGGAATTACCTTAGCGTCGCCGCGCCCTCCATCGGCAAGGTCAGCCAGCCGCGCCACCCTGACTCCCCGGTCAACTGCCGCCAGTCCGTAACCAGACTTTCCCAGCACTTCGTCCAGCAGCTGCGGAATATCACTCGCCGGAACCTTGCCGGAAGTCCGGAGCGTTATCTTTCCCTCTACGCCTGGATCGATCACAACGGGCATGGCCAGGATATTGCCAACGACCTCATTCACGACCCGCCGAATATCAGCATTGACGTAGTCCAGGCTGACGCGCGTGCTATTGGTGGTGACCGGTAGCCGACGTTCCGAGGGTTCGGCAGGCGGGGCGGATGGCTGGGTCAACACTTCAAAGCCCGCCGCGAGCGATGCGCCCTCCGAGTATGTATGTTCGGACACCTTCCGAATGCCGCTCGGCGGGTTCAGTAGAACGCTGCGCTCAGCGGTCGAGCCCGCGCATCCGGTGAGGAGTAGACAAAGAAACGTGAGTACCGTGGGACGCGAACAGGGGCACACTTGCGGAAGATGTGCATTCATTCAATGTTTCCATGTGCGAGCGCAAAGCTATCCTCTTGAGCTTTGGCAGCGCGAGCGATGTTGGGCCTGGCGCTCAGCGGCGAAACTTTCCCGAGGATAAGACAAATAGCAGCTTGATGATTCTTCCGAGTGTCAGTAGCGGAGACCCGCCAAGCTGCAAATTAATTCATCGATATGAGTCCATAACGGGAAGTGATGGAGCTGCGAGTGCTCCGTGCTTTGACTCATTGATGGTTGCCTGGATCAGCAGGAGCGGTATTCACCGCGCGGCACGTCTCGATGAGTTGCTGGCAATCTCGGCTGTTACCGGCAAAGCGCGAGATCGCGGACGCAAACCGGACCAACCCTCGCTAGAAAAACCTCCGTTGCCATTCGCTCCAAAGCAGCGCGTTGTATGCCGTCGTCGGATGAACGATCGCGATGATCATCGATCACTTCAAGCCATGACCACTCGAGTGTCGTCAGGTCGTGTATGACTATTGGTACGCGCGCTGCTCTTGCGACCATGCAACACCTGATGCACTGGAATTTGAAGCACGTAAGATCGCCCTGCGCTTCAGATGATGAGGCGCGCCATGTTGGAGATCATCGATCTCCTTAGCGGCGGCGTTGCTGTCCTCGCAGCATAGCCTTGCATCGACTGCGTCACCAGGCTCGTGAGAGCCGGGCTTTCGCCGGCAACTCCAGCCATGCGGGCGTGCCGATGGCATCCTTCGACAGGCCACTTCTGAACATATCCAATCCGGTTGCCTTGCTGGATTGTGTCGGTATCCGCTCCTGACGTTGCCGTCCGCGCACGCTTCTTGCAGCGTGATGTCGGCAAATTGGGGCGGTCTCGAATTCAAGCAGCAGACCGGCCCTCCGGCTTTGCAGTCTGTTTCACGAGGGATCTGCACTCGGCGGTTCGGCCGCCAAACGAACTTCCTCCAATCAAAGAGATCGAGCACGCGCTCGAGCAAGGGCCCGCCGTGCTTTCGACCGGTGGTGGAGCATTCATAATCGATGACGTCCGGCATCATATCGGCCGGAAAGCGATTTCGATCTGGCTCAATAGCAACGAGGACGTGATCAGGCAGAACCTGAAGCACAACACCAAGCGTCCCAAGCTGCGAACCTCCGATCAAGGCCAGACCATCTCGGACCTGATGCAGGCGCGCAATTCTATCTAATCGGCTTGCCAATCTCACGATCGCCCCGCAGCACCGGCGGGATCTGAAGAGCGCGGATGCTTGCATGACGGCGCTACACGCCCATCTGTGCGACGCAGGGTAGCGGACTAGGCAGGCCGGCTTGTTCCAGGAGCTTCCTGTTGCGCCGAGGCTCTCAAAATGCGGAAGCCCCGAGTATGATCGTGGAGCAGATACGGGCCGCCGCCCCGTCATCGGCGAGGGTTCAATCGTCAGGCATCCACGCCAGCCCTGGGGCTCCGGTTGATCTGCCGTCCACATCGCACCCGCTGCATGATGAGACTTTATCGTCGCCCTCGACCAAAACTCCGGATGCTCGCAGGCAAGCCTTGGAGTCCACGGCCTCGCTCCAGGGACGCAGGCCCGTGCTCGGCGCCGAGGAATGGCTGGGCGACGAGCATATAACGGCGGATTATGCGTTGCTGGAGCAGGAATGCAGAGGGCGAACCTTGGTCTGGCAGCGCAGATCTGGCTCGTGCCCGCGCCAGTTCAACTGTTACGCTTGGCGAGGAACAGGAACGACGTCGAAGAAACGCCCAGGGGGATCGTCCGGGACCACAATGGTAACGAGGCGAATTCTTTATTGCTGCCAGTGAACGATGGCGAAGCTGGTGAGGGAGGCTCCCATTGGTCCCTGTTGCTCGTCGATCGCCGGTTGATACACGCCTATCACTACGATTCAGACGGGAACAGGAACCGGGCCGCCGGCAGAAGAGCTTGCGGCGCGGCTGGGCGCCCGCCTCAGGATAGCTGCTATGGCGCAGCAGCAGAACGGCTATGATTGTGGAGTCTTCGTGCTCGACGCCACGCGGACGCTAGTTAGACGTTTGGCGGAAGGACAGCAGCCAGAGCAGCTGCGCCTCGACAACATCGTCGCAGATCGGCAGGCCTTGCGGGGTCGACTAGGCGCTTTTCCCCGCTTGGGCTGAGGAAGCTGACTGGAATACTTAAGCGGTGCCCAAGCCCTGAGAATCGGCCTTCGCTCATGGAGGAGATCAGGCGGCCGTTCAACAACCATATGGATCGGGCCTGGCCCGATCGTTGAGCTGCGCCATAGCGCGATCAGCTGGACCAATATCGAAAATGTATTTGCTTCTGAGCGGCCCTAAGCAGATCAAAGGGGTGGAAGGGAGTGCCTCGTGCTAAGCGGCGCGTGCCCTCCTCTTGTCTCCCGGGTACAAGGTCGTGATTGGTGACTGGACAATGAGCCGCGGCGCTGCAATGCGCGAAATGAGCTGTCTGCAGGGCATTTCAGCGGGCCTGTCGCTGCGGCGCATTTGATGTCTGGAGAAGCTGCGATGGAGCTGCCTTGATGAAGGTCCGTGATGGCGCTTCGATGTCGGCAATCGCGCCACGTGACCGCTCGCCCCCGCGCGCGCTCGCAGCCCGCAAGCCTGTGCCTGGTACGGATTACGACCGCTTTCGGCGACGGCTCGAAGAGGCCGCTCTGGATGGCTGTGAGGCGCGCGCGGATGGTTCCGGCTGCACGAAGCTCGGCAACGATCAGCATGATCCGGTGGCGATGGGGAGCGTTGCGCCCTCCTGCGTGCCCGTCGTCTTGCTCGAACCCGTCATGCTGGATTATACAGACGATCCGGGAGTGGACGGAAAGCCTTCACGTTCCGGGGAACTTGCTGAGCTGGCGGAGGCGATCGTTGAGCGCGTTTTGATAGGTCCGGACCGCAGGGGGGACGCGACGGCGTACATTACGTTGAATCGTGTCGTTTTTGGAAGCGCATGCGTGTCCGTCAGCTGCCGCGACGATACGCTATCTCTCTCCATCGTCTCCGACCACCTGAGGTCCATCTTGCAATTGCGAGGCCAAGCGTTTGCGCGCCACTTGTCTGATCGGCTCGGCATGCGCGTCATGATTGCAGTCGTTGGCCGAGGCTGGCGGGAAGAGGGCGGTCATTGGCACTCTTCCGGTTCGGAGGCGATATTCCGCTTCAGGGCCGAGAAGCGCGCATGATCGATCTTCCCCGTTATGACGGACGTGATGCTGCCGCAATATCGCGAGTTGCGAGCCGTCTTCCGCTTGCTTTCAGTCTCGCCGGCATCGAGGTGCAGGCGGTCATGTCCGATTTTGCGCAGCGACAGATCCCGGCGGCCAGCCACACCGTGGTAATGAGTGTGCACGGCCACAAAATCCGCCTCGCATTGGGGCCAATGCTCCTTCCGCAGCTGGCCGTAGAACGGTGGCCGGAGATCACCACATTGCCTCCGGACCACGGCTTGGGTGAGATATTGTTTGATATCGTTCTGCGGGATCTGGCGATCGAGGTGGAGCGATGGTGTGGTCAGCGGCCGACCTGGTGCTGCTCCGACGTCGCGGCCCCGCGTCCTTACGCGTTCAAGGTTGTTCGGCTGAAGGAACCGAACGATCTGGTCGGTTTGATAGAAGTCGATGGTGAGGGGCTGCAGTGGGTCGCCGACTGTTGCTCCGACCTGCCGGTGGTAGCCGCAGCGCTCGACGAGCTTCCGCTTCTTCTGGATGTGCGAATTGCTCCCATCAGCCTTGCCTTGGCGGAACTGCAGCAACTTGCGCAAGGTGACGTCATCCTGCTCGACAATCAATCGGTGGGCAATGATGGCGCGATGAGCGTTGTCGCGCACCTCTCCAACAGTCCCTGGTTTCGTGCCTCGATCCGAGATTGCCGCCTCTCTATCCAATCAGTAGTGGATCGTTTGATGGATAAGCCGGAGTTCCTCCTGCCTGAAAGCCTCGATAGCATTAATCTGACCGTCGATGTGGATGTCGGACGCTTGACCATGCCGCTCGGACAGCTCCGTGAGCTTGCCGTGGGACAGGTCATCGATCTTGGCTTTGATGCAACCACGAACGTTTCTTTGCGCATCAACGGCCAAGTCGTCGCGACAGGCGAGCTGGTGCGCATCGCTGAGCGGACCGGGGTGCGCCTGCTGGATCTGCGCTTGCCGCGGGCGGAACGATGAACAAATTGCCCGATCCGGCGACGCTTGTCGTCCTGATGGGGGCCATCGCGGTCCTGCCCTTCGTTGCGATTACGGTCACGTCTTACGTGAAGCTCGTCGTTGTCTTTGGGCTACTGCGCAACGCCCTCGGCGTTCAGAACATTCCACCGAACATGGCCTTGAACGCGATCGCTATCTTGCTTTCGGCCTACATCATGCAGCCAGTGGCGAAGAGCGCGTATCAGGCTCTGCGTGACAGGCCAATCGCGTACGAAACGTTCGGAGAATTAGTCGACACGATAGCCCTAGGTGCCGAGCCAGTTCGTGACTTCCTCGTGAAAAACACGACCCCGGCAACACGTCATTTCTTCGTCAATGCAACGCACAAATTGTGGAGCAAGGACGACTCGGCTGACGTGGTCGACAACGCATTTTTGATCTTGATCCCGGCCTTCATCACGTCCGAACTGGAAGAGGCATTCAAGGTCGGGTGCTTGCTGTTCCTGCCCTTCATCGTTATCGATCTCGTTATCTCCAACATTCTTCTGGCGATGGGCATGATGATGGTTTCACCCATGACAATATCCCTGCCGTTCAAGCTGTTCTTGTTCGTTGCCGTGAACGGATGGCAGCGCCTCATCCACGGTCTCGTCTTGTCCTACGCAGGACCGGCGTCTTGAATTCCGCCACGCTCGTCAACGTCGCCATTGAAGCGCTTACACTGTCGGTTGTGCTGTCCTTGCCGGCAGTCCTCGTGGCTACGATCGTGGGGCTGATCATCGGTCTGATCCAGGCCATGACCCAGATTCAAGAGCAGACACTTTCCTTCGCTGTGAAGCTGATAAGCGTAAATCTTGCGCTGGTCGCCACCGCGAGCTGGTTTGAGGAGCTCGGCCGGTACACCACGCGGATCTTCGACAAGATCGGCGCAGTGTAGGCGTTAGAGCTCGAGCGGGTCGTCGATTGTCTATTGCGTGCGGATCTGCAGGAAGGACCGCGGCCGGTCTTCATCATCCTGGTTGTCCTTTCATGTTGTCACTTGATCCGGCTGAGATGCGTACCGCCCTCGTTGTTCTTGTGCTCGCGGTCGCGCGCATATCGGGCATGATGCTGGTCGTCCCAGTCCTCGCGCGCAACTTGGTGACAGGAACGGCACGCAACAGCGTGATCATCGCATTGTCGTTCCCTATAATAGGACTCGCCTGGACAACAAGGCCTGAGGACCTCGACTTTGCCAGCCTGACGCTGATCCTGGGCCTCGGATTGAAGGAACTTCTGCTCGGTCTTGTACTCGGCTTGCCGGTTGCTGCCGTCATGTGGGGCGTGGAGGCGTGCGGCACGTTCATCGACAATCAAAGGGGTGCAATGATGGCCAGTCTGCTCGATCCGGCAAGCGGCAATCAAACCTCGCCGCTTGGGACATTCCTGGGTGAGCTTTACCTCACATGGCTGTTCGTCACGGGAGGCTTCTCCAAGCTCCTGGAGGCACTCTATCGCTCGCATGAAATCTGGCCTGTGTGGACCTTTCGTCCGACAATTGGGCCAGCGTTCGTCGGGGCGGTTCTGAGCCTCGCAGATCTCGTCATGCTGTTGACATTGCTCCTCGCCGGTCCAGCCATCCTCGCCATGTTCTTAAGCGAATTGGGTCTGGCGCTGATTGGTCGGTTCGCGCCACAATTGCAGGTCTTCTATGTCGCTATGCCGGTCAAAAGCGTGGTTGGTTTGCTGCTGCTGATCCTGTCGCTCGGGACTGTTTTGGCCCATGCCGGCGATCACGGGCTATCGCCTGTCGCATTTGTTCGCCGCATCGCCATGTGAGTATTCATGCCAGCTGGTAAGAGCGAAAAACCGACCCGTCAAAGGCTGCGCGAGCTGCGCAAGAGAGGACAAGTGGCTCAGAGCAGGGAGGTTGTCTCGGCGGTGCTGACCGTTGGGTTCTTCGCCTTGTTCTTCGCCTCTTTGCCTCGCCTGGTGGACCGACTTGAGGCAGCGCTCCTGTTACCCGTCGCATATATGAAAAATGAGAACTTTGTCGTTGTCGCGCTGCAGCTCTTCGGATCGTACGGCCGTGAGATACAGAACCTGACAATGCCGTTTCTCGGCGTCGTCCTGATCGGCGGTGTGGGCGGCCACGTGTTGCAGACCGGAGTACTTTTCTCGCCCTCAGCAGCGGCGCCATCGCTCATGAAGCTGAACCCAAGTGAGAACATCAGCAGGATATTCTCGTCGCAGAGCCTCTTCGAGCTGAGCCGATCGGTCGTGAAGGTGCTGTTGCTCGGTCTCGTTCTTCTATTTGTGGTTCGCGCAGCAGTAAGTTCGCTTGTAGGGATCCCGAGCTGCGGAGTATCCTGCTTGGCTTTGCTGACGGGTAACCTCTTATTCTATGTCGCGGTTTGGGCGGGGTCGATCCATCTTGTCGTGGCAATTGCGGACTTCGTGTTCCAGCGGTGGCAGTTCGAGAAGAGGAATATGATGTCGCTGGAGGAAGTGAAGCGAGAATACAAGGAAAACGAGGGCGATCCTTTGATCAAAAGGCGCCGCAAGCAACTTCGTTCGCAATTAATGGCCAAGAATCCTATTGCCCTGGCGCGCAATGCGACCGTGTTGATCTCCAATCCCACGCATATTGCAGTGGCAGTTTACTACGATGGGCAACAGATTCCGCTACCCGTGATCGACGCTATCGGTACCGACCTGGTCGCACAGCAAATGATCGCGGCCGCCACCGCCGCCGGCGTGCCGGTGATGCGAAATGTTCCGCTGGCGCGTGCGCTCCTGGAAGACGGTCTGGTCGATGAATATATCCCGTCACACTTGATTGAACCTATCGCAGAGGTGTTGCGAGCGCTCGGGGATCTTGCGACCGAGATGGGTGGTGGTCGGCTCTGATTTCGTGAGGTCAGTTGCGAGCTTCGGAATAGTCACCATGGCGCGAATGAATTAGACCCCTTGGGGCAACCCTCGACGCCATCCTGAGAGAACCGAGTAATTTGTCGCGAATTGTTCGGCAACATTCTCTCCCTTTTGCAGATCGACATGCGCGGCGGCTGCTTGCCCGCATACGTGATCATGCCTCCAGGAAACCTCGTCGTTTGGCGAGAAGGTCTGGCCCAAGTTGCAAGATGTGGCTTCGGATCGCTATTGGGTGCCCCAGGATGTGAGCAATTTAAGGCCGGGGTACGTAGTGGCGGGTGGAACGAGAGACGTCCGGAGAATGCCACGCGTTTCACATTCACGATATGTCGCTGTCCCAAACTCCCGCCCTCATCAGCTCTCAGGGAAAGCTCAAATAATCGTGTTGGCCGAGATCGACCCGAACGGTAGCCACGCTTGCGCCGGGACGAGCGGCCCTATCATTCGTGCCGATGCACCCATAATGACTCAATATTTTGCACGCCGCGGACCCTCGGGTACCGAGGGCAGGGGCCGTCCAGTACTTCTGGATGCCGCAAGTTGTTCTCGGCGCGGTTCAGTCGGGATAGCGGGCATCTCGTGCAAGACGTTGTTCGTCCTAGCCCTGGCGTCGAGCCGCCGATCTGGCGGTCGACGTCCTCGAGTGGTGTGCACCTGCTCGCGGCATGGCGCCGTCGGGTGCACTCGGACCTCGGGTGCATCGGATGGAGTTGGTGAGGAAACGAATGTGGATCTAGATGAAACGATACAAAGGTCCCGACAAACGATCCAGCAAATGGACAGCCTTCTGAGGAGGGTGGGCGCTCAACTTGAGTGGCTGACTCAACTATCGGACGGCGGGGCTGCCGGCCCGGATTCCCTTCCTGCGAGTAGCGGCGATTGCGACGGAGGCTCTGACGCATCTTCTTGGTGCGAGCAGGCGGCCCCAGGCGATGTTTTGCCTTCACCCGAAACGACTTCGAATCTGTCATGGTTCGGACGAAGGGTGTGATATGGCGAGCGGGGTCGAGCAAGGCCTATTGAGTGGTTCTGAGGCGGCCGATGCGATTGACGGCGGAGCCTCGTCGCATCTCGCGCTCGATCTCATGGCGGGGCGCGCGACGCTCGGCGATGTCGTTGGCATTACAGACGAAGAGCTTGAGGCGCTATATGCGCTGGGTCACCGCTATTACTGCTGCGGCAAATATGAGTACGCGCTGAGCTTCTTTCGCTTTCTATGCTTGCATCGACACACAGACGCGCGATCCTGGCTCAGCTTGGCTGCTGCCAGTCAGATGCTTGAGGATACAGAGGGGGCGGTGCAGGCTTACAGGTTGGCTGCGCTCCTGGACAGCGAGGACCCGCAGATACCGCTTCGCGCTGCAGAATGTTTGGTCAAGCTGGGGCGCCCGGCAGCAGCCATAGTCGCGCTCGGTGATGTCCTAACGCTCAGTGCCGGAAATCCTGAGCTCGACACGTTCGCCTGGCGCGCGCGACGGATGCTCGACCGTCTAAAAACGGAAAGGAACTCAAATGGTGCATAGCTTGAACGTAACCGGTTGGACCAGTGAAGCGCAGTACGAAGCAGGGCCGCTGCTTGTACCCGATCGCTCCTTGATTTCTCGATCAGGCGCGCTCGATACGACAGCAATTGCTAATTTGCCGCCAGCAGCCTCCCGCAAAATCGTCGCATCGGGTTCGATTCCGAGCCTGGCGGTGCCGCGCGGGCTCGACCCGAGCGAACTTGCTAACAATCTGCTGGCAGTGAGGATCAAAATGGCTGATCGGCTAATTGCGAGCGGGATGGCGGATGTTCGACACGAAGGCGAATTGCTAAGGCAGCAGCACGAGACGATCGGCAAAAAGATTGTCGAAGCCGCAAACGCCATGGCGAAAGCGAAAAAGAGCTCACGCATAAGGAAGTTTCTCGGGTGGCTCGCGGTCGGGCTCTCGGTCGCGGCTGCCGTGGTCACCGGCGGCACTCTTGCTACAGTTGCCGCAGCAGTTACAGTTGGCGTTGCGGTGCTCAACGAAACGGGTGTCGTCGACAAGATGACCCAGGCGATTGCCAAACGTCTCATGAAAGATGGCATGGATGCCGCCCAGGCGAACAAAGTGGCTATCGGCATCACGATGGGCATCATATTGTCCGTTACCGTGCTGACGGCAGGCGCCGGGCTTATGGGTGGGGCTGCGAATGGAGCCCGCGCGGCCGCTATGTGGAGTCGCCTTGGTGAGGCCGGCGCGTCGGCTCTCCGTGGACTTGCCTCCCTCGCAAAGCAACCGGGCGCGTTGGCAACCGTCCTCTCAAGGGCCATGAACCAAGCCGCTTCCACGATCGCAGATACAACCTCGAACGCTACCAGGATTGCTCGGATCAGCCAGAAGGTTTCGACTGCCGCCCGCGTTGGCGAGGCAACTGCTTCGTTCGGCGAGGCCGCTGCCGGCATAGCGAATGGGGTTCAGCAGAAGGAGGCCGCAGACGCTCAGGCGGACGCGTTGGACATAAGGAAGCGAATTACGTGGATGAAACAGCTTCAGAACAACGAGATGGACTTCATCAAGCAGCTCGTCCTCGACCAAAAGGCGACCACACAGAGGATTGCCGAGGCTATCGAGAGCCGCAGTGCCAGTGATGCGTCTCTCATCCATGCCTTCGCCTAATCACTTCTAACAGCCTTCTCTTGCGAGCGTAAGGAGCGCATTCATGCTAAGTGCTATCGAGCGCGTAAATGTCGCCGGCGTTGATCCATTGGACAATGCCGCGGATCGTCAGCTTTCGCCGAGTTCGCCCTCTGTCTCCCCGCGCGGCACCCGCGCACCAGAGGCGACCACTACTCAGTCGTTTGCCCATAGTGCCAACGGCGCGCCAAGTTCTGCACCGCTTGGAAACTCGGGGTCTCCTGAGCGTGTTACGCAGCGGACGCTTTCAGGTATTGCGCCCAAGCTCGAGGACTTTGCGACGGGAAGCAACATGTCGGCAATCGCGGCGCTCATTGTTCGTCTCAATTCCGAGCTTCGCAAAGCGGCCAGAGAGGACATGTGGGCTGCGGTTGGCGCCGATATCGCTGCGCAGGACGCGGCCGCCAAGTCGATTCGAAGCTCAGGGCTCTACCAGTTGATTGGCTCAATCGTCGCATCGAGTGGCGCTATCGCCGGCGCCGGCATGAACCTCAAGGGTGCTCGCCAGAGTCAATTGCGATTCGAAAGCAATGCACCCAAGCCCTCGTCTGGCCGCGTAAAGTCACAATGGGCGATGCGATCGGAGCAGCGGGCGTCAAGGCGCATTGCTTACGCGCAAACCGCGGCCGAACAGGAGACCATGAGATGGGGGGGCATGGCTGCTATTACAACGGAAACGTCCAAGATCGCCGGGGCCGGCATGAACATGGCGTCCACTCAATGTCAGGAAGAGAAAGCGAAGCATGACGCGGATAGCACCAAGGCGAAGGCCCACGCGGAGGACGAAAGGCAATTCATCGATTACTATCAGACGCAGATTCAGGACATGCTGAGCAAGCTTGCGGAGATGCGTAGTGCAGATAGCGAGACGAGGAGCAAACTCGTCAACATGGCCTGAGTGCAACCCATCGTTTGAACAGCCGATGTTTAGACCGGAAGGAAGGTAGAAAATGATCAATGGAACTGCAAGCGTGCCGTCCTACAGTGCGGACTATGCCATCACGGATGGGCAGTCGCTATATTCGACCATGATGCTGCTCATGATGGAGCGACACGGCATCTACGAGAGGGAGCTCCGGGCTGATTATGCCAGCATGCAGGCGCGTAACAATCTTTTGAAAGACATGAATAGCGCATTGGCGACCCTGCGGGCCGAAAGGCCAAATGACGACAAGACTGTCAAAGCGTACGGCACCTTTATCGATTCGCAGGGCAAGACCCGAAGCGTTTATGAGTTCATACAGGCGAATGGCATCGCCATCGAAACCAACAATCACGACGTGTATGGCATACAGGCGGAGTTCGACGCTGCGATCAACAATGTTAAAGCGGCGATTGATAGCGCCAACAGCGAAGGGCAAATGGCAGTGATTTCGTTGCAAGGGCTTCTGGATAAGCTCAATCAGGTCACTGAATTGACGTCTAACGTTCTGTCGAAAGACGAAAAGGCCAAGGAGGCTGTCATTGGCAATATTCGATGATGGGCCAGTATTGACTGCTGCGGGCAGGTAAGCGCTGTTGCAATACAAAAACGTCACAGGACGGGTCAGCAGGATGCGGTCAATCAATTAGTCGATGGACCCATAGCGGCCTGTCCTGGGCTTGCGGTGAATCGTTACGAAGGAGCTCGTTTGGTCCATCCGCGGAAGGAATGATCGGGGCCCGGTGCCCTTGACAACGGGAAACGCTGGCAGTCGTTCGAAAAGTACCGTGATCAGAGCCGCTGATCGGCAGCAGGATCAGCGTCGCTGCGGTTGTCAGTCGCCTTGTCGTTCTTCAGGACCTCAAGGTCGAAACGCTTGTGTATGCGAGGCGATTTCAAAAGATTCGGGCTCGATCCACCGGTTGAACTATGGCGGAGGCTCCCGATTGCGTCGTTGCGTTGCGCTGGGCGGAGGACTCCCTGGGAGCGCGGCCCCAGCCCACATGCTGCCGGTGATATCGCCAGCATACGCGCGCGAGCGATCCACCTCTCGGAAGAGGCGGCCGTGCGGTCCTATGAAAGGCGCCATGCATATTTGCTCTGACTGCGAATGCCTTGTCAGGCTCTGCGAAGAAACACCTCCTGCTCCAGGCCTGGCGGTCCAATGCTGGCTATGTAGTCCAATCCGCGGATGGTCAATCTTGTCTCCGGCTGTACTTCGTGCGGGAGCACACCATGCAGCCGCATTCCTTCCTTAAAGTCTTTGCTCGCCCACTGCTCACCATGCTCCCATCATACAGTCGCGCGCGAGCAGAGTTGAGGGCATCGCAAGCGCGAAGGCTCCACCTTGGCACGATGAGCGTCGTTGGCGTGTCTTAGGCTAACAGCATAGAAAAGCTGGATCGTCGGGTTGATAATTGAAAAATCTGCACCGCACCGTCATATGTGGTTCAACATCTTCTTCGGTCAAAGGAGCAGCCATGGCTACCGTGAAAGTCGATATCAATAACTTCCAGTCCGAAGTTCTGGAATCCGCAGCACCCGTCGTCGTCGATTTCTGGGCCGAATGGTGCGATCCCTGCAAGATGATTGCTCCGAGCCTCGAGGAAATCTCCGTCGAGATGGAAGGCAAGATCAAGGTCGCCAAGCTCAACATCGATGAAAACCCGGAACTCGCCGCCCAATTGGGCGTGCGCTCCATTCCGACGCTCGCGATCTTCAAGTGCGGCGAAGTGGCCGATTTCTCGGTCGGCGTCAAACCGAAGACGGCTCTTTTGAACTGGATTTCGAACGCTGCCTGATCGATATCGCTCAATTTGTCATATTGGCGCGGGCCTGGCGTAGCTGCTTGATTTCCACTCGTACGGATCAGTGGCTCTTGGTTGGTTAGGTATTTGCCTGGACGGAGAAGAGCCCGTGCTCCCGCTGTCCAGACGACGGTGCGAGTAAGAGTCTCAGGAACTGAAACGGGAAGAAGGCGGCCTCAGTGGCCGGCAAATGACGCGATGCTGATGGTAGCTTAGCCGGACGCGTTACTTTCTGCTAAGGGGCCACCCGACCGAACTGGAGAAAGGGATGCTGTGGCCTTGCTGCATTTGGAAATCTTGAGCTTCCAAGCTTTCTCACACTGATATCCATAGTTGCTATTCGGCGAGCTTGGGAGGGCTTATGACGCGACACCCTGACGCGGGTATTCTCATCGCGATCGTCAGCATCTCGTAAGCTGGACTCCGCAATATCCCGTGATCAGAAACCGGCGGCAGCGCTTCTAAAACGGGAGACTAGGCATGGATTTTGTCGGGCGAGCCTGCGCTGATCGTGCTTTGTATCCCATCATGGAAGAAGATGAGGAAGTCCAGCATTCGAGCACGGAAGCTTCTCCGTCAGCAACTGACCATTTGGAGCAGTCAAGCGCTGTGAGCTGGGTGGAATCATCCGATGGGGAAGACAATTCGCTGGGCAGTATGTCGCGAGAGTTAAGCACGGTGCTGGCCGAGATTGCACGTCAGCCGAATTCTCGCTTGAATCGCCCCTATCGTGAGTCCGCATTGCTTGACAGCCCTCGCCTCTTGCGAAATCCGTCACAGGGGCGCCCTACTGACGGCCTTACGGGGGGCATCGACCGCAACGCCATCTTGGATTCCTCGAGCGGTATCGCTTCGGAGATGGACATTCGCAGTTATCGGCAGTGGCGCCTCGAGCGGTGGGCCAGCAGCGGGCAGGAAGCCAATCCATTGACCTTGTCCGCCGCTTCGACGGAGCGCGATGACGGTCGTGAACCGACTACCCCCCTTCAGCAAGCCGCCTCATCACTTTCCGTCGAGCCCGTGCGTCATCAAGAAGCCCAGGCCCTGAGATGCGTTTTGCCGGATCGGAGAGGGAATATCGGCAGCACCGGAGAGTTGGTTGGACAAGCAGGGCGTTCTGATAGCGAAGGAAGCCCGCACCGCATCTCCGATGCAATGTCGGACCAGCAGAAGACGCGCGAAGCGACGCTTGCCATCGCCGACGCGGTGATTGCCCGCGCCGGCGAGTTCGACGGATTTTCGGATACAGAGTTGGCCGATTTGGTGAACGGCTTCAGCAGATGGCCGGACCAGCAGAAGACGCGTGAGGCGACGGTTGCCATCGCCGGCGCGGTGGTTGCCCGCGCCGGCAAGCTCGACGGATTCTCGCATCAAGAATTGGCCAATATGGTGAACGGTTTCGGCAAGTGGCCGGAAGAAGAAAAAGCACGCAAGGCGATCGTTGCCATCGCCGGCGAGCTCGGTTCCAAGGGCCGTCGCTTCAGTACTTTCAGCACGCCTGCGCTAGTCAGGGTCGCCAACGGTCTGTCGCGGAGTATCGAGGAGGGGGAGACCGCCGGCGAGGTCGCCGAACCGGCCTTGCTGAAGGACCGGCTGCATCGGCTGGCGCACTACCTCCAATATGCCGAGGATCGGCTGCAGCAGGCCGATGTCCATGCCATCGCGAATATATTCAAGGCGTTGGGCAAGGCGCAGTTGTTGGACGATCTCGGTGCGCTGGCACAGCCGGGGCTGGACAGGCTCGAGGTGTTACGTGCCGCTCCCGAGTTTAAGCGCGACAACAACCTTGAGACGATGGGCAATCTTTGCGCCTCCCTGCTGCCACTGGCTCGCAGCCCGAAGCCGGTGTTGCGCTGGCACCGCAGGTCGGCGCTGAACCTGCTCAACGCCATCCAGCCGGTGGTGGAACACAAGATCGACGGTTATCTCAAGCCAGGCCAGGCCGAGCGCACCAGCGGTGCCAATGCAAGCCGCTTCCCGGCGCTTTCGATCTATCAGGTGCTCAAGAGCCGGGCGGTGCTGGAGACGCTCTACCGGCGGCCCTATGTCGACGGCGACGAGCTCGCCTTGCAGGCCAGGCAGCAAGAGCTGCACGGCAAGACCAGGCAAATCCTGGACAGTGTCCGCGCCCTCATCTACGCCGACCTTTCCTTCAAGAGCTGGAACGTGATCGCCGAGATCGAGGCGAAGGAGCCGCTCGAAGCGCTCGACACCTTCATGGCGCAGAACGCATCGATGATCCAGGCCCAGCATGCAGCCGCCAGCTTCGATGTCCATCGGGTCCTTCAGGCCATGGACCACGAGCCGAGACCGCCGCAAGGCGATGCCGGACTGATGCGGCTGCCGGTGGTCGACATGCAAGGCCGGCCGCTGGGCAGCGAAGCCGAGTTGCGCTATTCCATTTTCCACCGCTTGACCTCGGGCGCGGTGAAGGTGGTGGCGGTGCAGCTAAAGGGAGCTCCGACTGGCGCCATGCTGACACGCACGCTCACCGTGGAGGGCGTGCCCTACCGCATGGACCTGTTCGGCGGCAGCAAACTGAGGCCGCCGGAAAAGAGCCTGAACCAGCTTGCCTCTCAGCTGCCCTTCGCGGCCGAAGAGGTCCCAAGCGGCAAGCTTTTGGCGATCCCCTATGCCGAGACGGCTCCGGGTACGGCCTTTGAGCAGCTGTCGCGGGCCTGGGCGCCGTTCAAGGAAGCCTATTACTATACCCAGCGCCGCGGATTTGCCTCGCCGCCGAGCGTCCCCGACGTTGGCCCGCATGATTATGCGCTGGAAGGGTGCTTCAAGCTGTCGCTTCTGCCCGACCGCCCCGCAGGCGCAGTGCATCCCTTCCGGTTCGAGGGGCGAGACGGCGAGATCGCCTTGCGGCCGCATGACGGCTGCGGCTTCATCAAGGCCTCACTGGCCGAGCGCATGCCGGCCATTGCCCGGGCTCGCCACGACGCTCCCAAGCGGATGCCGGCCTTTGCCGATAAAAGGCAATCGGCGGTACCGCCCTCGGCGCTGCAACATTATCCGCGCAGCGTCGAGGTGGCACAGGAGACCCGCGAGAAGGCTCTGGCTTGGCTCGAAACCCATCAAAGCCTCACCGCCGAGGAGCTGTTCCGCACGGTCACGGGCGGGCATATCGAGGGTTCGGGCGCGATCGCCGTGCCGTCCAGCGACGAATACTTGCATGTGCCGACGGGCAAGAGCAAGACCTTGACCCGTGACACTGGCGTGCTTGTCGGACGCTCCCCCTATGACAAGCCCAACCTGCGCCCGTTCGCCGTCGACCAGGTCAGGTCGGCGCGCGATGGCGATCGGACCGCGGCGTTCCTGGATCGGTGCGTGGCCTTCCAATACAGCTTCAACGTCGCGCACAGGTCGGGGGCTGGGCTTGCCGCCGACGATCCGACCTTCTTTGCCAAAGGCATCTTGATCGTTGTGCCCGACGAAATGTGGCCGGCGGACTTCGCCGAGCGCGGGGTGGTGATGTCTGCCGAGGACGTAAAGTGCCATTCGCGCTGGCTGAAGGAAAAGGACCGGGTCAAGGCCGACACCGCGCTCGAGTGCGTCGGCATCCTGCAGGCGACCGAGGTGTTCGCGCCCGGCTCTTTGGTTGCGGTTCCGAGCGCCGAACAAAAAAAGCTCGACGGCGATTTTGACGGCGATGCCGTCATCATCATCGGCGACCGACCTCGCCTTTACGAGCATGTGAGCCAGTTCGACGCGCAGCTGCAGGCGCGCGGCATCGCCTCGCTGAAGCCGCCGAAGTCGCACACGCCGGCCATTGAGAAAGGCGGCTACCAGTTCAGCCGGTCCAAGCAGATCCTGTCGGCCTCCGGGCTCGTGCTGGAGACCTACAGCTGCCTGCAGCGCAACATGCTGGCGCAGCCGCTGGAGGCGCAACGCTGGTTTGCCGAGCGTGCCATCTTCGGCACCTACGAAGGCATTCATCCTGAGCTCAAGGCCGACATCCTCGCACTGTTGCAGGAAGATCGGCCGGATGGCCAGACCCTCCATGAGCTCATCGCCAGGGCGAGGGAAGACAGCAAGGCCGCCAGGCATCCGGTGGCCTGCGAACTGGCCGCCTTGCTAGTGGCCGAGCTCCAGGACTGGAACCTGCAGCTCAATAGCGAGCCGGCTCGTGAGCAGTCGGACGTCAAGCAACAGTTAGCGCGATCCGTGGCCTCAACCGGCCCGAAGCCTGCCGTCAGCGCCGACGCCGGCGCGCTCTTCCCGAAACTCAGCGAATCCTATCCGGCAGCCGCTGACGCCAGGAAGCGCATCGACTTCCTGCTCAACCACTACCAGCCGCGCATCGATCCGCGGCCTGACGGCTACAACCCGGACGATCTGCATGAAAGCGCCATCAATCTGTTGAGCGTCGGCATCAAGGTCGGCACGGACGCCTACAAGTCCGATACTGGCACGCGGGTGTTCACGCAAAAAGCCCACGAATTGCAGCGGCTCTTGGAGCGGAGGCCGGGCTTCAAGCCGGCGCCCTATGTCAAGGGGCAGGCGGCAAAGCTCCACCAGGGCCGGTTCGACGTCGATGGCACCCTGGCGGATCTGAAGGACAACCCCACGCTGGCAGCCTCGGTCATGGAGGCCTCGATCAGACTCGCCGTCGAAAAGCGCATCCTGCCCAGCGCCTTAGCAATCTCGGCCGACGACGACCCCGCCAGCAGGATAGCGCTGAGCAGCGAACAGGCCCTGGAGCGCGCCAGGCTCGAAGCCGTCCCCGCCGAAGCGCAAAGCGCGATTACCGAAACTGTGCATTCGGTTGCCGAGCTTTTGCGGCAGGACGGCATCGAGGTGAAGGTGCCGCATCTTGACCAACCGTCGCGCGGGCAGGTCTGGATAGCCGACGAGTTGACCGGCCAGAGCGTGAGCGCGGCGCCGGAGGCCCAACTGGTCACCAATGCCGTGCGCCATGTCTTCGAGATCCCGGACGAGGCTTTTACGCGCGCCTTCAGGAAGGCGACACTGGCCTTCGAGGAGCGGGACTGCCGCGAGGTCGAGACCACCAACTGGTTCATCAGGGCGGACACGCCGAGGTTACGCGGCGTTCACACGACGTTCAGAACCGCGCAGAACTATCGCTTCGAGGTCGAGTTCCATACACCGGCCAGTTACCAGGCCGAGCTCGCGCAGAGCGAAGGCGAGCTGGCCCCCGTTCCCCCTGGTGCTTGGGACATATTGCACTGGGGCTCGTCAGGAGAAAGCAGGTCGAGGCCGGCAGGGACCTCCAGGTCGACCACCGTCGCAAGACAACAGATTGCCGTCGCTCGCTCGCCGCAAGCCGGCGAGATCCTCGCGGCCCTCGGTACGCGGCCGGTGGTGCTCGTCGGCATGCCGGCGAGCGGCAAGTCGCGCATCGGCGCCCAGCTCGCCAAGGAGTTGGGGGTGGAGTTTGTCGACATCGATAAGCGTATCGTCGCCGAGCACGGCAATCTGATGGAGATGTTCGCCGACCCTGGCCGGGGCGAGGCGCACTTCAGGGACCTGGAGACCAAAGAGCTCGCCAAGCAGCTGGAGAGAGGGCCCATCGTCATCGCAACCGGCGGCGGCTGCTTTGGCAAGGAGTCCAATCGAGCCCTGATCCTTAATAAGGCGAGGTCGATCTGGCTCGATACCGAGCCGAAAGAGCTCCGCAAGCGCCTGAAGCGGGACACCAGCCGGCCGCTGCTGCAAGGCACCGACATCGAGCAGAAGGTTGACCAGCTGTACGAAGAGCGCAGTCCGTTCTACCAAATGGCCGATATCAGGTTGCCACTCGTCCCGCCCTTTCAAAAAGAAAAAAAGGACGCACGCATTTGCGTGAAGGAACTCTACGCTTTCCTGTGCAGCGACAGAGAAGCCGCTCTGCCCGCTACCGAGATATCACATGTCTCCGGTGCTTCCGGCACCGCCATCAGCATGTCCCCAACAGCGTAGCGCATGCACGATGATCATCACAACGGCTACGCGATTGCGGGGGCGGCGTCGTGGAAACCATCCAGGCGCCGGCGACACCATTGAGCGAAGGGGAAGGCCGCCGCCCCTCGACACCCTCACCGCCGGCCCGCAGCTTTTGCTGGCCGGCAGTAACGCACGAGCGGATTTAACGTCTTCCACGAGAAGCAGAGAACGCTCAAAGTCGAGGACGATAAGCTTTAGGCGGCAACAATCAAGGGTTCTTTCGCACGTCTGGTGCAGGGTGCGGGTTCGCGCTGATGCTATAAAAGTCGGAATCGCATGCATAAAGTCGTGAGAAGCCTGATGGCCGAGTTGATCCGGCCTGGATGACACAGGAGGAAAACCCGCACCGGATGCGGGCCGGCACGCCGTGATGCCGCAGAACGCCGCACAGCATCAACGAAAAGTCTCGGCATGTGCTCAAGGCTCTCAAGTTGCCCGGTCGAGCGGTGGTCAGCGGTCTTGGGTCGATCGCTAGAAGCTGCCCCAGGCGTTGCGCCACCGGCATGGTCGCACGGCTTTGACCGGCAAAAGTGGCTGGGTTCAAACCATTCTTCTCGATCCATGCTTCGTGGATCAGGAGACCCTGCAAGGTGTAACACAACACCGGAATATCTGACGGAAGGCCGCTGATCAAAGTCTCGAAGGGCCGGGATGGGTCAGCGCGCTATGCTCGGCGTAGTCGTCGGAAGGCGCAAGTCCAATCATGGTCACATGTCGGCAAGGTCATGCAAATCGTGTCAGCCCGTCGCCGCCGCACAACAGCTGGATCCTGACATCGCCGGATTGATCCCGGTGTGCTGCCGCAGGCCGAGGCAGTGGCGCCTGCCGCGATGGCCGCTTCGTTGTCGGAGGATCCAGGATGGCCGCAGTCAAGATCCGGTCGTCGTCGGCATCGACGACCAGGCGCGTGAGACCGCGGTCGCCGTCGCCTCTTGCGGCCCGGCCTCACCCGGTCGATCGGGAGACCCATCCGGTTGACAGTGGGATAGATCAAATCGCGAAACGGCAGATGTGCATCAAGCGTCAATCAGAGCACGTCTGCAGGGAGCGCACAGGGTCGGAAATCGTCTGGGAACAGACGCGGCCGTCAGCGAACTCTTTATGTTGGTCGGTCCCAACTGTCGACGTTGAAGGCTGTCCTGAGCCGACGCAGCTTGCGGTCAAGCTCCTCGCGCTCTGGCCCGTGGGGCGTATTCACAAGTTGAGCCTCGATACGCGCCAGCTCGGCGGCAATCAATGCTTTGAAGGGTAGCGCTCTTGTCGTCACGTCGGCGGCTGGGTACTTTAATACGTTGGCAGGTGATAGGTGAATGGGCGGGGATGTCCGCTTTCGACGAGCCTACGGCATACCGGGCTGACACGTTCTACTTTGATTTTTGTCATCGAACTGTAGTCCGGCGATCGCTGCAGCGGTACGTTCCGGCGTTCCGCACTTCCCGCAAGATATCGTCAGCCACGGTCATGGTCTCCTCGCCAACAGAGCGGCATCCGCGCATCATCATAAACCGCCAGTCGCTCGAGCAGTGGATACATCTCGGCGCGCGTCGAAATCGAGCTGAGCGCAGGCAGCAGGATCACGTCCGGACCGTTTCCCGCACTGGCCATTCCGATCGAGAGCACCCGGCCTTCCCACCGATATTCGATTGTGCGCTCGATAATCATGCTCAACTGCCCTTGCACATCGACGTCGTACGTACCGCGGCGATTTGCTTCGATGGCGCTCCTGCGCCTGGCGGCAACGCCACGACGCTGCTTCGTCAATGGCAAGGACGATTATAGCCTATGGATCGCCATTTTCCTTTGGTCCATAGTCGCGTCAGACAGGAAATAACGCGTTGACGAAATTCATGCCGGCACGGTTCTTCGGGCGGCGCTGCGGAGCCTGTCTTGCGGTCCAACAGTGAAGCGGCGATTCGCTTGCTCATAAGATAGCTTTCTTATCACATTAATTCGAAACCAGTTGGTCGATACCACGCTTTGCCGCGCGACGACTCCATGAAATATGAATGTCGCGCATTGGGCCTGCCTCGCACATTCACCGCGCGATGGAGAGATTGTCGGGCGCTTCGATTGTCAGACACCAGACCATTGTCAGCAAGTTGACGCGACACACTCTCACGAAACGCCGGCACAACATACGAATTTGGCTCGGCACGGGGCTTGCTTCGTTCAGGGCATCATCACCAATCGCAGTACGGTGATCTTCGGGCTTGGCGCGCGCAGCGGCGAGTGTCTGCTCTGCCCCAACGATTTGCCGTGCGGCGAGAACTTAAGGAGCCGAATTATGGACCGGAAAGTGCAGGGCAACCTTTGATGCGATCGACAATTATTTTTTGTGGTGCGACAACAGTTGCGCTCGTCGCAAGCAGCGCAGCCAAGGCGGCGGACCTTGAGCCACAACTTAAACTGCCAAGGGCGGTGTGGGACTGGTCTGGCGGCTATATTGGCGGACACGTCGGCGGTGGGTACGGCCGAACCTCCTTCAGCAGTCCGTACGGTCCATCAATCTATGGCGGCATCGTCGATACCCCGGCGTTCCTTGCAGGTGGCCAGATCGGCTACAACTGGCAGAACAACAGCTGGGTGTTTGGCATCGAGCTGGATGCCAGCGGCGCTGTCTCCGATGGCACAAATACATGCCTTGCCTCTTCGGGCTTCGTTGTGAGCGCAAACTGCAAAGCAGGTCCGAGCCTCTTTGCCACCGGGACCGGCCGCGTCGGTTACGCCTTTGGCGCGCTCGGGCACACGCTGGCCTATCTCAAGGCAGGCTTGGCTTGGCAAAACAATCGGGGCGACGTCGTCAACAACGCTGAAGGCGGCCGCTTTCCACAGGAGAAAACCCATTTCGACGATGGTCGTGTCGGTAGCGTCATCGGGCTGGGCGTCGAGCAAGCCCTTACGCCTGCATGGTCGGTGAACGTTGAGTATGACTATCTGCATTTTGGCGGGCCAAGTGTCGCGACCGCCGCGACAGTCCAGTTCCCGTCTGCAATTCTGCCGCCGACCACAACCAATCTGTCCAGCAACTATCACATCGGAAAGATTGGCCTGAACTACCATTTTGACGCGGACCCAAAAGCGACAGAATGGTCCAATGCGCCGCTGTACGCGAAGTCAGCCAGCAGCGTACCGCCCATTCCCTACGCGTCCGGCTGGTCATTCGAAGGCGGCTCGCGGCTCTGGCTGAGCCGAGGACGATTCCAGTGGGACCACAGCAGAGTGCGCTATGGCCGGCCGTATGAGCCCAGCATGCTCATATCGAGGCTCACTTATCACGGACTGGACGGATTTTCCGGGGAGTTATTCGGCCGCCTCGACAGCCCTTGGGGAGTGTTCCTGAAGAGCAATGTTGGCCTCGGGCAGTTCAACAAAGGAAACATGAACGATGAAGATTGGGGCGGCGCGTATTCCAACACGTTATCAGGGCAAGCAAATGGAAGGTTCACATATTACACGGCCGATGTCGGTTACGATTTCCTGCGCGGTAGCGACTACAAGGTCGGCGGATTTATAGGCTGGACCTATTACGGCCAGAGCTCGGACTCGATTGGATGCGTGCAAGTGGCTAACCCGCTGCATCGATGTTTAGCGCCGGGTGACAGCCGGGTCATCGGCGGCGAGGACACTCAATGGAATGCGCCCCGGATCGGCCTGAGCGCCGAAACCATGCTGACCGAGCGCTGGCGCTTGAGCGCTGATATCGCTTATCTGCCCTGGACCGATTTCAAGGGACGCGACTATCATCTCTTGCGCGACAAGACCACCTTTGATGAACAACACGGCAATGGTGGCGGCGGAGTCCAGGTTGAAGGCGTATTGTCCTACTTCATCACAAAGAACATCAGCGTCGGTGTCGGGGGCCGCTATTGGGCCATGTGGACCAAAAAGGACAGCGACTCTTTGTGCAGCAGCCGCGGCTGCGTCGGTGACCCGCGCATATTTGCGAAGTACAGCATGGAGCGCTGGGGTACGTTCTTTCAGGCCTCCTATAAGTTCGATTGAAGGGCCCGACCAGCCAAGCTCCAGACTTCCTCTCGAGCCATCCGAAGCCTGCTCGTGGGCATCGACGTCGGCGCCAAAATCGCGCGCCGACGCCGTGGGTAATGACGGTGAAGCACCTCGGAATCGAGCAGAGCTCAGCTTGCATGCAAAGAATGAGTGCCAGCCGGTGTGAGCCCCACATGCCTCCCGACTCCCTTCCGGCCCCCCAAAGCGTCCGTGCCGACACGGTTGCACTCACCACCGCCGATCTTTGGGGAATTTCGAATCTCGTCGAGCGCTTCTATAAGCACGCGACCAGTGTGTCAGCGCTTTCACTTCGCTCTCAATAGTTTCAATGCAAGTGTCCTCAAGTGGAGGAGCCGCCGCAACGTTTTGGGTTGGCTTGGAAGCGAGCAGCCGCTTTAAAACCCCTCGTATTTATCAACGGCTTCTCGCATTTCAGCTTGATACTTATGGTTCTGATAAATACCGACAATGCCACTGCGCTCGTCGACCTTCATGAAAGCGCTGTCGCCCGTCGTAATGTTGATCACGGCGTCGGTGCTTTGCTTGATGGGCGACAGGAAGCGGGCGAAACCCTCCGGCGGTTGGTCCGGATTCTTGAGGATGAGCAAGTGGTCAATAAATAGATCGCCGGGAGGATCCGAATGAAGCCGTCGCCCTTCGAATACCATCGTGCCAGTTCGATCGAGGATGCGATCGCGGCGCTTGCGAGGCATGGAGAGGGGGCGCTGCTGCTGGCCGGCGGACAAAGTCTGATTCCGATGATGAACTTGGGCCTGGCGACGCCGGATCTGCTCGTTGACGTCGGGAATCTCTCCGATCTGAGGTATGTCCGGGTCCAAGATGGGAGTCTTCGGATCGGTGCGATCGCGACCCACAGCGCCATCATGGGGGCGGGCCCCTCAGCATTGGCTTGCCCGATGCTCATCGTCGCCTATCAGAGCGTGGCGCACCACACGATCCGCAATCGCGGGACACTTGGTGGCAACATTTGCCACGCGGATCCCGCGTCCGAAATGCCGCTGGTCCTCATGCTTCTTGACGCCTCGATGGTCATCCGAGGTGCGCGTGGCGAACGCGTCGTGACGGCTGACAATTTCTTCATCGACGCCTTCGAAACGCAAGTGGGACCTGCTGAGATGCTGACCGAGATCCGCATTCCGGCGCAGGCCGCAGGCGAAGGCTATGCTTTCGAAGAGATGTCACAGCGCAAGGGCGATTTCGCCGTTGTCTCCGCCGGCTGCAGGCTGTCGATGCGCGAGGGGCGGATGACGAATGTACGTTTCGGTCTTACTGGTGCCGGAGACCGAAAGCGGCGAATGTCGGTGGTGGAGGCGAGGTTGGAAGGTGCCGTTCCAGACGATCGAGTTCTGACCGATGCGGCGGAGCTTGCGGTCGTGAATGCTGATCCAAGCGACGACATTCATGCCGACGTGGCATACAAGCTTGACCTTGTGCGGGCCTTGTCGCGTCGCGTGCTGACATCCGCAGTGCAAATGGCCGCGAAGTAGGGAGTGGCCGCGATGACGACACAGAGGGTGGAACTAACGATCAATGGCGCGACCTATTCCGGTCAGGTTGAGCCCCGCATGCTTCTGTCGGATTTCATCCGGCAAGTGGCTCGGCTTACCGGCACCCATGTAGGATGCGAACATGGCGTATGTGGCGTCTGCACAGTTCAAATCGACGGCATGACGGCACGATCCTGTTTGACCTTCGCAATACAAGCAGAGGGGCATGATATTCGCACGGTGGAGGCCCTCGGCAAACAAGGCGCGCTTCACCCGATCCAGCAGGCATTCTGGGAAAAACACGGCTTGCAGTGCGGCTATTGTACTCCCGGCATGCTGATGCGAGCCGAGGAGTTTCTGGCCAGTAATCCGAATCCTGGACGGGAAGACATCATCGAAGCGATTAGTGGCAATCTTTGCCGTTGCACCGGCTACCAGACAATCGTGGACGCGATCGAGCATGCGGCGACACTTCTGAAATCGCAAAAGGCGGGGCGTAAGATGAACGACCGGGCCACACGTATCCCCGTTAGCCGCCAGCGCGAAAAGCCGGGCCAGAAGACCAAGTGGATCGGCACCGACATGAAGCGCGTCGAAGACCCGCGCCTTCTGGCCGGTCAGGGCCGCTATGCTGACGATGTGAGCCTGCCCGGCATGCTGCATGCGGCTACTCTGTCCAGCCCCCACGCCCACGCCCGGATCATATCGATTGATGCGTCCGCGGCACGTGCATTGCCGGGTGTCGTTGCGGTGATGACAGGCGAGGGCGTGGCGAGATCGACGGGGCCGTTGCCCTGTTTTTCAAACCCGCCTGTGGAACAACGCTGTGTTGCGATCGACCGTGTCCGTCATGTCGGGGAGCCGGTGGCGATCATCGCGGCTGACAGTCGTTATATCGCCGAGGATGCGGCGCGTCTGATCGAAGTCGAGTACGAGCCGCTGCCACCGATGAACGATCCGCGCAAGGCGATGCACGTGACGGGGGAGGGCGTTCTGCATCCTGCGCGTGGCGACACCAACGTCGCAATCCACCGCAAGTTCTCTTTCGGAAATGTTGCTGGCGACTTCGCCCGCGCCAAGCGGGTTGTCAAACGTTCGCTCCGCTGGTCCCGGTCGGGTGCTCAGCCGTTGGAGACCTGCGGCGCCGTCAGCGAGCACGACAGCGCGACGGGTAAGTTCACCATTCACGTAAACAGTTCGATGTACAATTATGTGGGATGGCTCCTGGCGGTCACGCTGGGTGTGCCGGCCCACAAGCTCAACATTGTGCCCACAATCGCTGGCGGCAGCTTCGGCTCAAAGCTTTTCCTTCACAAGGTGCCGGTGATCTCGGCGGTTCTGGCTCGCGAAACGGGGCGACCGGTGAAATACATTGAGGACCGCGCCGACAACATCCTGGCTTGCGACCATCACGGTTCGGACCGCTTCTATGATTGCGAACTGGCGCTCGATCACGACGACATGATGATCTCGATGCGCTGCAAGGTCATTGACGACTACGGCGCCTACTTCCAGTTCGGTATCGGGCACCACGGCAACGCATTGTCGCAGATCACCGGTCCTTATCAGATCGGCAGTGTCGAGGCCGACATCACCGCCGTCATGACGAACAAATGCCAGCAGGGCGCGTATCGCGGTTTCGGCTCGGAAGTGTCGAACTATGTCATGGAGAGAATGGTCGACGCGGCGTGTGCCGAGTTTGACCTCGATCCGGTGGAGTTCCGGCGCAGGAATTTCATCAAGCCCGAGCAGTTTCCCTATTTCATCCCCACCGGTAATCTCTATGACAGTGGCGATTATCCCGCGGTGCTCGAGAGGGCGCTGCAGATGCTCGACTATGATGGCTGGCGGAAGAAGCAGGAACAGGCTCGCAAGGAGGGGCGCTATATTGGAATCGGACTTGCTACCTGCCAGGAGCGATCGGTTTTTTCGGCAACCGAATTCTGGATGCTGAACCACGAGGCCGGCTTTGCGCTGACCTCATCGCCCGAGGGCGTCAAGGTCAAGATCGATCCGACCGGCAATGCCGTAATCACCCTTCAGGCGCCCTTCTGGGGCAACAGTCCGGAAACCATGGCGACCATGCTCTTGGCCGAGCATCTGACCATGGATCCTGCAAATATCTCGGTCACCTACGCTGATACCGATAGCGGCATCGCCGGCACCGGGCCAGGGGGAAGTCGCTTCACAGTGATGGTGGCCGGGGCAATCGTCTCTGCCTCTCAAGTGATCAGGAAGAAGCTGTTCCTCCTCGCCGCTCACCTGCTGGACGCCGACCCTTCCGACTTGGAATTGTTCGACGGAAAGATCAGGGTCAAGGGGCGGCAAGGCGTTCAAAAGTCCATCGCCGATCTTGCAATGATGGCGCATTTCTTCCGCCTCTCGTTTCCAGAGACGCCGGAATTCGACACTGGACTGGATGCTTCCTGCACCTATGACCATCCGCTGACCACCGATGCCATCGGAGGACCGCAAGGATCTGGGCATCTTCTATCCCATCATGGGCCACATGTGTCACATGCCGGTCGTGGAAGTTGATGTTGAGACCGGCAAGGTCAAGTTTCTCGACTACGTTGCGGTGCATGACTGCGGCACGATCGTGAACCCGATGACACTCGCAGGTCATGTTCGGGGAGGTACGGCGCAGGGGATCGGTACAGCGATCTATGAAGAGTACAAGTACGCCGAGGATGGCCAGTTCCTGAACGCAAACTTCGCCGACTATATCCTGCCCAGTATCCACGAAGTGCCTTCGAACATCCGGGTTGGCCACGTGGTAACGCCATCCCCCTTTACCGAGTATGGGATCAAAGGCGGTGGCGAGGGTGGCAGGATGGGCGCCCCGGCCGCCATTGCCAGCGCAATAGAGGACGCGTTGAAGCCATTCGGAGTTAAAGCCGATTTCTTGCCGCTGACGCCGACGAAGCTGCGTGGCCTAATTCGTCAGTCGACGGTGAACCGGTAGCGTCTCAAGGGAATTTGGCGGGCGATTGGTAGATCGCCCGCAAGAGACAGATTTACGGGGCCACCAAAAGCGCTGCTAAACCAACTACGCTGCCCTTCGATAGGAAAAAGCGGCTTCCAAATTGGTGGGGTTCGCGATGCACTGGACCAGTGACTCGAACCCTGACGTTTTGGATGCGCCAGTCTTCCGATCGTGATGCGCTCTCCCGGTTGGTTTCCTTCTTTTAAAGCCATTGACCTGTAATTGACCTTGCCGCGAGGCGAGGCCTTCTTTCCTTTTAATGGGAGAGGCCTCATGACCGTCGACACCATCGAGGAATTGCGCGCCGAACTGCGCAAATCCCTGTTCACGCCCGGGGGCGCAAGGTGCTCGAAGCCGAGCTGGCCGGCCTCATCCGCCAAGGCAACGAAGCACTTGGGGTCGAGGAGCGAGCGTAGGCTTCCTCATCTAGCGATTTACGGCACGGCCGTGCAACGGCTCCGCTCATCCGTTGAGAACGTCCTTGATGGCTTTGGCTGGTGTGAAGGTCAGCTTCTTCGAAGCCGCGATGGCGATCGTTGCGCCGGTCGACGGATTACGACCCTCGCGGGCAGGCGTGTCCTTGACCTTGAACTTGCCAAAGCCGGAGATGCTTGTCTCGGCCCCGCTCACGGCTGCATCGGCGATCGCCTTGAACACGCTGTCGACGATGGCCTTCGCCTGCGTCTTTGTCAGGCTGTTCTCGGCGGCGATCCTTTCGGCGATTTCATTCGCGGTGGTCATGGAACGGGCTCCATCTTGCTGTGATTTTCTCCCCTCTGACATGAAAAGCGCCGGACGGGTAGGCCGATATCGCTGGCAGAGCCACAATCCCCGGAAAACTGACGAAACCTTAGACTTTCTCCTCAGCAGAGCTGGATCCGCGCCCGCGCTTGGCGCGCTCCAGCCGCCCGAACGCTTCGCGCTCTGTCGCGCGGTCCTCGAAGGTTCGCATCATGACGGCCACTCGTGCCATCCGGCCCCAGTTGCGGATCAGCGTGACCCGCCGAACGGGGTCGGCTGGATCGAAAGTAAGTAAAACCGCCGCGTATTGCGGATGGCACGATGCGGCGAAGACGAAGCGGCCCTGGCTTGAGGTTCGGCATGCGCAGGTTCTCTCTGCCTGCCAAAGCAAGGCCCAATGCCTTCTATGAATCGATCAGTGCCAAACGATTCAATCGCTCGATACATCAGTTGCACCACGGACGCGCGATGCCTCCAATCGTCACGCAACACCTTCTTCCACGAGAATCTCCACGTTCGAGCCTTACCGCGTCAGCTACAATCTCGTGGGCCTCGCGAATGGGAATTTCGCTTAGAGCACATTTCGGATAGCGGGCTGCCAAATATGAAGATCCAGGCCTACCTGATGGCCGCCGCCATCAACCTCAAGCGGCTCGCGGCTGCTTTTGTTGCGCTTCTTTTGTTGCTGATCGTTCTCCCTCGATGCGCCGTGGTCCTGCATCGCAACGCGCCCGTGTCTGAGGCGAAGGCATGAATGGGCGGCTTGCTACACCCGAGAGAGTCTGACTTCTTCAAACGACCCCTATGTGCATTTCCTCAGAAATGCGCTCGACTATGTGCCGCGCAAGGTCGACAGACGATTGTCTGCTGGAGCTGCGCTGGATATTCGACCGGCGCGATCTCGCCAGGGTGCGGCGCGATCTGGCCACTTGATTTGCCAAATGGGGTGGCAAATACCCCAAGCTCACCGGCTGGGTGCAGGAAACATCGAGGAGACCTTGACCTCCTTCCGCCTGCCGCTGGCGCACCGCAAGCACATGAAATCGACCAACGTGCTGGAGCGTCTCAATGAGGAGATCCGGCGGCGCACCTATGTGGTGCGAATCTTCCCCAATGCCGAAAGCTGCTTGCGGCTGGTCCGGGCGCTGACCGTCGAGCGTCACCAGGCCTGGCTCGAGGACCATCGCTATCTCAACATGGACCTGCTCAAGGAGTACAAGAAGGAGGCGTTACGCCAGGCGGCCTGACGATGCTCAGGCCCACCAAGGGGATGCGCGCCACTCCTCTCCGCCGCCGTCGCTCGCCAGCGCTATGCTTAGGGCGAGCGAGCGACGGCGGCTCCGAGGAGATGGCTCGGCCGGACCCCATGATCGAATTTGCTGAACTTGACGCACAGAACTCCTATGCAATTGCCGAGCAATTACTGAGCATCGAAGAAGTTGTGTCATTCATGGCGTTCAGGGACGAGAGGGATTACAGCTCTCGGCATCGACATTGAGCCTAATGAACCTCTGCCGGAGAACCTGATCGAATTGATCGCCACCCCTAAAGAGCAGTGCATGTACGGTCTACATACGCTCAAGCGGCGAGATCTCTTCGTTTTGAAAGAGGCAGTGTATAAGGCGTTTTTCCACTGGATAACCAGTTTCGTGAGTTCCAAGACGTGGAAATTAATATCTTTGCGCGATCAGGGCACGTGTAAGGCAAATCGCACGTTTGCGCTCGAGCTACTTATTTCCAAGAATGTAATCGGGTTGGCGTATTCACGGCCGAATGACGTGGAAGGAGCCGACCACCCAATCAACCTCCGAGGCTGAGATCGTCAAAGCGAATCGAAGATGACGAAGTTGTCTTTGTTTTTGACGGTCAGCCCTTCAGCCTTGAACCCGCAGTTGCTGACATGGCCTGATGGAGGCAAGATTGATCAAGTCGCCACGATTGGTGGAGACCTTGACAAGGACGAAGACTGCCTGCGCAGCTCGAAAACTCTGACACGTTTGAGGCTTGTAGCATCGCTGTTGTAAGTTGACTGGGGTGCATCGGACCCCGCCAGTTCGAATTCGAGGAATTGATCGCGGCCGTCAGCTTTTGGTCAGGCAACGGGGTTAGTCAGGCGCTGCCCGAAAGCTCGCGCGCGACGTTTGAGCAATGCGTTAATAGACAAATCACATATCCAGGGTGTCCAAATGCCGCATGAATATCGTAGCCTTAGTGTTATCGTTCGGTCCCCGTCGGGCGCGAAGGGCGATACCGGCGAGATAGCGGTAGGACAATACAAGGTCGAGGATGGATACGTACTGCTCAACAAATTCAAAGACAGTGGCGTTGCGTATCAGGCCGCCGTTGGCAACGACGATGATCCTACCGCCGTCGCGAAACGACTCTTGAAATCCTGGTGGCAGACGCAGGACGTTTGAGGCGGGAGCCTGGAGCCGCCTCAGCGGATGGCTTGAGCCTATATTGGCGCGTTCCGGACCGGGACGCCGGGTGGCTGGACCGCAACCGCAGGCGCAATTGAAGAGATCTTGTGCCAAGCGGTGTTGTTTTGCTTCTTCCCGGCGGACGATCTCTTCGTGACCGTTGATGAACAAGACTGGAAGATTGGGGGAGCCGCGGCGAGGCGAATCCCGCATTGACGCGACCGTCCGTGGTTTCACCACCGCCATCGAGGATGTGATCGGCGCGGCCCGAGAAAAAACAAAGGGGATGAGGCAATGGCTACCATCGGCACCTTCACGGAAAGCGCTCGGCGGTCCCGAAACGGCCCTCGAGCAGCGCGCCGAACGCTCGATCAGGAGCTTGCCGGTCATTGATGCCGCGCAAGCGACCTATGCGGTGTCGACGTTTCCGGTGGCCTCGCCATCCTACCATGCGGTCGAGCCGACCTCGTTCAATGTCGCCGCCGAGGATGCAACGCTGTTCCTTCGGCTGGGCAACGACGATGCCGAACTGGTCGACGATGAGTTGCGGCGGCGCGCCGCCTTCACAGCCTCGGTTTATCGCCCTTACTACCAGCTCGGTGTTCAAATGAACGAACTGTTCCAGTTCGAGAGCCAGATGGAGTCGCTGCTGGAGATCCATGATGGGCGCTTCAGCGAGACGGCGTTCAGTCGATGCAGGCTCTATGCCGCAGCCGACAATTTGTATTGGGCGTTACGCAGCCTGCTGCCGCACGCGAGATCGCCGCTGCGCGGGGGGCGAGTTCCGACAAATACGCGAAATGGCGGTTTTTGCGCTGCCGAATGCTGCTCGGACAGCCGGGGTTCGAGCAGCGACCTGCGATCTCTCTAGGGCGAAGGGAGACACAAGCATGATTGAAGTCGGTAGCGGCAAGTCGGACACGGAGCGCTCTCTCGAGGCCGCAATCGTGCAGGTCCAGGTCTGGAAGGGATGCCGCTCGTCTTATCAGACGGTGTCCGGCGGCATCAGCAACACCAATTTCCGCGTCACAGTCGAGCACGATCCGGTCGGATATTTTGTGAAGAGTCCGGGGCGCGGCACCGAGATGTTCATCGATCGGGGCACGGCGCGGGCCGCGAGCAGACAGGCCGAGGTGATCGGCATTCCGCGCCAATGTGGTGCAGATCTATCGCCGCTTTCACGACGCTCCGCCGCTGCCGCTGACCAAGACCGTGTTCGACATGATCGAGGAGCACTACGAGCAGGTGAGGCAACTCGGCGGTTACTGGCCCGCGGATCATGCTGGCTCTACCGTCAGTATCAGCAGGCACGTGCAGCGCTCGAGGCGGCCGGGCTCGACCTCGTTCCCTGCTTCAACGATCCCATGCCCGGCCGCTTCGAGCGCTGGCACGTGCGCTTCATCGTTCACGAGGCACTCGCCGACATCAAGTGGAGCACCTGGGCGCTGGAGCAGAACCGGATCTCGACGCTGGGTTTCGATTTCTACAAATACCGGATCTGGAAACACATGCGGGCGCGCTCCACCAACCGCGATCCGCGATGGCCGCAGTTCCTGAGGGCGCTGTAATGGCCCAGCATGCCGTCACGGCAGGCGATGCCGACGTCTATCTGTTATTCGCCGCCGAACTCGCAGATTCGGTCAGACCCATCGTGCTGTCTTATTTCCGCACGCCGCTGGATGTCGCCGCCAAGTCCGACGCCAGCCCGGTGACGATTGCCGATCGAGCCGTCGAGCTGCGTCTCAGAGAAAGGATCGAGGCGCGCTTTCCGGAGCATGGCATTATCGGTGAGGAGATCGGAAACAAGCCAGGTGGCGCTTTCACCTGGATCATCGACCCGATCGACGGCACCAAGAGCTTCATCAGCGGCTTTCCCTTGTTCGGCACGCTGATCGGGTTGACCTATCAGCACCAACCATTCTGCGGCCTGATCGACGTCCCCTTTACGGGTGAGCGGTGGATGGCGAAGCCCGGCGTGGCGCGGTTCGGCGATGGATTGGCACGGACCAGCGCATGCGAGAGCGTCGCCGACGCGCGCTTCTACACCACATCGCCTGACATGTTTCGCAAAGGCGAGATGGAGCCATTCGAGCGGCTGTCGCGAGCTGCGCGGATGCGCCGTTTCGGCGGCGATTGCTACATCTATGGCCTGCTTGCGTCGGGACAATGCGACATCGTTCTCGAAACGGGGCTTCAGCCATATGACTACATGGCGCTGGTGCCGATCGTGCAGGGCGCCGGCGGCTGCATCACCGATTGGGAGGGATGCCCGCTCTCGATTCACTCGGAAGGGCGCATTTTGGCAACCGCAACGCCGCGGCTTCATGCCGAAGCACTCGCCTTGATCCAGGGATAACGACCGATCATGCCCTACAGGACAACCATCAGAGGGATGGTCTTCGTCTTTGCCGACCTCAGGGATCTCGTGGCCAAGGCGACGCCCGAGCGGTCGGGCGATCAGCTTGCCGGCATCGCCGCTGAGGGTCCGGTCGAGCGGCTTGCGGCCCAGATGGCGCTGGCCGATTTGCCGCTCAAGAGCTTCCTGGCCGAGCAACTGGTCCGGCCGATCCTGACGACGTCTCTCGCCTGATCTTGGATCGACATGATCCGGCGGCCTTTGCGATCGTCTCATCGCTCACCGCCGGCGAATTGTGCGAATGGCTGCTGAAGCCGGAAACCGGCCAATAGCAGCTTGAGGCGGTGGCGCCCGGCCTGACGCCTGAAATGGTCGCTGCGGTCTCGAAGCTCATGCGGTTACAGGATCTGATCTCGGTGGCGTCGAAGCGGGAAGTGGTCACGACATTTCGCTCGACGATCGGGCTCAAGGGACGGCTTGCAACACTCAATCAGGCCAACCACCCAACCGATGATGCCTATGGCATTGCCGCGTCGGCCATCGATGGGCTCTTGATGGGATCGGGCGACGCGGTGATCGGGGCCAACCCAGCTGCCGATACGGTGGATGACCACATCCGGATCGCTTCTGCCGGACGAATTGCGCAGCCGCCTGTCGATCCCGACGCAAACCTGCCGTTGGGCCATGTGAACGCACCATGCACGCGCGGTGGCCCTTGCAGCGTTATGCGGCGTGGGGTTCTACCTTTGGCGGCTGGACGACCCAATCAGGTGACGGCAATGCCGCAAGCACCAAATCCAGCATTAGCGGCGTCATGACCGGTATCGACGCGGCGGTATTTGACGACTGGCGTTTTGGTGTTCTTGCAGGCTATAGCCGTTCCACTTTCAACGCTAGCGGTCGTTCGTCGTCGGGCCGCAGCGACAGCGGTAGGAGATGCTCACGGCGATGGGCGCAAGGAGAGCGGCCACAGCACGAGCCGCTGCACCTCGACAATCTCGTGTCCCTGATCGGCAGGCGCTTCAAAGCCGGCTGAAAAGCCTTCCCGGCTTGGGTTGATGGAGCTGCCTGAACGACTCTCGCCGACACCAGAGTGCGGTGGCCTGAAGCAGCTGATCAGGGCGACGACGATCCCCTCTGCTTTGAGGATCAGGCGATCGTGCCCTCCTCCAAATCCTTGGCAAACCGGCAAATCCGCCAACGTCGTCCTGGATGTCGTTATCCCACCTAGGGGAAAGAAGTCGAGATGAAGTACCGGGCGAGGCACGTGTCTATTCGAATCGAGTCTCGTGCGGCCCTTACCGGCGTCGCGTGTCGACAAACCATGGTATAGCTTTTGCAATCCATTCTATATCGCTCGCTTACCTCTGTAGAATTGAGCCACTCGTCTTGTTGCTTGTACCTTCGACGTTGAAGCCGGATCATTCGAGGATCGTCGTGGTCGGCACAATGCCTTCAGATGACTTAATGCGTCTGCTGGAAGCTGTTGTGTGCCCTTGGGGCGTGAGGACGACGTTTAATGGACATAAGTTGGCCACTTCCGCGTCGGGGGTCCATCAGCACATTGTTTCGTTTCTGCAGAAGACAGATCCAGTGATCTTGGACATTGGTTGCTACGAAGGAGCTCATTCGTTGCGTTTTCTTGAGCTTTGCCCGTTCGAAGGGACCACCCAACATCCTCGCGCAGTAGAGGGTGTGTTGCTTCGAAATACGAGCCTTTAAGGCAATCGGGCCCGCTTAGCTCTGCCTAAGGGCCCTGGCCGCAGCCGCCGCGTTGATGATCGTGGCCGTCCCCCTGAATCGCTCGCGAATTTTGCGGTCAATCTCTTGAATGCGAGGGTCACGATGGCATTTACCGAGCTTTTCATCAAACGTCCGGTGTTGTCCGTCGTCGTCAGCCTCCTGATCCTGCTGATCGGCCTTCGCGCGGCCACTGTTTTGCCGATCCGGCAATATCCCAAGCTGTCGAACACAGTCGTCAACATCACGACATCCTATCCGGGCGCCTCCGCCGACATGATCCAGGGGTTCATCACCACGCCCCTGGAGCAGGCGGTCGCTTCCGCCGAGGGCGTCGACTACATTACGTCCTCCTCGGTGCTCGGCACTTCGACGATCCAGGTCTATATCAAGCTCAATTTTGATCCTAACGAGGCGCTCACCGAGGTGCTCTCCAAGGTCAACTCGGTCAGATATTTGATCCCGAAAGAATCGAACGATCCGGTCGTCACCAAGTCGAGCGGTCAGGCCACGGCTGTCATGTATGTCGGCTTCTCCAGCGAGGAACTGACGGCCAGCGCGATCACCGACTATCTCTCTCGTGTGGTGCAACCGATTATGTCGACGGTAGACGGCGTCGCGGCTGCAGACATCCTGGGCGGCCAGAGTTTTGCGATGCGGCTATGGCTCGATCCTGCAAAAATGGCGGGGCGTGGCGTATCGCCGGCTGACGTTTCGGCTGCAATCTCCGCCAACAACTTCCAGGCCGCGGCCGGCCAGGTCAAGGGTCATTTCAATCTCTTCGATGTCACGGCCAACACGGATCTGCGCAGTGTCGATGACTTCAAGCGCATGGTTGTCAAGGCCAAGGACGGCGGCTTTGTACGCATGGAGGACATTGCGACTGTCGAGCTTGCCGCGCAGACCACTGACGCCAGCGTTACCATGAACGGCGAACACGCGATTTTCATCGGCGTTCGGGCAAGCCCGCAGGGCAATCCGCTGAACATCGTGCGAGGCGTTCGAGCGCTGTTTCCAGAGATCGAGCGCAACCTGCCGCCATCTCTGAAGATGAAGGTCGCCTACGACTCCACCAAGTTCATTCAATCATCGATCGATGAGGTGGAGAAGACGCTCATCGAGGCTGTCGTGATCGTGGTGGTGGTGATCTTCCTCTTCCTGGCCTCGCTGCGGTCCGTCATCATTCCTGTCGTCACCATTCCGCTGTCGCTCGTTGGTGCTTGCAGCATGATGCTGGCGCTGGGATTTTCATTCAATCTTTTAACCCTGCTCGCGATGGTGCTTGCGATCGGTCTCGTGGTCGATGACGCGATTGTTGTGGTGGAGAACATTTATCGCCACCTGGAAGACGGCGCACCGCCCATAGAGGCCGCTACAAAGGGAGCGCGCGAGATGGTCGGCCCCGTCGTTTCCATGACGATTACGCTCGCCGCCGTATACGCGCCCATCGGCTTTCTCGGCGGTCTCACCGGTACGCTGTTCCGCGAATTTGCGTTCACGCTGGCGGGCTCGGTGATCGTGTCGGGCGTGATCGCGCTCACGCTGTCGCCGATGATGTGCTCGGTCTTTCTCACGAGCGCAGAGGAGGGGCGATTTGCAAGGGGTGTGAACCGCACGTTCGGCGCCATGACGCGCTGGTACGGCCGCAAGCTCGACCGCTCGCTAGATTATTCGCCAATTACCGGGCTGTTTGCGCTGACCATGTTGGGCCTGGTCGGCTTTCTCTATCTGCATACGTCCAAGGAACTCGCGCCCGAGGAGGATCAGGGCATCGTGTTCGCGCTGACCAAGGCGCCCAAATACGCCAATATCGACTACCTCGACTACTATGGCGCCAAGCTCGACACGGCGTTTAAGAAGTTTCCCGAGACCGACTTGCGCTTCATGCTCAACGGTATCAATGGGTCGCAGGCCGGCTTGGCCGGCATGTTGCTAAAGCCTTGGGACGAGCGCAAGCGGTCATCGATCGCGTTAAAGTCGCAGGTCCAGGCCGAGCTGTCCAAAATCGAAGGTGTCAACGCATTTGCCTTTAGCTTGCCGCCGCTTCCAGGCGGTTCCGACGGCTTACCTGTGCAGATGGTGATCAACTCGACACTCGGTTTCCAATCCGTCTATGAGCAGATGTCGAAGCTGAAGGACGCCGCGCGCAGGAGCGGCCTGTTCGCGGTGAGCGACTCTGACCTCGAGTTCAACCAGCCGGTGGCGCGTATCAAGGTCGATCGGTCCAAGGCCAACGACCTTGGCATCACCATGCAGAGCATCGGGAGCGCGCTTGCGACCCTGCTTGGGGGAAACTACGTCAATCGCTTCAATCTGCAGGGCCGCTCCTACCAGGTGATTCCGCAGGTGCCGCGCGAGAAGCGCCTGACGCCGGAAGCCCTCGCGAACTATTATGTGAAGGTGGCAACGGGCTCGATGGTGCCGCTGTCGACCGTGGTTTCCATCGAGACCGCAACTGATCCGAACGCGCTCACGCACTACAACCAGCTCAACTCCGCGACCTTCCAGGCCGTCCCGATGCCCGGCGTCACGATCGGCCAGGCCGTGGACTTCCTGGAGGGGGAGGCAAGGAAACTGCCCGCAGGTTTCAGCCACGACTTCCTTGCTGACGCCCGCCAATATGTCCAGGAGGGCAGCCAACTTGCGATCACTTTTGCATTTGCACTGATCATCATCTTCCTGGTGCTTGCGGCGCAGTTCGAAAGCCTGCGCGATCCCCTCATCATCATGATCAGCGTGCCGATGGCGATCGTTGGCGCCTTGATCCCGCTCTTCTTTGGCGCGGCGACGATGAACATCTACACCCAGGTCGGGCTCTTGACACTGGTCGGGCTGATTTCGAAGCACGGTATCCTGATGGTCGAGTTCGCCAATGAGCTGCAGTTCAAGGAGAGATTAGATCGTCGCTCGGCCATCGAGATGGCAGCGCGGGTCCGACTCCGTCCAATCCTGATGACGACTGCGGCGATGGTGACCGGCCTCATACCCTTATTGACCGCAACGGGCGCTGGCGCCGCGAGCCGCTTCTCGATCGGGCTCGTGCTCGTCGCGGGCTTGTCGATCGGCACGTTGTTCACGCTTTTCGTGCTGCCGGCAGTCTATGTCGCGATCGCGTCCGATCACCGCGCCGACACGAGTTCCGACCACGCCAACAACGCCGCCAAGCGCGTCCTCAACGGGGCGGCTGATGTCCATCTGGCCAGGCGCTGACGCTGACAATCCACGCGGGTTGGTTCGATTGCTGCGTCAGTGTAGGGGCGCTAGTTGTGGACCACGGTGACCTTATCGCGCGTGGGGTCGGCACCGTGCCGCGGATGGACAGAAAAAGGGGAGTCCACTTCCGCAATAACATGCGCTGGATCATACGATTGTTGTTCGCCCGTGAAGCCTTCACGATGCCCGTGCAACCAACGACAGGTAGACCCTCGAGGTTGAATGTCCCGTCCTCCTCGGCGAGAAGAATTGATCTCCATTAACTCCAGCCCAACTCAAGAACCCCGGGCTGTAATAAGCGGCATCCTGCCAAGCCAGCTGGTCTCCTGGTGACATTCCACCCGTCTAGCTAGCGGAACAGAACGCAAGGTGCGCGTTGCGTTACGCCGGGCAGCTTCGCCTGCATTCGCAAGCAGCGCATTCACCGAGCCTGCGCGACACCAGCGCCCGCACCGGCCGCGATCCACAGGACGAAACGCTGATCGTGGCGTTCTATCGCGAACTGGCGCTGCTGTTCTGGCTTGACGATTGCAACGACCTTGGCCTGATCGCGCCGGAGCAGCTCGCCGCGGTCGAGCAGGCGCTGGGGCAGGGCGGGCCGTGCGCGCTCTCCGGATTCGAGGGCTGCGCTGTGCTGCGCGCTTCGCTGGCCGCGCTCGCCTACGATCGTCGCGACTATGCTCAGCTTCTCGACGATACCCGGCGCTACTGCGCGGCGCTGCGCGCCGGACACGCGCAGGCGGCAGGGCCGCAACACTGGTCCTACGCCGAGTACCTCTACAACGGCATTGATTCGATCGCCTACGCGAACGTGCTCTGTTGCCTGTCGTTGCTGTAGGGGCTGGACATGGCGACCTTGCGCGCGCGTCCGGCGTTTCGCCAGGTCCTGCGGCTCATCTGCGCGATAGGGCGCCTGCAGAACGATCTGCATGGACGCGACAAGGACAGGTCGGCCGGCGAGGCTGGCAACGCGGCGATCCTGCTACTGCAGCGCTATCCGGCTATGCCAGTGATGGAGTTCCTCAACGACGAGCTGGCCGGTCATATGCGCATGCTGCACCGGGTGATGGCGGAAGAACGCTTTCCCGCGCCGTGGGGACCGTTGATCGAGGCCATGGTGGCCATCCGCGCGCGATACTACCAGACCTCGACCGGCCGCTACCGCAGCGACGCTGCGGGGGAAGGCCAGCGTGCGCCGGCCTGAACGCGCGGCAGGCAGCGGCGTGCGCGCGCTGCCGTCTGTCCGATCCGACGCAACGCCGTCGCCCGATGCGACGAATGGAGCGAGCATGTGCGACACCGCCCTGACGCAAGGGCGACCGTCCGAACATCGTGCTGGATCGGCGAACGCCGCCGGCCAGGGTCGCCGCAGGCTCGGAGTACATCCGTTTCGAACACTGCGCATTGCCCGAGTTGGATCTGACGCACATCGGCCTGCGCGCCTCACTGCTAGCGAAGACCATGCGCGCCGCTGCCGATCAGCTCCCTGACCGGCGGCATGCCACGCGCCGAGGCCATCAACCGGCATCTGAGCGATGCAGCACAAGCTTTGGGGATCGCCATGTGCGCCGGTTCGCAGCGCGCGAGCCCGCGATTCCGCAACTCCCAGGAGCTGACGCGCGCGCCGCGGCGGCTCGCCCAGACATTCCTTTGCCGGCCAATATCGGCGCCGCGCAACCGCGAGGCCGACGGACTGGACCTGGCGCGCCGGGCGGTGAATGCACTGGAGGCCGATGGATTCGTCGTCCATCATAGTGCGAACACCGATATGGCTGAGATTGAGTTCAAATTATTCTCGAGCTGGAGTCCGACTGGAAAAGATCGGCGCGTCGGTGGCGCAGGGCAATATATATACCGTTCTTTTTAATCACGGCCCGATCCGACGTGGTTGATGCACAGAATCGCCGGGAATCTTCTTGTGTCCTGGTCGACGAAGAACTCGCCAGAGCGTTCTTGTCGACAGCCAATCGCAGCAGTAGGTTGCGTTACGGATCACGGCAGTCCGGGCCGCAGAGAATGCTTCTAACCGGGTCTAGGGACCCCTTTGCAAAGATCACATCGGTCATCATCATCACCATGCCTATGCGGCTTTTGTCCACAGCAGGCCATCGCACCATACATGGCCAACGCGTCCCCATTCACAAGCCCCCGCAGCATCCGGGAAGAACCCGCGTCCATTGAGATTGGCACTCGTATTGCAAAGCAGTGGGATGCCGGTAAGTTCTTCGTAGGCCACGAGAAGCTCGGCGATCTTGTGTTCAGAGGTCCTGGAGATGGTCTGCAATCGCGCAGATCCATCAAGGTGAACAACAGCTGGTACTCTATCGAGCCATTCCGTCCGCGTCTGATGATCGAATAGCATGTAAGGATCCGGGGTTCCGGGGCAGAAGATATCCGGCGCACGATCCTCAATGCATATGGGCGCCACGGGCCGAAAGCATTCACGACGTTTGATCTGATTGAGATGATCCTTCATCCCTACTGATGTCGCAGCCGCTAGGATGCTTCGTCCGCCTAACGCCCGCGGTCCAAGCTCAGCGCTACCGGCCAGAAAGACGACGGGCTTGTTACCCGCAAGAATCTTTGCAAGGTCGCGCATATTGCAGGGTACGGCTTTCCATCCTGGCGGCACCTCGTTCCGCAGCAGTTGCGGACCACTGTAGACCGACCATTCGAGGGGCACGAAGCCCTTCTGCTCTGCTAATGCGGCACAAGCCGCACCTATGGCCGCGCCGCTGTCATTTGGAAAAGGGGGCACCCAAACAGCATCGAACAGTCCGGCGGACCGCATTGCGCTGTTCCACTTTATGTTAAGACCACAGCCGCCTGCTATGCATAGATTGTGTCGCCCTGGGAGCCGTGAATGGCGCTGTACAGCAGCTGCCAATTGCTCAACGAGGAGACGCTCGAGAAAAGAGTGGAATGATGCAACTATATCTTCATCTCGCTTGCGATCCAATCGCGAGGCGCTGGCTTCAAAGAAGGCATGCATGGCCGGAAACCAATCCCCGCTGTCGATCTTCGTACGGTAGCTGCGGGCACGCTGCGTATCGCCGGCAAAGCATTCCTTGTAGAGCTCTCGAAACACGCTCACGATCGTATCATCGACACAACCCAGCGCGATGTAGGCCATTAGCTTGCCGGCGACACCTAAGTCCCAGGGTTTACGGTCGAGATCCTTGTAAGGCCCAAAGTAATCGCCGGCCACAGCATAGGCGTGGCCTACAATTGGAAACAGACATTCTAGGAACCGAGCGCCCCGACGTTCAACGTGATAGAGACGTGGAAGGATCGAGCCGTCCCACACAAGACAGAAAGCTGATTGTCCGGACTGAGCAAACGGACTTGTGCAGTAGGCGGATGCCACATGGCCCGAGACGTGTGAATAACTTCTATAGGGAAATGCTCTGCCTTCGAGAATCAAGCCAGAGCCGTTGTACGAAGTGAGAAGCCCTTCCGCATGGGGTTCTACGTAGGGTCCCCATTGGAGAATGACAGATTTAGCACCAGTGAGCACTTGGCACTGACCGTCTCCTCCGCCGTCGATCACAAACTGATCAACATCACTCGAAGCAACTCCGTGCTCGGCCAAGACGACGACGACATCGTCAAGAGTTTCGATAGATTGGTACCGCAGATTATTGTCCCGCTTCTCCTGCTCCACGCAAAAGGCCAGCCTTCCGTCCTCGATGAGAGCAATCGCTCCGTCATGCCTCAATTTGATGCCGCAGATGCGCATAGCGTCTCCGTGTCTTACGTCGAACATCCAGTTTCCGCGGTGTCCGATGCAGAAAGCGGGCCACCAGCGGCATCGCTTGACGTCTTAGATCTGGAGTTTCGTTCCGCTAGCAGTTTGTCTGCTTGCATACTCGGTACGTGTTCGGTCTGGCGCAACTATATGCACGACATGTACGCGCCAGATCATTGGTACACGACGGTCAGCGCGTTCCCTTGTCGCATTGAACGGCTTGACATGGAATGGAACGAAGGTCGAGAAAATGGCGTCGAAGCGTCAGCGGGTTATTGCAGACACGGCTTCATTGATCATTCATATCGCTCGCCGCCTAAGGTGTCCGGCTGGGCCTCGATCCGATCGAGCGTGCATCTTGAAAGCTCCGCAAGAATGCGAATCCACGAACGAATTCCCTTTCGAAAGGTATAGAGGTCGTACTTTTCGTTTGGGCTATGATGATGATCATCAGCTCGCGCGAAGCCGATGGGCAGAGTCTCCAGCCCTAGCCGATTCCTAACAATGCTTACGATGGGAATCGACCCTCCGCTTCCTATCAGAACCGACTCGCAACCCCACTCCTGTTTAAGAGCGGCGCGCGCGCAGTCCAGATACGAGCTGCTTTGCCTCATAACAGATGCGCAGCTGCCTGAGAGCCCGGTAAACTGCACTTTGCAGTCGCGCGGTGTTCGAGCGCAAATGTGGTTGCGAAACGTCGATCTTATCTTTTCCGGATCTTGACCATCTACCAGCCTGAAAGAGACCTTGGCCACCGCACTGGACGGAATGATGGTTTTCAGGCCAACACCGCAATACCCGCCTGCTATTCCATTGATTTCGCACGAAGGACGGGTCCAAATCTGCTCCATTACCGAGTAAGAGATGTCCCCCGCCGATTGGGAGAGGCCAACAGCTCCAAGGAATTGCTCGGTGTCGAAATTCAGCTTCAGCAACTCACCTCTGACAGTACTGTCCAACTCCACAATGTTGTCGTAGAAGCCCTCAATCGCCACTTCCCCGTTCCTACCTCTCAGGCTGGCGAGTAGTTCAGCGAGAACCTGGATTGGATTGCGCGCAGCATTCCCATAAGCACCAGAATGCAAGTCCCGGTCGGCGCACGTTACTCGAATCTCTTCTTCCAATAGGCCGCGAAACATCACGGTAATCGCCGGCACCGAGTCGTTCCACAAAGAGGTGTCGCAAAGTAGCATGACATCAGCAAGCAATTCATCTTCGAATTCGTCCAAGAATGCCTCCATACTTGGACTGCCACTTTCTTCCTCTCCCTCGAACAACATCGACACGTCAACCGGCAAACGTCCTGTCGTCGCCATCCAGGCACGGCACGCCTCAATGAAGGTCAGGAGCTGGCCTTTATCGTCCGATGCGCCTCGGGCGACAATGTGGGTTTCCCCGTTGGGCTGCACCCTCAGCGTCGGCTCGAACGGTTGAGACTCCCATTCATCCAGAGGCTCTACAGGTTGAACATCGTAATGGCCATAGAACAAGATGTGTGGACCAGCGGTTCGCTTGCTGTGTCCGAGCACTACGGGGTTTCCAACCGTAGCTCTGATGGACGCATCGAAGCCAATGCCAGAGAGCTCATTAGCTAGCCAGGAAGCTGCCTCGCGGCATGGCTGCGCATAATGCGAGTCGCACGAGATGGACGGGATTCGCAGCAGTTGGAAAAGCCGATTAAGGCTAGCATCGAGATTCGTGTCCGCATGCCGCAGGGCCTCTTCAATTGTTTGCTTGCCAATGCGATGGCTATCCTCCTGGGATATTTTCGAAGACACGCCTCTTTGTCCTTTCTTCTGCGGAAGCCGTTGCTCGGATTGCATGACCCGCCTCCGACGATAATCTGTCGAGCAACTAAGGAATGTGCGCTCAATTGGCGCCTCGGTGGCGAACTGTACAGTTTCTGAGACCGTCAGAGCAACCTGTGCCACATGGTCACGGTGTCGCCGGTCGTGTTTGTAGGCATGTGCACAAATGACCGCCCCGTGTCTCTTTCGTGACGCGGGCCATGTGGCGACAACTATCGATATCGCGATCTCGATTAAGTCTCTGGAGGCCGTTTTCCTGGAGTTGGCATGCCCTTTGCTGTTCGCACGGCTCATCACCTGATGTGGCAACCGGCGTCAAACGTTGTCGCAACTCAGGGAGCGAACTTTTCGGCTACTACGCGAGCATCTTCAAAGGGCGGTCGCGGAGCGGAGAGTGCTGTTGCGGTCAAAGAAGCGCGAAAGGCAGGATCATCATATTATGAACTTCGTATCGAGGCTCGATATGCCGTTTGCCGGATCGCTCGGCCGACCAAGGCCGCTTGGAGTAGTGGGCGGAATGGGAAGCTTTGCAACTGCTAAATTTTTGCAATCGCTCGCGCGAAAACGCCGTGCGGAGAAAGATCAGGATCACATTCCCTATGTTGCCCTATCGCTTCCTGATATCTCTGATCGATCGCAAGCGATCTCAGAGGGGAGTGACGCACCGCTGCAGCAAATAATGGAGCGGGCTCGTTGGTTGGAACAAGCGGGATGTGGAGCGATAGCCATCCCTTGCAATACCGCACACTTCTGGGGTGACGAGATCAAGCAGGCGCTGTCGGTCGTTTTGATTGACGTAATCGAGATCACAGCCACGGTGATCTGTGGCATGAGGGATGCTGCAGCTCGTGACCTTCGCTTGATCCTGCTGGGAACGAATGCAACTATGCAGCACTCTCTATACCCGCAGACGGATGAGAAGTGTTTCGGCGAACAGTTCGCCCGCTGTCGTGCAGAGCTTCAGCGAGAAGCAATCCAGATCATCGCGGATGTCAAGTCTGGAAATACCGTAGAAGCACGACCAAAGCTGAAGAAGCTTATTCGTCAGATCAGATCCTTCGGGCCCGACGCAATTATTCTCGGCTGCAGTGAATTGTCCGCCATTTCCGGCGGTCTGGCAGACGACGATGACATCGTTGATCCAATCAGCATTCTCGCTGACGCCTGTATTGCCTGGTGGAAAAACGAAAGCGAGCTCGTAGCCCTGGCATGTAACGGAGGAGAATGATGAGCCGGGTAATACTCGCGAACACCGGCTCTGCTGCAATGGCGCCTTCGGCTCACGCCCTCTCTGACGAATTCCTGCGAACAAATGCGGGCTCGGCCAAGAGGCTACTCTGGCTTGCCAGGGACGGCGATATGCTTATTACCCCAACTCCGGTCACGCCGGAGTTCTTGAGCTACGTCAACTGCCTCAAAGGTGGAAGTAACATCACGTTACTGTCGACCTCATCGACGCCCACTAGGCGTCCCTTGCCAATCTCGGAAAAGGACATCGCGCCCGGTAGCGCCTTTTTTAGAGCGCTACATCTGACGGCTGCAGGTACTCAGTTTTCATGTCTGGAGCCGTATATCGCTGACGAGGTATCAAGTTCGATCGCGGCAGTTCTGGGGGATCTTCCTGTAAGGTTTTCAAATCAGGACGTTAGAGTAAGTCCCGTCGCAACTCGACGTCTTAACGACAAGGAAAAATTTCGCCAGTTTGCTTCCGATCTTGGCGTGCCCATTGCTAATGGCAGCAATTGTGCAAGCACGCAGCAATTGGTCGATGCCGTATGTAAAGTCCTGTCAGAGTCCGATAGTGCTATTCTGAAGATGGCGCGCCATGCAGGTGGTGACGGCAATATCGTCGTTTCGAAAAGCGCGGCACGATCGTCCCAAGGCGCGAGGCGGTCCGTGACGGCGCCATACGTCGATACCGTTACTTTGCGCGAGACCGTTCATGAACTTGGGTTGTCTCCGACAACAGAAGAGCCTGTGATTGTTGAGGTGTATAGCGAAAATGAGTCTTCGATGGGCGTCCATTTTGACGTCAGAAGAGACAATATCGAGCTTGTGGGTGTAGCTTCGATCCTCTTCAATCCAGGATACGGCGGAGCATATTGGAGTAGCGCTCTGCTCGATCATTTGCCCAACGATGTTCTGTCCTGGTGCAAAAGTCTTGGCAGCTACGCCCAAGAGATCGGGTATTTCGGCCCGCTTAGCGTCGACATTGTTAGAGCCAAGGAGGTTGGGTTCTTTGCATGTGAAGTGAACGGGCGCCACGGAGGGTTCTCTGCCATCAGGGCCGTGTCGAAGGCGCTAGGATTGGAGTTCGATATCAAAAATGGATCGCGTGTTGCTCTTTCCCGAAACTGCATCTCCATCGCGCTTCGATTTCCCGATCTCATCGATCTGCTCCAGCGAAAGCAGCTTCACTATAGGCCTGCCGACAAGCGGGGCGTCATTGTTATGGCGGAGGGCCATCAAGATGCCGGCCCCTATGACTTTGTAATTTTCGGAAGAGATCTGGACGAGCTTCAAGGTATTGAGCGTGAGCTGGCTCAACTGTCGCATACGAGAAACTCACTACGACGGCAGCATTAATGAGGATAGGCGGCCATGGGTAATCGATGCGAAACGTTCGACAAAGAAGTAGGGGATCTACTGCGCTTAGAGGAGCAACACCAATTAAGCCAGCTGAGCTTGGTTGCTTCTGAAAACTATTCCTCTCCCAGAATCAGGGAGTTCGAAGGCAGTGTATTTGCCGACAAGAATGCGGAGGGGTACCCGGGAAGCCGTTGTGTGTCGGGCTGCGAGTATGCTGACAAATTGGAACGTTTGGCAATCGAGAGAGCAAAATCCGCGTTCGCATGCGAACATGCGAATGTGCAAGCGATGAGCGCCACCATCGCAAATTTCGCAGTAATGAACGGGCTTTTTAAGCCTCGAGACAGGCTGATGGCAATGCGTCTTCAAGATGGTGGCCATTTGAGCCACGGAGCCTCATTTCATGCGAGCGGCCAAAACTTTCGGTGGTGCTTCTATGGGGTGTCAAAGAGCGACGAGCGACTGAACTATGATGAGGTTCGTTCGATAGCACTCCAGAACCGACCCGTAGCAATCATCTGTGGCGGATCGTCATATCCACGCTTGATTGAGTATGAGAAGATGCGTGAAATTGCACGTGAGATTGACGCGCTTCTCTGGGTGGATCTAGCTCATACCGCGGGTCTTGTTGCTGGCCGTACCGTTCCGTCGCCTTTCCCTCACGCCGACATCGTAACAACTTCCACACACAAGACACTCCGAGGCCCGAGGGGCGGCGGGCTTATCTTATGCAAAAAGAGTTTGGGGAAGGCGATTGACCGAGCGATATTTCCCGGATTGCAAGGTGCGCCTAAAATGGACTTGATTGCAGCAAGAGCAGCATTGTTGGCAGAAGTGCAAACGTCTTGCTTTCAGAGGTATGCCAGGAAGGTGTTGAACAACGCGAAGGCGCTGGAGAATGGCTTGCTTGAGGCGGGCGCTACGCTCGTTTCCGGAGGCACTTCGTCGCACTTGCTCCTTGTTAGTTTGAGGAACTCGGACATGAGTGGTCGCCAACTTGAAGTCGCCTTGTCAGGGGCACAGGTCATCGCCAATAGGAATCCGGTTCCGTTCGATAAGCGTCCGCCGTCAGAAGCGGGTGGACTGAGAGTCGGTAGCGCCGCTCTCACGACCAGAGGGTTTGGTGAAGCGCAATTCGTTCGGCTTGGAAAGTTGATTGGAGATGTGATCACGTCGACCAATAAGCATCACGCTATTGCTAGCTTGAGCGCTTTCGTTGAGGAAAACACGGAGGGGCTGCCTTTGTTCAATGAGAAGTGGTTGACGTAGAAGGTCTCAGTGCAGGTCGACGTTTCCGTTTTCTGTCCGTGCGTTCCGTGATTTCAGCCTGAGCAAAACTCAGAGTCATTTGCGCATCACTCGCTCTGCCAGGCAGGCTGAAGACCCGGCTAGGATAAGTCCGGTACCGAGCCACATCATGGGCGTGGGAGTGGTACCAAAGCACACCAGATCAACCAGTAAACTTGCTGGCAGACGGACAAAGTCGAGAGGAGCGGCTCGTGCGAGGCGGACCAGAGCGTAGCCTCGTCCCAGCGCGATCTGTGACAGTGCGGCCAATGCTGCAATAAGCAACAATAACGGCCAATCAGCGGGTGCCGGCCAAACCCACACAGGGATTGCAAAAGGCAGGCCGATCGCAGAGCTCCAAAGCATAAAGCACAGGGCCGCCCGGTGCGGAGCGTCGATGCTTGCTATGCGCCGTATCATCATAACAGCGAGACCGTCGAGGGCTGCTCCAATCAAGCCAATGACAATCCATCCGTCTGCGCTGCTGATGGTGGGTTGAACTATGGCAAGCATGCCGAAGGACCCGAGAATCAGTCCAAATGTCGGCGCGATGTTTTGTCGCTCCTTCAGTACTAGCGCCGACAATAGCATGGACCAGATGGGTGAGGTGTACAATATTGACGCGGCTACCGTTAAGGGGAGCTTCGATGCACAAACGACGAATGCCAGAAATCCCGTATAACCAAAGACGGATCTGAAGAAGTGCTCCTTCGAAAAAAGGAGCCGGAAGTCGAAGTGATCGTGTTTAGGGAGAATAAGGAAGAGTATTGGGATCGACAGCATGCTGCGCAGAACAGTCACCTCCAAGGGAGAAATTGTCTGCGTCACAACCTTAATAGCCGAAGACATAGTAACGAAGATCAGGCCGGCGAAAGCAACGTGAGCCATGCCGCTTAATTCGGCATCGCGCTTCATCCACACTCTCAGGAATCGGGAAGCTGAAGGCATGATGGTCTTATGGCGCGAGTCTCTGACATAGGCAGGAAGGCATCGGCCGCGATCGCTGATAGAGAGGGTGTTCGTAGGGTGAGATTGCCCGAGGACATTTCATGCGGTCACCGGTGTCAATTCATAACGTCAAACGTCGGCACGCGCTATGAACCGGTCGGCGAGAGAAGCAGATGCCGGACGATATCGACTAAGTGTGCCGCACGTTATTGAAGCGCGACTGTGCATGGCAGCGAGGAGATCATGCGACCGGTAGGTGCCAAGGATCGGACCTCGGTCGGATCGGCAAAGCGCCTGCCGTGTCAGGGATAGAGGAGCCGGAACGATCGTGCGTGAAGGTCGGTGCACCAAGCTGTCAACCCCGTTTGAACTCTGCTCTGACATCGATCTTGTCAGGTGACCTCCATCTCAATCAACCACTAGACATGCTAGTTGACGATGGCGCTGCGGCGCAGTTTGTAGCTTCGATGGTTCGGGTCTTGTGCGCACTCGATGAGCTTGCCGCACCGACTTGTCGAAGCGGACGATGGTTCGTCTCCCAAGACATCCATGCTCTTTCTCCTGACCAGAAGGAGCGGGGGATCGTTTTCCTCAAGTATCCTCAAGCGTTTCGTCCTCGCTGTCGGTTTGAAGGATGGTTTGCGACAGGAGCACGGCGGCTCTTTGAAGTGGAGGAATGAATCGGTCAAGCTCTGCAAAGCTGACTCGTGCCGCGGGAACCGACACGCCAAGACAGGCTATCAGCTCCCGGTCCGGAGAAACGATAGGAACCGCGCAGCCGACAACGCCCTTCACGTATTCCTCATTGGTCTTGGCCCACCCATGACGGCGCGTCTCCTCGAGAAGCTTCAGGAGGGCCTCGCAATCCACGATGGTGTTATCAGTGTACTGCGTCAGAGCGAGTGAGCGACATAACTTTTCACGCGCTCGCTCGGGTAATCGGCTCATGTAAATCTTTCCGGTCGAGGTGCAGTGAAGTGGAGCTGCCTCGCCGGGATTGAACTGAAGCCCCTGTGGTTGGGACACGCGTACGCTGTCAACGTAAGTGACGACATTATCGCGCACGACCCCGATCTCGCACTGTTCGCCGATCTCGCCGGCAACAGCGCGCAGCACCGCATGCCGCCGCGCCGTGCGAAAAGCCGCGCCGATGACTCTGGCGGACAGCGTCACCAACTGATTGCCTACCACGTAGCGTTTCGATCCAAGCGCTTTCTGAAGGAGGCCGCGTTGTTCCAGATTTCCGACGAGGCGATGCGCCGTCGGAACGGGTAACGAAAGAGCATTCGCGATCTCTGCGACCGAGACTGCCTTTGTCTGATTAGCGACATGGCCAACTATGGCAAACGCCCGGTCGAGGGGCCCAGCAGCCTCTTTTTGGTCGGCCATCGCAATCTCCTTTGACGGGAATAAATTATCATTTTCCGGAACGATTGCTACTGAAATGTGAAAAACGAGTTGGACCAGTCGTACGTTTGCTCATATCGTTGGCGTCGTCGATCGTTGATCGGTTTTTGTGCACCGCACAGGCTAGGATCGCGATCAAGCCCGGTGGATTTGGCGGTGCGGGCGACGCGTCTCGAAAGGGGAGTGGGAATGTCTCGTCATTACGACGTGGAGGCTGTGCGCAAGGAGTTCCCTGCAGCCGAAAGGATGCTCTACCTGGACTCCGGTTTTCAGGCGCCGCTCGCGCGTCCCGTAATGGCTGCCATCGAAACCTTTCTTCGTGAAGGCTTGGAAACCGCCGGGCCGAAAAGCGTATGGCTCGATCGGGTTGAGCAAACGCGTGCCAAAGTAGCCCGTTTCCTTGGGGTGTCGGCCGACGAAATTGCCTTCACCAAGAACACTTCGGAAAGCATGAACATCGCGGCGAACGCATTGCCTCTGCGAGCCGGCGATAGCGTTTTGATGATCCATGGCGATCATCCAAACAACACCTATGCTTTCCTCAATTTGAAGAAGAAGGGCGTCCGGATTGACTTCCTTCCCATGACGGATGTCGTAAACGCCGACGCTTTCCTTCCCTACATCGACGACACGACCCGCGCGATTTCGTTATCGCACGTCACCTTCCACGCCGGACATCGCTTCGATATCGAGGGTATCGGCGCTCTTTGCGCGGACAAGAAGCTCTACTTCGTCGTCGACGTCATGCAGGCAATCGGGGTGGTTCCGATCGATGCGAAGGCCATACAGGCAACCTTCGTGGGCTGCGGAAGTCACAAGGGATTGCTCGTCCCGCAAGGTCTTGGATTGCTCTATTGGGACCAGACTCTCAAGGAACTGGAGCCCACCTATCTGGCAGCTGCCAGTTTGGCGAAGATTCCCGACGACCTTATCGCTCGTCCCGATCGCTTGGCGTCGTCTCCCACCGCGCGACGCTTCGAGTTGGGCAACTTCAACCTTCCTGCAATTCATGCGCTCGGAGCCTCGCTCGACATGATCGAGCAGATCGGCGTGAAGAACATACAGAACCATTGCTTCGATCTAGGTGATCATCTGGTCGCCCAGCTCGACGAACTCGACCTCAGTCTCATCGGTCCGCGTCAGCGGCAACATCGATCGCCCCACATCTACGTCGTTGGACTACCCGCGACAGAATGGCTCAGCTACTTCGAAGACAATGGCGTGCGTGTTTCCCCCGAGCGCGACGGCATCCGTATATCGTTCGGCATGTTCAATACGATCGACGATGTGGACCGCTTAATGAATCTCATCCGCGGACGCCTGTCAAAAAAGTCATTCAAGGCTGCGTAGGATTCGGCATGGGAGCATTCGAGAACAAGCGCTCGGAGCGGAAGGCCTGATCAAGCCCAATCGCGAAAATCATGGCCTTCCGCTTGCCGATACGCTGAAGGAGAGGATCGCGCATGCAGGTGACGTGGTCGATTAGTACCGGCACAACGCGCACGATGAGCGACCATGCGGAGCATGGTTGTCGTGCACACCCGCAATCGTGAGGTTCGCGATGTTCGGAGTTCTTCTTGAAAAGACCATGGATGGCCAGCGCTACATCGACTGGCTTCTTTCGGGTCTCGGTTGGACGTTGGCGCTTGCCTTCTTCGGCTGGTGGATTGCATTCGCAATCGGAGTCGTCGTCGGCATAGGTCGAACTGTGCAGAACCCCTTCTTCCGGGCCTTAGCTCGATTGTACGTGGAGATCTTCCGAAACATCCCCGTCCTTGTGCAGATGTTTCTCTGGTACTTCGTCCTGCCCGAGCTTCTTCCAACGACTATGGGCGACTGGATAAAGCAGATACCGCCGCCTTGGGGATCTTTCTTTCCGGCCTTGTGGTGCCTGGGCCTCTACACCGCCGCGCGCATCGCAGAACAGGTTCGCGCAGGCATCGAAGCATTGCCCAACGGGCAAGACGAAGCCGCTGCCGCACTCGGCCTGAGCGGTTATCTGACGTATCGCCATATCATCTTGCCGCAGGCACTTCGCCTTATCGTGCCAAGCCTGACAAGCGAGGTGATGGGCATCTACAAGAATACGTCCGTTGCTCTAACCATCGGCTTGATGGAGCTGACCGCCCAGGCGCGCCAAATCAGCGATGCGACGTTCCAAACCTTCGCGGCATTCGGTGCCGCCACACTCATCTACCTCGCTTTGGCTTTGATCGCCTACCAGACGATGATGCTCATCGACAAAGCGGTGCGCATTCCCGGCGCCGCACCGGGCAGGGAAGCCATCGGGGCAGATTTTGATGAAGTGAAACTGGAAAGCCTCCTGCCTGGCAATATGGAGGTCGTGAAATGAACGGTCTCGATTTCTCGATTGTCGTGCAAGCATGGCCCTATTTATGGTCGGGATTGCTGTTCTCGCTTTCCTTGACGGCAGCCGCCTTCTTGGTTGGGATGTTTCTGGGAACGCTCTTCGCCCTGGTGCAGCACTTCGAGCTCCGCATTCTGAGCCAGCTCGTCCGTAGCTACGTCGCCCTGATGCGATCGATTCCGCTCATTCTTGTCCTATTTTGGTTCTTCTTCTTGGTGCCCGTCATTCTGGGACACCTGTCAGGCAATGGTCGTCCGATTCCAGTCGGTGCCACCTATACAGCGTTCATCACTTTCGGCTTGTTCGAAGCCGCCTACTATTCGGAAATCATCCGTGTCGGATTGCGCGCAGTGAACAAAGGACAATTCGAGGCTTGCCAGGCTCTCGCCCTGTCGACATTCGATACGTATCATCATGTCGTCCTTCCGCAGGTGTTTCGGGTCGCGAGCCCCATCATACTGAGCCAGACCATTATTCTGTTTCAGGATACATCGCTCGTTTACGTCCTATCGCTCACTGATCTGCTTGGTGCGGCTTCGAAGCTTGCACAGCTCAACGGTCGACTCGTCGAGATGTACCTCGCAGTGGCCGTTGTTTATCTCGCCATAAGCTCAACCGCGTCCCAATTCGTCGCCTCGCTTCGCAAGAAGTACGCGATCGCGGGTGCCCGCCGATAGTCAATCGATTAGCTGATGGCCCCTCGTTCCTAGCGGCTACAACCTGGAGATCAGCATGCAGCAAGAGCGCACAGTTAGCCCAGCCGACCCTTTCCCGATGGTTGTCGTCGAGCACCTCGTCAAGCAGTTCGGCAGCTTCAATGCCCTGAGTGACATCAACCTCAAAGTTGCAAAAGGAGAAAAGGTCGTACTCTGCGGGCCCTCGGGTTCCGGAAAGTCGACTCTCATCCGCTGTATCAACCATATCGAAAAGCACGATTCCGGCCGCATAGTCGTCGATGGGATCGAACTGACAGACCGGATTGGCGATATCAACAACGTTCGCTCTGAAGTCGGTATGGTCTTTCAGAGTTTCAACCTGTTTCCGCACCTCTCGGTGCTCGAAAATTGCATGTTGGCTCCGATGAAGGTCAGGGGGCTTGCTGAGTCCGAGGCGCATCACCGGGCGATGGTGCTGCTGAGGAAAGTCCGGATCCACGATCAGGCCAAGAAATATCCCGCGCAACTGTCGGGTGGCCAACAGCAACGTGTCGCTATAGCCCGTGCCTTGTGTATGCAGCCCAAGATCATGCTCTTCGACGAGCCGACGTCTGCCCTTGATCCGGAAATGGTCAAGGAGGTGCTCGAAACCATCGTTGATCTCGCGCAGGACGGGATGACGATGGTCTGCGTCACGCACGAAATGGGTTTTGCGCGCGAAGTTGCGGATCGAGTGGTCTTCATGGATCGTGGCTCAATCGTGGAAGAGGGCGATCCGAGCACCTTCTTTCGCGCGCCCAACACGGAACGCGCGAGGGCCTTCCTCAATCAGATCATTCACTGAGGTCGCGGCCCCCGCGCGGTCTCCCCTGAAAAGCCACGACAGAAAATGAGGGTTTTGATATGACCAGCGCATCGGTAGGAGAGCGCATCGAAAGCGATTCCCTTGGCCCGGTGACGATCCCGGTCAAAGCCTACTATGGTCCGCAGACCGCGCGCGGGATCGCAAATTTCCCGATCTCAGGTATTCCGATTAACCACTTTCCCGTATTCATAAAGGCGCTGGCATTCGTGAAGATGGCCGCAGCCAGAGCAAACGCGCGGCTCGGGGATCTTGATAAAAATAAGGCCGATGTAATCTGCGAGGTTTGCGACGAAATAGCGCGGGGAGCGTTGTGGAGAGAATTTCCACTCGACGTCTTCCAGGGAGGAGCGGGAACGTCGACCAACATGAACATGAACGAGGTGATAGCAAACCGCGCTCTCGAAATCATGGGACTGCCACGGGGACGATACGACGTCGTCCACCCCAACAACGATGTCAACCTGTCGCAATCCACGAATGACGTCTATCCGACTGCAATCCGGCTTGCGATATTGCTGTCCCATGGGCAACTCCAGGCTGCCCTTGAGCGCCTCGCGATTGCCTTCGAGGAGAAGGCAACTTGCTTCAGCGAGGTGATAAAGCTCGGCCGGACGCAATTGCAGGATGCCGTCCCCATGACTTTGGGACAGGAATTCCAGGCCTTCGCGACGACTCTGCGCGAGGATGTCGCTCGGCTCGGAGAGATCGCCTCATTCTTCCAGGAGATCAACCTTGGAGGCACCGCGATCGGTACCGGCATCAATACCAACCCCGACTATCAGGCACTCGCCATTTCGGAGCTTCGCGAGATATCGGGTCTCCCGCTTCTTGCCGCCGGCAATCTGATCGAAGCGTGTTGGGATACCGGAGCCTTCGTTTTGTTCTCCGGGATGCTCAAGCGAACCGCGACTAAGCTGTCGAAGATCTGCAACGACCTAAGGCTACTTTCGAGTGGACCACGCGGAGGACTGAACGAAATTAATCTGCCGCCTCTTCAGCCCGGCTCGTCCATCATGCCTGGCAAGGTCAATCCGGTGGTGCCGGAAGTCGTCAATCAAGTCGCATTCCAAATCATCGGCTACGATCTAACTATCACACTTGCTGCGGAAGCCGGACAGCTCCAATTGAACGTTATGGAGCCCGTGATTGCGTACAATATACTCCACTCCCTCGAGCTGGTGACGAATGCGATCGAGGTGCTGCGCACGAAGTGCGTTGCCGGGATCACGCCAAACGTGCAAGTATGTCTTAGACACCTCGAGGCCAGCGCTGCGGTTGCGACAGCCCTCAGCCCAGCGATCGGTTATGAGCGTGCGGCCGAGCTGGCGAAGAAGGTGCTCATCTCGGGCAAGACAATCCGCGAAGTACTTGACGGTGAGCCGGGTCTTTCCCCAGATTTGATTGCCCAGACGAGTGATCCGCATCGTCTGACCAAGCCGACGCGAGCGCGGCTAGAGCTATAGATCTCGATCACGGATCAAGAGGAAGTACGGGCTGACGAATGCAGATTGTCGTCTTCCAAAATCGTTCAAAGGAGCAGAGCCGCAGTCGGCTCGATCGGTAGAATCCATCGAAATCGGTTGTCCTCGATAGCGCGCGCCAGATCATTTTGATCGGGACCGGACGGCGTGCTTAACGCCGTACGTCCCGGCGGCATCTTCCGCCGAAATTAGCCAAGATGAAGATGGTGGCGGGCAATTGAACGTCCTCGGAAGAGCTATGAGGGGACTTTCGATGCAGCCAGCCGCGTGACACGCATCGGCCTCGCCTACTCTTGTAGATGTTGGCAGGCTTGCGCTGTAAAAAGCAGTTACAATGGGCGCCTATCCGAGAAGCGAGGTTTTCTGGCGCGAACTGCGAAGGGCGCCGGGTTGCCGTTCGCCGGCGCGCCGCCGCGGCCGAGTTGGACGCGCTTCGCGCAGCCAGGTGAGCAGTTTACGAACGGCCCGTTAGGCGCAGTCTCGAGCTCAACGGGGCGAAGCCTATCAAGGTCTGTTGCCACCGCTTAGCTCTCAGGTCATACGACAATGCGTTCCGCGTCCCGTTGACCGAGACAGACGACCGGTCGCCAGACCTGGCATTGGAGCGACTGGGTGAATTGGATGCCATTCGAGAGTATGCGCCGGAACTGCCAGCGACCCGACGATGATCATCATCCGTCGGCATGTACGAATTGGACCCAAGAAGAGGTCGCTTAGCCAGCGCCGATCGTCGGCGCCGCATGATCAGCCTGGTACTGCGGCTGCTCATCCGCATGTCGATGATGATCGTCCCAGCATCTCTACCGGCAACATCAATCCAGCACTGCCGGCAGCACCAGCGCCAGCAGCAATACCATCTTCGCATCGCACCGTCGGATGAGAGCGGCTGCCGGCCATAGTTGCGATCGCAGCGAAACCGCTCACCGCACGCACCGCGGAATCGGTGCGGCGTTAATGTTTGAGTTCGAGATTTCCTGCCGATCTGCGATGATCTGGCAATGACTTATGGAAATCGAGTCACTCCTAGAGATCGGTATCGAGCCGTTCTTATAGCCCGAGCGAGTCGTTCTTAAAGTGGACCAACACAACGCTTTGTGCTGGGGAACGACGCTCGAAGCGAACGTCGCCCGCGCGGAGGGAGCCGATTGCGAACTCTGAAAAACACGACTTGGGGGAAACCAAGATTTAGAACTGCACATTACTCGGATTTCGTGTTTCCCGATTGGTCGTGATCGCCGACGGGCAGGAGCGCCTCGCAAGTGCGGAGGACGACCAGTCAACTTCAGCGACCTTGTTCGTAAAAATAATTATCAGATTTCGAAATAAAAAAGTTCGCAAACTGACATTTATGTGGTGTCAAATGGCTCCCAGGGCCTATCATTTAGCCACGGCTGAATGCTGCCCGGTTTATGTGCGGTGCGGAATGAGCGGATCTTATGTTTCCCAGCTCGGGGGGCTAGGCGTCTGCCGGCGGTTGGAAGTCGTCAATCCTAGCGACGCCTGATCACGCATGGGGTGCCCGGCAACGCACGCGTTGTCCAAGACCAAAGCGCAAAAAGCGCGTTTCATATGAATCAGAGGAATTCCCATGGCCAAAGTCCTTGCACTGCTTTCAGCGACTGCCATCACCGCAATTGCGATGTCCACGGCCCAAGCGGGTCCAACGCTTGACAACATCAGATCGAAAAGGGTGATCACCATTGGTTATCGCGAGACTTCGATACCCTTTTCCTATCTCGGCGCTGACCAGAAGCCTGTTGGCTTTTCCCTCGACCTGTGCGCGCATGTCGTCGATCGTCTGAAAGTTGATCTCGGGACTCCGGACATTCAGACAAAGCTTACGCCCGTCAACTCGTCCAACCGGATCCCACTTATCCAGAATGGCACGATCGACATCGAGTGCGGTGGCACCGCCAGCAGTAAGCAGCGCCTGGAACAGGTCTCGTTCAGCGTTTCAACCTTCGCCAGTCAAACGGCTTGGCTCGCAAAGGCGTCGAGCGGACTCAAGACGCCGAAAGATCTGAAAGGAAAGACCGTTGTCGTAACTCAGGGGTCTGATGCTCTCGGCATTGCCAAAGGCATTTCGCAGCAGGACGATCTCAACTTGACTATCGCACAAGCCAAAGACCATGCGGAATCATTGTTGCTCCTCACAACCGGTCGTGTGGCGGCGTGGGTGGAAGCTGACATTCTCTTGGCTGGCATGAAGGCGGATTATTCGAGACCAGCCGACCTCATCTTTCTGAAAGCTAACTATGGTACAATTTATTATTATGGTCTGATGTTCTCGAAGGATGATCCCGACTTCAAAAAGATAGTCGACGACGTTCTCTCCAAACTCATGGCTTCCGGCGAGTTCACCAAAATCTACGACAAATGGTTCGTGGCTGCGATCCCGCCCAAAAACATCAATCTGAACTTCCCAATGACCGATGCGCTTAAGGAGCGCGTCGCTCACCCTAGTGATGTCGTCGATTACTGAGCTTGCCCACGACGAGCCGAGGCCGTCGCAGCGATAGGACGTCAACACAAGACCTACAGCATGGTCCAATGCTGGTTGTGATCGCAAATGCGGACGCAAGCAACTGTCGTCACCTAAAGGGAGCGCGAAATGAGAAGCGGAGCGGTTGGCTGGGAGTCGATGACAGACGTGGATCGACAAATCGCACAATGGGTCGAGCAGACGCCATTTGTGGACACCCATGAACACCTGATCGAGGAAAGTCAGCGCCTTTCCGGAGCGATCCATCCACGAACATTGCCGTGCAACGACTGGGCCTATCTATTCAGATCCTATGCCGCCGAGGATTTGGTGGTTGCAGGCCTGCCAGCGACCGACCTACGAGCGTTTCTCGGGCCGGACCTTACGAGCCAGGAAAAATATCGGCTGATCGCCCCATATTGGGAACGCATCCGCCACACCGGCTACGCCCAGGCGCTGCGCCATACGTTTCGTGGCGTTTATGGTGAAGAGGACCTGACCGCCGAAAGCCTGCCCCGCATCGCCGAGAAATACCATCAAACCGTTCAGCCGGGTTTTTACGCCCGCGTTCTGAACCTGGCAAACATCAAAGGCTGCCACGTCAATTCGCTACAGCGAATCTTTATGGAGACTGAGCAGCCAGGGCTGCTCGACCACGACATAAGCATCCTTCAATTGTGCCGGTGTAGCGCTGCTGACTTTGCGTGGGTGGAAGCCGAGACGGGCAGACGTCCGACGACGCTCGACGAATGGCTCGAGATTATCGACTTTTACTTCGCAACATACGGCGCCAAAGCCGTGGCTGTAAAATCGCAAATTGCCTATTCGCGCGCTCTCGATTTCGAGCCGGTCACCAAGGCGCATGCCGCAAGACTATTCCCTCACCATGCCGACAGGGTCGGCGCATTGCACGCCCTTGGTCCTGAGGACCTCAAGGCGCTGCAAGACTATCTGTTCCGGTATTGCGTCGGCAAGGCTGGCGAGTACGGCTTGCCGATCAAACTGCACACCGGCGTCTTGGCCGGCTACGGCGTGATGCAACTCGCCCGTACTCGCAGCAATGCAGCAGACGTCTGCCGTCTGCTGCAGGATTTTCCTGAAACCCGATTCGTGCTCATGCATATCGGCTACCCATACGAGCACGAGTTTATCGCGCTGGCCAAACATTATCCTAACGCCGCGATCGATATGTGCTGGGCATGGATCATCAATCCGGTGGCGGGCGTTCGCTTTTTGAAGGAGTTCTTGATGGCGGTTCCGTCCAACAAGATCTTCACCTTCGGCGGCGACTATGTCGCTGTCGAGCCAATTTATGGCCATGCATGCGTAGCACGCCGTGGAATTGCACGAGCTCTCTCGCAATTGGTCGCCGAAGGCTGGATCGCGCTTGAGGACACCCATGACCTAGTTGATCGGATCATGCGCGGCAACGCACTTCAGTTCTTTCAAAAAGCGCATCGACGGGATACGACGCAGCGGTGAACGGCGGACGACCGCTTTAAAAGTTCGTCGACGTCCATGACCGTCGATGATGCGAAGGTGATTGGCGCGCCCGGGCATCGAGGATGCTTAAGCGGCCAGTGCCTCGCTCCCGTAATTGGCGCGTCGATGCACGGACAGTCAGGCGAGTAAAGAAGGCGGAGCCGATACCCATCGATCATGAGCGGCGACCATGTGAAGCACTGCCGGTCAACGTCAAGGTGCCACGACCACCGATCGTTAATTGCTGGCGAGCCCGTCAACCTCGAACTTTGCCGGGCCGCTCCATTTCCGGCGAGTTCGGTGCAGCAGTGCTCGAAAGGTTTCGCAACGCACTGCACGAACGGCATCGGGAACCAGCAACGGGAGTCCTGGATGGACATAGGAATCAATTCGAGCTGGCGTGGAAATGCGGCCCGAACAACGACGACCACCCAAAGGCGGGCGTGTTGTGAGTGCACGCCCGCAGCCAGTAGTGTCCCGCGCTTGATCCATAAAGGGTGCGCTGAAAACTTTCCTTATCTTCATGCCTTTGGATGATTCTCGTCGCCCACGCATGAATCTGCCGGTGAATTTCACTTTAGGGCTGGAGCTGTTATGCAATGCGATACGATCGGATAGACGCTCGCATCCTCGAAATAGTCCAAAAGAACAATCGACTGACGTCCGAGGTGATCGGCGAAATAGCGGGGCTTTCTGCAACAGCGTGCCAACGCCGGTTGAAGAGGCTGCGCTCGGAAGGCATCATTGAGGGCGATATCTCGGTCGTTTCGCCGAAGGCCGTTGGAAGACCCATCCAGATGCTTGTACTGGTGACTATGGAGCGGGAGCGTTCTGATATTATTGATAGGTTTAAGAAGGCCATCAAATCGTCAGCTGAAGTCGTCAATGGCTTCTACGTCACCGGTGACGCTGACTTTATTCTGTACGTTACCGCACGTACCATGGAGGACTACGAGCAATTCACCAGGCGCTTCTTTTACGAGATGCCTGACATCAAATGCTTCAAGACACTGGTCGTATTGGATCGGGTGAAAGCTGGCTTTGCTGTTCCCGTTGAGGTGCCTCCCTGTGATAGACTGACCAATCGTTGATCGGGTGCTCGACCCAGTAGATCCCCTAACGGCTGCGCACTGATTACGCCGGCGATTCTCCAGGGCACTGACTTGCTGGAGTGAAGCCAGAGCCCGACGCGGCACCTGGTGCGGGGTACGCCGGCAGCCGGAGGGGTGCAGCCATTAGAGCTGCGGTTCGCCGCAGTCATCACGCGTTGCCTGCGGCTCGTGCTCATAGCATCCGTGAACGGCAAGGGCCATGCTACGTTCGGTATCGAGGGGTGGAAAGTCCCATCGGCCGCCAAGATCGGTACACCCGCCGCGCCCCCGACGGCCGCAGATCGCGCGCGCCGCGACTGAGCGGGGTGAGCCTTGTGCAGGTGCGGGCACTGAGGCCGTTGGAATAGAGACCCAACAAAGCAATGGGATTGTCCAGAACGCACAGAAAATCTCGTTGCCCTGTCGCGACAGAGTAGGCCTCGCACTATCGTCCGAAGTGTACCAAACTAGAGTTGCTGCTCCCTCCAGATGGCTCGATGGACATTATTCGGAGACGCGCGCCGCTCGGAGAGTGAGGTACTGTTCGTGCTAGAAGCCCCATCGTTCGTGCCACCGATGGTGTATTCGACGTTGGCTCGGTTCGCTGCAGCTTTTCGGCTGGGACAGGAGCTCAGAAATTCGAAAGCCTTCCCTAGTTTGAGCTTGCATCAGACGACAACCAGAGGTTATATGGAGGTATTGCGTATATATCTATTGCTCATGTGCGAGGAAGCGGCATGAGAAAAATTCTAATAGCGTTTGCTGCGCTCTTGCTGCCGACAGCCGGTATATGTCAGCAAAAAATCGAGAATGGCGTTCGTGCCGAACTGAATACGGCGCCTCTCGTGCGCGTGCTGATCGTGACACGTCCAGACCCAGAACAGACAAACGGCGGCGCCTCTTTTGCAAGCGCCAGCAGCTACGTCTCGGAGGCTCTCTCGGATTCCGCCAAGAACGTTCGTCCGATTGGGTCGCTTCCTGTGGCTGCGGCGGAGATTTCGGCGGCCGCGTTACCGCGCCTTCGCGAGGATCCGAATGTTGTTCTCGTTACTCGCGACATACCGATGCCGCCAACGCTCATGGATTCGGTTCCGTTCATCGGAGGCGATAAGATGCACGGCCTGGGTTACAGCGGGGCCAACGAGACGGTGGCCGTCCTGGACACGGGCGCGCAAGTCGATCATCCCGCACTGGCGGGCGCCATCGTAGGCGAAGCCTGCTTCTCGACGGACCACTCCGACGTCTACAATGTGAAATCCCTTTGTCCGGGTGGGTTCGACGTCGGAACAGTTGGCGGATCGGCGGGTCAATGTCCGGCCGATGTAGCCGGATGCGATCATGGAACGCATGTGGCCGGGATTATTGCGGGCCACAACATGAATTTCGCGGCCAAAAAATTCGGCGGCGTCGCGCCCGCGGCGAAGCTTCTATTGATACAGGTCTACTCGCTCTTCGATGATCCCAACGTCTGCAAGGCGGCCGGTAAGTGTATCCGAAGCTTCACTTCCGACCAGCTTCGAGCGTTGGAATATGTCTTCAAGCATCGGACAGAGTTCAACGTGGCCGCTGTCAACATGAGCTTGGGAAGCGGATATTTCGATGCAGCGTGCGACAAGAGCTCGGCCCTGACGGAGATCATCGAGCGCTTGAGGTCCAAGGGAATTCCCACCGTCGTCTCTGCGGGCAACGAGCATTTTTTTGACGGAGTGGCAGAGCCGGCCTGCATCTCATCGGCGGTATCGGTCGCAGCTACCAAGAAGGATGGCTCCCTCGACGTCTCCTATTCGAATGTGGCCTCGATGGTCCATATCGCGGCGCCCGGCACCGATATAGTCTCAAGCGTCCCTGGATCGGCCTATGCGACCATGAAGGGCACGTCCATGGCAGCTCCCCATGTCGCAGCAGCGCTTGCATTGTTGCGTCAGGAGTTTCCCAGCGAGAGCGTCAGCCAGCTGGAAAGCCGGTTGACGACGGGAGCGCCGATCACAGTCGACGTGCGGACCGGAACCAAACTGCCGCGCCTTGAACTCGTCCACCAGACAGCCTCCAGCTCGAGCTCCACGGGGTCGAGTTCAACTGGATCCTCTAGTTCGACGAACGGCACGCCGATCCCGGATACGGCTCCGTCCTCACCGACCAGCGGAACGTTCATATTGAAGACAGCGCGACCGACAGCGGACATCGAGTGGGCCCTGGGCAACAACTGCGGGGACCTGAAATGCGATCTCAAGCCAATCGGGCAGGACACCTTCAAGCTCGACGTCACACCGAAGCCTAGCGTGGCGCCGCAGGACAAGGTGAAGATGATGACGATCGATACGAGAACCGTGAGGGGACTGCTGAAGGACATCCCCTCGGTGGCGGTGTTCGATAACCGGCTATCGTCTCCTTTCAGCAAGTGAGCCGAGCAACGCTTCTGCTCGGCACCCAGCACCGAAATTTTCGTTCTTCCTCATCAACCTGAGGCCGACAAATGCGCAAATTCGTACCGCCCTTCGTCGCATGCCTGCTTTGTATGACGCCGCCAAGCGAGCTCAGCGCGCAGCAAGTCATTAGACCCGAGCCATTGGCGTTGCCGCCGACTGAATTTCCACTCTCGAGCTCCGTCATTGATGGACACGTTGCCGCCAACGATATTGCTGCGTTGCGTGCGCATGCCTGGAAACTGTGGGCCGGCATCACAGCAAGATCCACGCAATCATATCAAGGGCAGTCGCTTCCCATTTCGGAAACGTGGCTATCGGAAGCGGAGGCGTTCTCAACCTTAGCGGCTCCTGCAGCAGCCGGAGAGGAGCGGATTTTGCGGCCATTTTCACCGCTCCGCCAGCTTCGTCACGAATTCCTCAACGCACCGCAAGGATTGTCGTTGCAGCTCGCGACGAATGCCGACAGAACCAGGTTGCTCGCCTTCGTGAAGCTGAGCCCGGATGCGGCCACCTTCGTCGCGGCCCAACATCCGATGCCGGACAATTCCGGAGACACGGTCCGATACAACAGAAGAGCCGATTTGTTGAAGTTAAATACCGCCTTCGACAAGAGCGGCGCGAAGATCGCCGATCGCAAGATCCTGGACTTTCCCGCAGCGGCAGTCGATCTGAAGATCGTTTTCCTTCCCGTAAAGGCGAAAGGTCTGACGGCAATTCCCGTTTGGGATGGACCTGGCAGCAGTTCGAACCCGCAGAGTCCGACCGTGGACACGTGGACCAAGTGTGTCGCAGTCGATCCGACGAACAACGGTTCTGGGCAGACAAAGGTCGATTGCAACGGCACGCAAATCGACGCGCAAGTCGTTGGGCTCGATCGCTTCTATGCGATTCAATTGGACACGGCCCGAGCAGCGGCGGTTTCTGCCTCGTTGGGTCTCAGCGGGCCCGCAGCGCTTGAGGCTGGAGATTATCAGGTCGCCGTCGCGATGCACGTGACGACAAAGGAAATCGCGAATTGGACTTGGCAGACATTCTGGTGGCAGGACGGGAAGAACCCGCCAAACAAATTTCCAGGTTCAATTGACGACATGCCCGACAGCAACGCGGTCATCGGTCCTTGGCGGAACTATGCGATGTGCATTGCGGATTCGATCGTCGTTCCAGCAAACGATCGCAACGGAAAACCCATCGTCTGCTTCAACCCATATCTGGAGCCGGGGCTGAGCGATGGCATTTCATCTAACTGCATGTCCTGCCATGCGCGCGCGACGGTTCCAGGCGTTCCGTATCCATCGACGTATCATCCCAACGGATGGATCGATCCGGCCGATCAACTATTTGCAGGCCAAACGAAGACTGATTTCGTCTGGGCGGTTCAGAACTCGGCGCGTTGAATAGCTGTTCTGCTCAGGGACCGAGGTGACGGCCTAGAAGCCGTTGAATTTGTTTCCGATGACGCGCTCCAGCGTCAGTTGCAGCTGCGTTGCGGCGATGTTGGTGTTCTCAGAAGGTGGAAGGGCCGGAGCTGGGACGCGCGTGACACGAACCCCCTTTGGATCCGACTCGATCGCCTGGATCCTCCCCTGGTTCTCGGCGATCTTATTCTCGGCCGTCGTTCGCTCGCGCTGCTTGCTTTCCAGTTCGGCACCGCCGGTGGTCGCAAACTGATTTTTGAGGCCTTGCAGCTCCGAGAATTCGCGTCGCGCCTTCTCCGCCAGCGGAGCGGCTAGGTCGTTCGGCACCTCCAGACTATTGGGGGCTGCCAGCCCGCTTGGTAGAGCTATGCCGAGACTGGTGATCGCTGCTTCCTTGCCTTTAATCTGCGCCTGAAGCTGCGCGAGCCGACGCCCGTCCGCCGTATCGAAATAGGCATCCGCCTGAGCGATCGTCTGTCGGGCGTTCTCATTTTCCCTTCTGTACTGTTCGACCTTCCTCACCTGTTCGGGCGTTTTCACCTTTGATACAGTCGTGGTGCCGCTACTGCCGGACGACTTTTTGGCTAGCACGACGTCAACACTGTTGTCTTCCTCACGCGACACGCCGACAGACGGGTTGATCGTTATCGGCCGTGGCGCGATCGTGAACGTCGGATTGACGCCGGCTGTCGCAAGCACGACGAATTGGAACGTATGGCCGACACTGGTGAGGCGGTCCGGATGGCTTGCAATGAAGCCATCCGAGATGCTCGTATCGAGCGCCTCGTTCAGCCATTGACCAAAGCCGATGTTGCCGCGCAGAAAAGGATGACTTCCTGTTGCATAAGTCTCGGCGCAAGGGGCAGCACGAAGATCGATATCGGAGACGTTCAGGCTGAATTTGAGGACCGCTGTGCGGTTTGCTGTGCCTTTGACATCGGCACCGGCCGAGATGAGGACGGAAGAGGCACCCCTATCGAAGGGAGCCGGAAATTTGTTTGCATCTGCAGCGAGCGTGCCGGTCTCGTTGCCTTTGAGGGTAATGGTGTAAGCGGCTTGCCAGTCAATCAGAAAACGGCGATCGGACCTGTGAAGAAGCTGTTCTCGGATCGCGTCGGCGAGTTCGCAGTGTATTGCACCGATCAGTCGGTCCCGCGGAAGTACCTGTTGGCTGGTCAAGTCGGGTAGTTGAGTCCCGCAGCCCGCAAGTGAAAATGCGACCAATAGCGAAAAGGCTTTATTGCAATGCATGTATCCGCCCCCAAAAATATTGAACAAGCTAAACGCCGAGTTGCACGAGGTAAAGAACTTGCGCGAGACTCCTGATGAAGTCGTGGGCATTATCCAAAGAGTTCGCCGCTTTCTGCAGCCAATCGGAGTTGAGCAAGCAAGTACCAGCTCTAAGAGGCCGACCGGAAATTAAAGTTGGGTGATTTCAGCAGGTTGTGATTCTTCGAAGGTGTTCGAAGCCATCGGAGAAGCAGATGACCTGGACCGAAATCACCCGCTGTCAGCATGACAGACGATCGC
>Ga0209589_1000030_pt1 | contig 147457 bp, 145 predicted proteins | sample CowpeawhiteBW_FD_187525 | JGI IMG/M metagenome (GOLD analysis project Ga0209589, IMG submission 187525) | Root nodule microbial communities of legume samples collected from California USA - Cow pea white BW (SPAdes) (version 2) | ecosystem: Host-associated > Plants > Roots > Nodule | place...
GTTACACCATCAATGTGAGGGACGACCGCCCCCTTCCAAGCCAGCCGCGCGACGCGCGCCATCCAATAGCGCCGTAGCTAGCGCGGCTGGCTGGGAAGGGGGACTGGGGGCCCGTTACCCCATCTACGGCTGTCACTACGGCTGTCACTACGGCTGTCACTCGGTCTCGAAGTCCCCCGCTTGCGGCGGGGCGAGCGGGGTGAACTCGCAGCGGTCGGGCTTGACGTCGATCAGCGGCGTCTCGTCGAGGCAATCGAGGCCGCGCACCAGGATCACGTTGCCCTCGACGCCGACCAGCTTCACGGTCGAGGTCCCGATCGGATTCGGCCGCACCGGCGAGCGTAGCGAGAAGGTGCCGCGGGTGTTGCCGTTGTTCTTCGGGCTTTGCAGCACGATGTCGCGCCGCGACTGGTGCAGCCAGTACAACACTTCAAGGTTCGAGTAGAAGTCGACGCCCTTGATCGCGGCGACCCAGGGCTCGAAGATCTCGAGCCGGCACACCGGGCCGTCATGCCGCCCCTGCCGCGGCGTCGCCAGCCGCGACGTCCAGGGCGTGCGGATGCGGCCGATGAAGACGAGGCCGGCATCTCGCGCCGGCGGCATGTCGACGGCGACCTCGCCCTCGCGCAATTCCATTTCACGTACCATGTCTCAATCCAGCGATATGTTCAGCGCAGTCTCACCTCAACTCTGCGGACGCAGAAGGAAAGTCTGAGATACCATACCAGACACTGACCGCAATGACGCGCCGAGCGGTCCAACTCACGCCCTGTTCCTCAGCACGAAGCACGCCCCGCCCGCCTTGCGGATGCGGTTGCAGAGGCCATCCGCCTCGGGGCGCGTATCGGCGCCGATGCGCACCTGATAGAAGGTGGCGCTGCCGCGGCTGCGCAAACGCGAGCTCAACAGGCTCGGATCCTGGTCGCCGATCACTGCGGACAAGTGCTTCATGGCGCGGGCATACATCGCCAGTGCCTTGTCGCGGCTGAAGCCGGCCGCGAGCTGCACGCCCCAGACCTTGGCGGCGGACAGCGTGATGTGCTGCTCGAGCTCGGCGACGAACGGGTTCGGCGCGCGCTTCAGCAGCGCCATCAATTCGCGGCAGCTCGTGGTCGGCGCGCGATCGGGCATCTTGCCGTTGCGGCCGGCGGCGGCCCAGGTGTCGACGCTGGAGCCGGTGATCGCGAACACGTAGGCGCGCGTCTCCTGCGGCATGGAGCCCGTGCCGGCGAGCCAGTCCTGGATCCGGCGCGGCCCGGCATTGTAGGCCGCCGCCGCGAGGCCGAGGTTGCCGAACTGATTGCGCAGCTCGCTGAGGAATTCCGCCGACTTCGGCAGCGCCTGCACGGGATTGAAGGGATCGAGCAGCCCGCGCTCGTTTGCGGTGCCCGGCATGAACTGCGCGATGCCCTGCGCACGCTCGCCGCTGCGCGTCATCGGTCCGACCGCGTCGGCCTGGAAACGGCTCTCCTGCCAAATCACGCGAGCGAAGAATTCGAGCGGCAGGTCGTTGGCGCGCGCCGCCGACTCGATCATCAGGCACATCGCCTCACGGGTGTCGCTCTCGCGCGCGCTCTCGGCCGGCTTCGCGGGCGGGATCGCCAGCTCCTCGACGCTTGGATGCACGTATCGCGGGGCTTCGGCCGGCGCATCCTCCGCATCGGCGCCGAGCGGTGACACCAGCATCGCAAGCAAGCCCAATCCCGCACACAGGGCTGTTCGCATCGCAACTCCGCTCCCGCAGCTTGCTGCGGCTTGACACCGCGAGCCCCTGGTCTAGCTATGGCTGACAATGATGGCGCGCAAAGGGAGCGCAAAATGGCCGCAGCTTCGGACGATCAACTCGGTTTCGCGCCCGACGACGACGCCCCGATCGGCTACATGAAGCGGACCCGCGACTATTACGCGGCGATCGGCTACACCACCCCCTATCGCTGGGCGCACTATACCTCCGCACCGTTCCAGCCGCTGGACAAGCCGCTCAGCCAGTCCCGCATCACGATCATCACGACGGCGGCGCCGTTCGATCCTGCCAGAGGCGACCAAGGCCCGGGCGCGAAATACAACGGTGGCGCCAAGTTCTATTCCGTCTATGACGGCGACACGTCGCAACAGCACGATTTGCGAATTTCCCATATCGCCTATGACCGGATGCATACCTCGGCCGAGGACAGTGGCACTTGGTTCCCGCTGCCGCAGCTCAAGCGCCTCGCGGAGGCCGGCAAGATCGGTGAGGTCGCGCCGCGCTTCTTCGGTGCGCCGACCAACCGGAGCCACCGCGTCACCATCGAGACCGACGCGCCCGAAATCCTCCAGCGCTGCCGCGCCGACCAGGTCGACGCCGCGGTGCTGGTGCCGAATTGCCCGGTGTGCCACCAGACCGTCAGCCTGGTCGCGCGGCACCTCGAGCAGAACGGCATCGCAACCGTCGTGATGGGCTGCGCGAAGGATATCGTCGAGCAGGCCGCGGTGCCCCGCTTCCTGTTCTCCGACTTCCCGCTCGGCAACTCCGCCGGCAAGCCGCACGACGTCGCTTCGCAAGCCTTCACGCTGGAGCTCGCGCTTCGCGTGTTGGAGTCCGCCCCCGGTCCGCAAACCACCGTGCAGTCGCCGCTGCGCTGGAGCGAGGATCATTCCTGGAAGCGCGACTACAGCAACGCCGACGCACTCAGCGCCGAAGAGCTGGCGCGCCTGCGCCGCGAGTTCGACGCGCAGAAGGAAATCGCCAAAGGCCTGCGCGAGCGGGTCGCGTAAGCCTCCGCGTCATCAGTGAGCCCTCGCCAGCGCCCGGGACTGGATCGCGCGAGACCACGCGCGCACGTGCTGCATAGTGGCGCGCCAGCGCCGCGCAGGTCATCAGTTGGATCTGGTGGAACAGCATCAAGGGCAGCACGATCAGCCCGACCGATTGGCCGGCCAGCAGCACGCTCGCCATTGGCAGCCCGCTCGCCAGGCTTTTCTTCGAGCCGCAGAACATGATGGCGATGCGATCCTCGCGCGAGAAGCCGAGCAAACTGCTGCCGACATTGGTGATGAACAGCACCAGCGCGAGCAGCACCGCATCGAGGCCGAACACGATCGCCATCTGGGTCACGTCGACCTGATGCCAGATGCCGTGGCTCACGCCGTCGCTGAAGGCGGTGTAGACGATCAATAGGATCGAGCCGCGATCGACCAGGCCGAGCATCTCATGGTGCTCCGCCACCCAGCGGCCAATCAGCGGCCGGGAGAGCTGACCCGCGACGAACGGCAGCAGCAACTGGACAACGATATCGAACGCTGCATTGCCGGAGAACCCGCCATGGCTGGAGAAGAGGACACCCGCCAGCAGCGGCGTCGCAACGATGCCGAGCAGATTGGAGGCGGTCGCTGAGCACAGCGCCGCCGACACATTGCCGCGTGCGATCGAGGTGAAGGCGACGGACGACTGCACGGTCGACGGCAAGATGCAGATCAGGATCACGCCCGCCCACAGCGCCGGCGTCAGCAAATGCGGCGCCAGCGCATGAGCCGCCAGCCCGAGCAGCGGGAACAGGCCGAAGGTGGCAAGGAATATCACCAGATGCAGGCGCCAATGCCGGGCGCCGACCAGCGCCTCCGTTGTCGACAGCCGGGCGCCGTGGAGAAAGAACAGTAGCGCGATGGCCGCAACAGTTGCGTAGCCGCCCACCACGGTCCCCTGCCCCTGCAATGGCAGCAGCGTGGCAAGGCCGACCACGCCGACGATGGCGATGATGTAGGGATCGAGATGCGCGAGTGACCGCAGCCGGCTGGTCTTCATGATGGCTTTCCTTTCGCTGCTCAAGAGGTGCCTATCGCCGAACCGATTGTGAACCGCGCTTACCGATGTTACGGTGACAACATTTCGTAATCATCGGCACTCCGAATGCTCGACCCAATCCAGCTCGAAACCTTCCTCACCGTGGTGCAGACGCAGAATTTCACCGAGGCCGGCCGCCGCCTCGGCCTGAAGCAGTCGACGGTGAGCCAGCACATTCGCAAGCTCGAGGCCGCGGCCGGCCGCCGCCTGTTCGTGCGCGACACCCATTCGGTCGTGCTGACCGCGGACGGCGAAGCGATGGTGGGCTTCGCGCGCCCGATCCTGGAAGCGAATGCCCGCGCCCGCGATTACTTCGCGGGATCGCAGGTGCGCGGCAAGATCCGCTTCGGCGCCGCCGAGGACTTTGCCAACTCGCGCCTGCCGGACCTATTGCGCGATTTCGTCCGCCGGCACCCGCAGGTCGACCTCGAGCTGACGGTGGGGTTGAGCGCGGGGCTCTACCAGCAGCTCGACGGAGGCGAACTGGATCTCGTGCTCGGCAAGCGGCGGCCCGGCGACGCGCACGGCGAGCTTGTATGGCAGGACCGTCTGGTGTGGACCGGCGCGCCAGGGACCCGCCTCGATCCGGACCAGCCCCTGCCGCTCATCCTCTATGCGCCACCGAGCGTTAGCCGCAGCGTCGTGCTGGAGGCGATGGAGCGGTTCGGACGGCCCTGGCACATCGTCTGCTCGAGCGGCAGCCTGAGCGGGCTACGTGCCGCAGCGCTCGCCGGTCTCGGCATCACGCCGCAAGCGCAGGCGCTGATCCCTGACGGCCTCGAAGAGGTGCCGCCGTCGGGGCTGCCGCCGCTCGGCAGCGTCGAATTCGTGGTGCAGATCGCGCGTCGCGCCCGGCGCGGTCCTGCCGCCGAGCTCGCGCACGCCATCACGGAACGCGGCGGCCGGCTGCGGCCGTAGGCCCCAAGCGGAGCGTCAGGCCGGTTTCATCGTTACGCCCTGCACCGCATTGAGCATTCCGGTCCGCTCGTGGCAGTTCAGATATTCGAAGAACTGCTCGTTCGCGGCCGCAACCGTGACCTCGTGGTACAGCCTGAGCTTGGCGTTCGGCCCCAGCGTCGACAGGTATTTCATCGCCGCGCCGAAGATCCTGACATGGGTCGGATGCGATTCCGCCCAGCGCTCCAGCGCAGCCAGGCTCCTCCACCAGCTCTGGCCGTAGGACTTTTCGGTCGGCCGTCCCTGCGCATCGACGACACGCATGTAGCGATTGGCGTAGCAGCCGATCGGCACGCCGTCGTCGCGCAGGAAATCCATGCCCTCGCGTAGCACCGGCTCGACATCGTCGAGATACATCCTGCGCTCCTCAGCCTCGGTGTCGCTCCAGTCCTGGCCGGACCGGATCAGGCAGAGATTGTCGTGCGCGACGATGCGGATGCGCGCGCCGTCACGCACGGCCCGCGGCTCGCCGGCTGGCACCATCGCGTCGGTCTGCGACAGCGCAATGCGGTCGCGCATGCCGCCCCAATAAGCGTGCTCCTGCACCTCCCCGCTCATGCTGTCGGCCAGAACCGCGACGCCCTCGGGACGGTCGAGCGATGAGAACAGCGTCTCGTAGCGGGCGACATGCGGCCGCAGCACCTCGATGAAACGACCGACGCCGTCACTTGGGGTACTGCTGCCGGTCCAGGTCTCGCGCGCCAGCTCGAACCAGGCATCGAAGCGCGCAACGTCATCCCAATAGGCAACCGAGACGACGTTCGCGAAACCGGCCTGATCGACATATTGCGCGCGATCCCAGTGCGCGGGACCATTCGCCCTAGCGAAGAGCTCCGCGATCTGTTCGAGCGCCTCGGTCACCGTGGCGGTGGGCTCGCCGCGATACTGTAGGCCGAAATAGGCCATGATCACGTTGACGACCGTCGGCTTGTGGCGCGCGACGAAGGATGGATAAGGCGGCGCATAATCGTCGGGCACCCGACGATGACGCGACCGCGCGGTCTGCAAATGAGATGGGATGGCGGATTCCATGGCAGTCGCCTCCGCGTGATGGATGATGCCTGTCAGCTCGCCGCTGCGTCGATCTCCTCGAGGCTGTCGAGCGGCAGCGCAAAATGCTCGACGCGCTTCGACGGATTCTTGTTCAGAAGCAGGCGCGTGACATCGGGCCGCGAATAGTGCCCGGCCGGATCGGCGGCATTCTTGGCAATCCCGATCGCGCCGAGATCGATATCGGCTAGCAGCAAACCTTCCCGATCGGGCGGCAACTTCTCGGCGATCGCGCTGCCGTCCGGCCCGTAGATCGCGGCGTGCCCGCCGCCGGCATGCAGCAATGCGTGTTTATCGTCGCGGTCGCAGAGTTCGTCCACCATCGCCTGCGAGACGATGGCGCAGGGCGCGAGCACGAAGCACGAGCCCTCGACGGCGTACACGCGCGAGGCCGCGTTGTTGACCTCCCAGCCGAGCGCCGGTGCGAACGGATCGTACAGCGAGAAGCTCGGCCAGGCCGCGACATGCACCTGCTCGTTCTGGGCATACATCGCGTATTTCGAGAGCGGCTGCAGGTGCTCCCAGCAGCACAGTGCACCGAGCCGGCCGATGCCGGGGCGATCGTGCACCGCAAGATCGCTGCCGTCGCCCTCGCCATAGACGGTGCGCTCGGCATGGGTCGGACGCAGCTTGCGCCGCTTGGCGATGGTCTCGCCGTCGGGACCGATCAGCCATTGCGCGAGGTAGAGGCTGCCGCCATCGCGCTCGGACAGGCCGAGCACCGCGGTCACGCCGGCGCTCTTGACGGCGAGCCGCAGCCGTTCCGCCTGCGGGCTGTCATAATCAAGCGAGTTGTCGAAATAGCGCTGCACGAAGCCGCGCCCGATCGCCCAGGCCGGCGAGTCCAGCCAGATGTACCAGGGATAGCCGGGAATGAAGGCCTCCGGGAACGCGATCAGCTTGGCGCCCTTGGCCGCCGCGTCCTCGATCAGCGCGATGGTCTTGGCGACGGACGCGTCGAGGTCGAGCCAGGCCGGCGCGGCCTGTACCACCGCAACGCGATATTTCGGATGTTCGATGCCCATGATGTCCTCCTCGCGGCCGGCGTCGGGCCGGTTCATGCTTGATCGGCCTTGGCGGCCTCTGACATCATGCTGCCGCGAAACCGGACACGCCGTTCGACCGGGACGGAAGGAAAATTCGACTGCGGCGGAGACCATCGGTCGCCGCCCCCGGTATGAAGCTTGCTTTGTTCGAGTGGCCAGCGTTTGAACTCGTGAAGGGAGGAAATCATGCCGGCCCTGTTCACCACGGACGACGCGCCCACGCATCGACGCCTGGCGCTCTGGCAGGACATCGTGTGCGACGTCTTCGTACAGCTCGACTGCAAGTCCGACCTTGGCACTGCCTTCCATGGCGCCATCGCCAGCTCGCAGGTGGGGCCGGCGAAATGCTCGACCGTCTCGTCAAGCCGGCAGCGGGTGTTGCGCACGCCGTCGCGGATCGCGCGCGCGACTGAGGATTTCGTGCTGTTCGCACTCGGCCGGCATGGCGCCGGCGCCGTGTTGCAGGACGGCCGCGAAACGGTGATCCAGCCCGGCGAATTCGCGTTCTACGACACGACCCGGCCCTACGAGCTGCGCTTCGACGACGACTTCACCCAAACCATCTTTCAGGTACCGCGCGTGATGCTGCACCGGCGCTTTGCCGGCTCCGAGCCTCTCACCGCAACGAGCTTCACGCCGGACCGCCCTGTGGAGCGGCTGGCCTCGCAGTTCATCGCCGGGCTCTCCGAGGTTGCCGACCGGCTCGATGATGACACCGCGACCCGGCTCGCCGACCAGGCCGTTGACCTCCTCGCCATGGCCATGAGCGAGCGGCTCGGGCGACCCGCGCTTGCGTCCTCGACACATCGCTCGGCCCTGCTGTACCGACTGAAGGCGCACGTGCTGGCACATCTGCCCAACCCCGATCTCGGCCTCGCTGAAACGGCGGCGGCGCTAGGCATCTCGTCGCGCTACATCAACAGCCTGTTCGCCGATGAAGACACCTCGTTCCAGCGCTTCGTGCTGGCGCAGCGGCTCGAGCGCTGCAAGCGCGACCTCGTCTCGCCCACCCACGCGCATCGCCACATCAGCGAGATCGCGTTCGCCTGGGGCTTCAACGACCTCTCTCATTTCGGCCGGGTGTTCCGCGAGCACTACGGCATGTCGCCGCGCGATTGGCGGCACGGTCGGTTGCCGAACTGATCGACATGGTGACCCGCCGCAATGCTGCATGCGGCATTCGGGGTTGCAAAGTATCGGACAATCCAGCATGCGGTAGCCGATCCATGCCGGAACCGAAGGCAAATTTCACTACATGTCAGCAATGATCGAGCATGCCGACGGCCTGCCGAAACCGCAACGCAATTGGGCCATTCTCACGATCGCGCTCGGCCTCGTGATGGCCGTCATCGACGGCTCGATCGCCAACGTCGCGCTGCCCACCATCGCCCGGAGTCTTGACGCGAGCCCGGCATTTTCGATCTGGATCGTCAACGGCTATCAGTTGGCGATCACGATCTCGCTGCTGCCGTTGGCTTCGCTCGGCGAAATCATCGGCTATCGCCGTGTCTATCTCGCCGGGCTGGTGCTGTTCACGCTGGCTTCGGTGTTTTGCGCACTGTCGCACACGTTGCCGATGCTGACGGTCGCGCGCGTCCTGCAAGGATTTGGCGCGGCCGGAATTCTGAGCGTCAACTCCGCGCTGGTCCGCTTCACCTATCCGGGCGCGCTGCTCGGCCGCGGCATCGGCGTCAATGCGCTGGTCGTCGCCGTCTCGGCCGCGGTGGGCCCGACCGTGGCCTCGATCATCCTGTCGATCGGAACATGGCCCTATCTGTTCGCCATCAACATCCCGCTCGGCATCGCGACCCTGGCTCTCGGCTGGCACTATCTGCCGCACACCAGGCCGGCCAGTCACGCCTTCGACTGGCAAAGCGCAGCCCTGAGCGCGGTCGCATTCGGTGTCGGCATCACCGCGATCGACAGCGCCGGGCATGGCGAGGCGCTGTATCTCTGCCTGACCGAGTTCGCGATCGCGGCGGTCGCGTGCGTGCTGCTGGTCCGACGGCAGACGCACCTGCCCTCGCCGCTGTTGCCGGTCGACCTGCTGCGAATTCCGATTTTCGCGCTGTCGATCGGCACCTCGATCGCCTCGTTCTGCGGCCAGATGCTGGCCTTTGTCGCGATGCCCTTTTATCTCGAGCGGCATTTCGGATATTCGGCGGTGGAGATCGGCCTGCTGATTACGCCCTGGCCGATCGCAGTCGCATTCGCAGCCCCGCTGGCGGGCTGGCTGGTCGAGCGCTATCCGGCCGGCCTGCCGGGCGGCATCGGATTGCTGGTGTTCGCGCTGGGTCTGGGCACACTCGCGATGATGCCGGCTATGGCCTCGCCCCTGGACGTGATCTGGCGAATGGCGCTCGCCGGCGCCGGATTTGGCTTGTTCCAGACCCCGAACAACCGGACCATGATCGCCGCGGCGCCGCGCGAGCGCTCCGGCGGCGCCAGCGGCATGCTCGGAACCGCGCGCCTGCTCGGGCAGACCATAGGCGCGGCCCTGGTTGCGCTGCTGCTGGCACGCTATCCGGACGATGGCACCCGGATCTCGCTCATGGTCGGCGTCGGCTTTGCCGTGGTCGGTGCGGCGCTCTCTACGCTCAGATTGTCGTCGGCCGGCAGCCGGGGTGCCGAGCGGGTGCGTGTGCATGAGAGCCAGCGCCTGAAAGGCGAGTGACGCTGCGCAATCCGGATCGCCGCATCGGCCTCAGGTCCATCCACATGCTGCAACAAAAAGGCCGGCTGCTCAGCCGGCCTTTTCATTCGATCGTTTGTTACGGCGTCACACCTTGACCAGCGGCCCGCGCGAGGCCGGACCCTTGGTGCCGCCTCCGCCGCCGCCTGGGCCACCGGACTTCGGCGGCTTTCGCTTGCGGGCCGGCAACTTCTCGGGCTTCGGCGTGACCGGGCCCTCGACGAACTCGAAGCCGATCTTGTCCTTGCCGGCCGCCTCGTCCTTGACCAGGACGACGCGGACGTGACCGCCGCCCTTGAGCTGGCCGAACAGCACCTCGTCGGCCAGGGGCTTCTTGATGTGCTCCTGGATGACGCGCGCCATCGGACGCGCACCCATCTGCTCGTCGTAGCCGTGCTCGATCAGCCAGGCCTTCGCAGGCTCGGACAGCTCGATGGTGACGTCGCGGTCGGCGAGCTGCGCCTCGAGCTGCAGCACGAACTTCTCGACCACCATGCCGATCACTTCGGCATTGAGATGCGCGAACGAGACGATCGCATCCAGCCGGTTGCGGAATTCTGGTGCGAACTGGCGGTTGATCGCCTCGTGGTCGTCGCCTTCCCGCTTGCTGCGGGTGAAGCCGAAGGCCTGCCGCGCCAGATCCGCCGCGCCCGCATTGGTGGTCATGATCAGGATCACGTTCCGGAAGTTCACCTGCTTGCCGTTGTGGTCGGTGAGCCGGCCGTGATCCATGATCTGCAGCAGCACATTGTACAGATCCGGGTGCGCCTTCTCGATCTCGTCAAGCAGCACCACGCAATGCGGATGCTGGTCCACGCCATCGGTGAGCAGGCCGCCCTGGTCGAAGCCGACATAGCCGGGAGGCGCGCCGATCAGGCGCGACACCGTGTGCCGCTCCATGTATTCGGACATGTCGAAGCGCAACAGCTCGACGCCGAGCGACGCCGCGAGCTGTTTTGCGACCTCGGTCTTGCCGACGCCGGTCGGGCCCGAGAACAGATAGCTGCCGATCGGCTTCTCCGGCTCGCGCAGGCCGGCCCGCGCCAGCTTGATCGATGCCGACAGCGACTCGATCGCCTTGTCCTGGCCGAACACCACCCGCTTCAGGGTCTGCTCGAGATGCTTGAGCACCTCGGCATCATCCTTCGACACGCTCTTGGGCGGAATCCGCGCCATGGTGGCGATCGTGGTTTCGATCTCCTTGATGCCGATCGTCTTCTTGCGCTTGTTCTCGGCGACCAGCATCTGCGCCGCGCCGGACTCGTCGATCACGTCGATCGCCTTGTCGGGCAGCTTGCGGTCATGGATATAGCGCGAGGAGAGCTGCACCGCGGCCTCGATCGCCTCGTTGGTGTATTTCAGCCGGTGGTAGTCCTCGAAATACGGCTTCAGGCCCTTGAGGATCGCGATTGCGTCCTCCACCGTCGGCTCGTTGACGTCGATCTTCTGGAATCGCCGCACCAGCGCGCGGTCCTTCTCGAAGTGCTGTCGGTACTCCTTGTAGGTGGTCGAGCCCATGCAACGGATGGTGCCGGAGGCGAGCGCGGGCTTCAGCAGGTTGGACGCGTCCATCGCGCCGCCCGACGTCGCCCCTGCCCCGATCACGGTGTGTATCTCGTCGATGAACAGGATGGCGTTCGGATGCGCCTCCAGTTCCTTCAGAACCTGCTTGAGCCGCTCCTCAAAATCGCCGCGGTAGCGGGTGCCCGCGAGCAGCGTGCCCATGTCCAGCGAGAACACGGTGGCGGCCGCCAGCACGTCCGGCACGTCGCTGTCGACGATGCGCTTGGCGAGCCCTTCGGCGATCGCGGTCTTGCCGACGCCGGCTTCACCGACGAACAGCGGGTTGTTCTTCTGGCGACGGCACAGCACCTGGATCGCGCGGTTGATCTCCGCGTTGCGGCCGATCACCGGATCGATCTTGCCGTCACGCGCCTTCTTGTTGAGGTTGACGCAGTAGGTCTCGAGCGCCTCGCCCTTCTTCTTGGCGTCCTCGTTGCCCTTGGCCTCGGTTTCCTCGTCGACGCCGCGCACCGGCCGCGCCTCGGAGACGCCCGGCCGCTTGGCAATGCCATGGCTGATGTAGTTGACCGCGTCGTAGCGCGTCATGTCCTGCTCCTGCAGGAAATACGCGGCATGGCTCTCGCGCTCCGCGAAGATCGCGATCAGCACGTTGGCACCGGTCACTTCCTCGCGACCGGACGACTGGACATGGATCACCGCGCGCTGGATCACGCGCTGGAACCCGGCGGTCGGCTTGGCATCGTCGGCGCCATCAGTCACCAGGTTCTCGAATTCGGTCTCGAGATAGTTGACGAGGCTGGTCCTGAGCTTGTCGAGATCGACGCTGCAGGCCCGCATCACCGCCGCCGCATCCGAGTCATCGATCAGTGACAGCAGGAGGTGTTCGAGCGTCGCGTATTGATGGTGACGCTCGTTCGCGATCGCCAATGCACGATGCAGGGATTGTTCAAGGCTTTGGGAAAAAGTTGGCATTCGCGTCCTCTATGGCCCCCGGCCATCATGATCGCCATTGCCGGGTCAGGCAATAACAACCTTCGTGATCCCCAGTGATATAGTTACGATGGATCGTGGCGAAAGACCGGTTCCGGCGTGATGGTTTTCCTCTAATTTTCAGGCACTATGGTGTCGCGCAACCGCCGCCCGCAATCATACGGGATGCCGTTTCCTTCCATTAAAAATGCGATGCAAGAAGACCCGTTCCGCTAACGCGGCGAAGTGGTGGCTGCCGGCGACCTACTTCTTTTCCATCACGCATTGCAACGGATGCTGATGCTTGCGCGCGAAGTCCATCACCTGCGTCACCTTGGTCTCGGCGATCTCGTAGGTGAACACGCCGCACTCGCCGATCCCGTGATGGTGGACATGGAGCATGATCTTGGTGGCCGCCTCGGCGTCCTTGTTGAAGAACCGCTCCAGCACGTGAACGACGAATTCCATCGGCGTGTAGTCATCGTTCAGAATGAGCACACGGTACAGGTTCGGACGTTTGGTCTTCGGCTTGACCTTGGTGATGACCGAGGTCGACGGGCCGTTGGCCCCTCCGTTGCGGTTCTCGTCATTGCTCATTTTGGGCGCTGACAGCGCCAACGACGAAGGGGCTTTGGACGTGGATCGCAACATGGCTCAGGCGTTCGAATTCCCAGGGGAAACCGGTAAGCGCATCGGGGATGTTTCGCGATTGCCGCAGCACCCATCGCGGAACCTCCAGCAACGCTTTCCAGATTGCCGCTCCCGGTCCGACCCAGCGGCTGGGTCGGCTCTCGGAATATGGGCCCGACGGCGCTTGGCCGCAAGCGCCGAACTGACGCCCGTAGCGGCTCCGACCGGCTCGATTCCCGTCGCTGCAATCACCTCAAGGTTAATCGTTTCCGGCGGGATTGACAAAGGAGTCGGCCACCGGGTTCAGCCTGCGTTGAGGATAAAGCGGGTTTTTGCCCCATTCCGAGCCCCCTCGGCGCGCCCCGCCCGGTTTCTATAACTGGATTCATCGTCTGTTTAGACGCGCTCATCGAGATGGCGGGCACAACCCATTCGATGAGAACATCATGCTTGGTAGAGCCCTTTTCAGCCGCGCCCGTACGGCGCTCGGCCGCTTTTCCGCGGCAACCGACGGCAATATCGCGGTGATCTTTACCCTCGCGGCGATCCCCGTGCTCCTTATCGTTGGTGCCGCGATCGACTATAGCCGCGCCAATGCCGCCCGCTCGGCGATGCAGGCGGCGCTCGATTCCACCGCACTGATGCTGTCCAAGGACCTGACGTCGGGCACCATCACGGCCGCGCAGATCCCGAGCAAGGCTCAGGCCTATTTCACTGCCCTTTATACCAACAGGGACGGCCAGGGCGCTTCCGTCTCCGCCACTTATACGACCGCGACCTCGAGCGCGCCGGCCACCATTCTCCTGACCGGATCGGGCTACATCAAGTATGATTTCATGCAGCTTGCCGGTCTGCTTCCCGGTGCCGGTGCCGCTCCGACCACGATGAATTTCGGCGCAACCTCGACCACTACCTGGGGCAACGTCAAGATGCGCGTCGCGCTCGCCCTCGACAACACAGGATCGATGGCGTACGACGGCAAGATTACCGCCCTGCGCAACGCGGTGGCCGGATCAGGCGGACTGATCGATCAGCTCAGCGCGCTGAGCAAAAACAACGGCGACGTCTATATCTCCGTCATTCCCTTCGCCAAGGTCGTCAATGTCGATTCCTCGAACTATGGCCAGAATTGGATCGACTGGACCGACTGGCTGAATCCGCCGACCGCGCAGCCGAACAACGGCAGCATGGGGACGGGCAGCCCCAGCTTGCAGGCGACGCTGCCGATGAACTGGCACGCGGTGGGACCGGGCGCGCGGTGTCCATGGTCAAACGGCAACGGCGGCTTCTACTGCACCACCGGCCCAACCAATGGCGCCTCCAAGTCCACAAGCAGCGGTGTGAACGTAATTCCGTCGAGCGGCTACATTTGCCCGAGCGTCGATTACCACTCACACACGTACTACAACGGCTGTTGGGAGAGCAAAAAAGTCAGCACCACCCCGCAGGTGTTCTGCACGGGAAGTTCGAAGTGCGCTTGCCCCGTCGACGTCAGTGGTAGTCCGGTGTCGGGCTGCACATGCGGCACCACCGGCGGCGTCACGTCCTGCAAGGGCTACATCTACACCCACGACTGGACGCAGCCCGGCCCCAACGACAAGTTGGACAACACAAGTCAGCCTCGCGTGAGCGCCGTCGTTGGTTTCACCAATAACCAATGGTCTCCCACCAATTCCATACCTACGGTTCCCAACAACTGGATGCAGGCGTCCACCAATCCGATCAGCACCTGGACGGGCTGCATCACCGACCGCACACAGCCAAATGATGCGACGGGCGTGCTGCCGGTGGATGTCACGACGCAGTTTCCAGCCAACCAGTACTTCAATCGCTACGCGTTTTGCAGCAGCAGCTCCTCGATCCAGCTCGAGCCGATCATTCCGCTCAGCTATGATTGGAGCACCCTCAAGACCTCGGTCAACGCAATGCAACCGACCGGCAGCACCGACCAGGCGGTCGGGTTGGCCTGGGCATGGCAGTCCCTGATCCCGGGCGGCCCGCTGAACGCACCGGCGGAGGATTCCAACACCACCTACAACAGGGTCATCATCCTGCTGTCGGACGGTCTGAACACAGAAGATCGCTGGCCGGTCTACGGTGACGGTAACTCGCAGGCGTCGGGCAATCCGATCGACGCCCGGCAGGCCCTGATGTGCCAGAACTTGAAGAATGCGACGGATGCCAACGGCCAGCCGATGTACACGATCTACACGATCCAGGTGAACACGAGCTCGCCTGCCGACCCCACCTCGGATGTCCTGAAGAACTGCGCCAGCAGCCCGGACAAGTTCTACATGCTGACCAGCTCGAGCCAGATCGTGACGACCTTCAACACGATCGGCACCGCGCTGAGCAAGCTGCGACTGTCCAGATAGCCTCACGGCTCCGCGAGTCACAAAAAAGCCCGGCCGCTTCGGCCGGGCTTTTGATTTTCGGGATCTCGGAGCCGGTTACTGGGCCGGCGTGAACTTGCCGACCAGGCCTTCGAACGGCTTGAAGGTCTGCTTGGCACAGTCGCTGTAGAGACCCGCGATCTTCTGCGATTCCGACACGAAGGTCTCGTAGGCCGAGCGCACGAACTCGCTCTGCGCCTCGACTGCCTTGTCGAACGACTTCACGCCGGAGAGCTGCTCCACAAACGATTTGGTGTCTTCATAGGACTTCTTGGCGTAGTCGCCATAGGCCGCCGCGATGGCCTGAACGCCGCTCTGCAGGTTGGTCGCGGACGCAGCAACCGAGTCCAGATGCTGTTTGCCGTAGTTCTGAATGTCTTCGATCTTGATCATGAGTTCCTTATCCCAGACTTGAAAACGCATATCGCATTATTGCCGGGAAGCTCCCGGCCCCCTGACGCCGGCAACATAGTGCACCGCACAATCAAGTCAAGGAATCTTGTGCATCGCACAAATCGACCATCCCAAATTCCGGGCATTTGCCATAAACCCCGGGGGACTACGCAACGGTTGCTTAATCTTTTGGAAACTCGGGCCGCCTACCCTGATTCCCGGGCTTTGTTCGCCTTCCGACAGACAGCCTGAAAACTGTTTGTGAACAGCACCTTAGCCAGAAGAGCAACCTGAGCCGCAACCGAGGCTGGGCGTTCTGCCCAAATCGGCTTGTGGCGCAGGCAGGATCGGCGGTCGTCGGGCACAATTTCGCCTCACGCACCGGTGATCAAGATAGAAATTGGGACGGGGAAGTAGATGCTTCGTAAAACCTTGGCCTCCTCGCGCGCGTTGCGGGTTGGCGTTCTCGGGCTCGTTACCCTCACGACGACGATCCTGATCAGCGACAGCGCCGAGGCGCGGCGCTACAGGCATCGCCACGCCCGCCAGCATCACAGCCAGGAGGCGAGCGAGAGCTACGGTCCGAAGTTCGCCTCGATCGTCGTCGACGGCAATTCCGGCGCGGTGTTGGCCTCCAACAGTCCCGACGGCCTGCGGCACCCCGCCTCTCTCACCAAGATGATGACGCTGTATCTGCTGTTCGAGCGTCTCGATTCCGGCAGGATGAAGCTCGACACCGAAATGCCGGTCTCCGAGCACGCGTCCGATCAGGACCCGACCAAGCTCGGCCTCCGCCCCGGCCAGACCATCCGGGTCGAAGACGCCATCAAGGGCCTCATCACCCGCTCGGCCAACGACGCCGCGGTGGTGATCGCCGAGGCAGTCGGCGGCAGCGAAGAGAATTTCGCCAGGATGATGACGCGCAAGGCGCGCGCGCTTGGCATGAGCAGGACGGTCTATCGCAACGCCTCCGGCCTGCCCAACGACGAACAGGTGACGACGGCGCGCGACCAGTCGATCCTCGGCCGCGCGCTTCAGGATCGCTTCCCGCGCTATTATCGCTTCTTCTCGACAACGGCGTTCAATTTCCGCGGCCGCACGATCACCGGCCACAACCATCTGCTCGGCAGCGTCGAGGGGGTGGACGGCATCAAGACCGGCTACATCCGCGCCTCCGGCTTCAACCTCGTGACCTCGATGCACCGCGGCAACCGCTTCCTGATCGGCGTCGTGCTCGGCGGCCGCAGCGGCGGGTCCCGCGACGCCATCATGCGCAACCTGCTCGCCGAGAACCTTGCAAGGGCCGCGACGACCCGGACCGTCGCCGCGATCACCGAGCGCAATCCCGCCGATGCGAATGTCGAGGTCGCCGACGCCGATAGCGCGCCCCGCGGCGGCGAGACCATGGCTGCGGCTTCGGAACCCGCCTCGACCGCCATGCAGGCGCCTCGCCCGGCCAACAAGCCTTCGCTGATGGCTGCAGCGGCCGCCGCTCTGCCGCCACTGCCGGCCAAGCCTGCCCCGCAGGCGAAGCCGGAGCCGGCGCCGCTGACCAGCGGCGTGATCCAGAGCCAGGCGATGGCGGCGATCCCCGGTTCGGTCGAGCCGATGAAGCCCGTGAAAGTGAAGACCGTTCAGGTCAAGGCAGGCCAGGTCAAGCTCGCAGCCGCCGGCCCCGCGCAATCCGCGCCGCCGATCACCAACACGATTCCGCCGCGCAACGAGGTCGCCGAGACTTCCAACGCCATGATGGCGCGGGCCGGCGACATGCCGCCGCAGCCGGCCAATTTCGGCACCGGCAACGGCATTCTCGGCGTACTGCCGGCTTCGGCCGTGCAGGCACCCGGCCCGGCCGCGCCTCAGGCGGTGGCCTCGATCGAACCCGCCCACAGCCAGCCTGCGTCCAAGCCGGCCGCGGCCGTCGCCCACACCGGCTGGATCGTTCAGGTCGGCGCGCTGGAGTCCGAGAGTGAAGCCAAGCAGCGCATCGATCTCGCCCGCAACTCGGCCCGCGGCATGCTGAGCAAGGCTGATCCGTTCACCGAGACGGTCGTCGCGAAGGGCGATCGCAAGCTCTATCGCGCCCGCTTCGCCGGCCTCGAGCGCGATCAAGCCGAAGCGGTGTGCCGGACCCTGAAGCGCGCAGACATCTCCTGCATCACGGTTCGCAATTGATCGACCGCATCCTCTGAAACCCCAAGGCCGGCGCCGCAAGCGCCGGCCTTGTTGCTTCTGGCGTGACGCAGTGACGCCTCGCCGCTTGCGCCGCGAGCGACGAAAACTTCTCGTCAAGATTTTACGGTTAAGGTTTCGCCAAGCGACCGTCGACCACGCCGAACAAGGGCGGGCGACCGCAGCATGATGCCGGCAGCCGCATCATGTTCCAGAGGCATCGACCAGAGATCGACAGAAACAGCTCTCGGCTTGTGGCGTTAGCTTTTAGTGGCGTGCCGGAGTTAGAGATGCGTGCGAAGCAGAGTATCCTTGGCCTCGTTTACACGGGCCGCGAGGTACGTAGACCCCCCTTGGTCGGGATGGAGTTTCTTCATCAGGGTGCGGTGGGCGCGGCTGATCTCGTCACGCGTCGCTCCCGGCCGCAGGCCAAGGATCTGATAAGCCTCCTCGTTCGTCATTTTGCCATTCGCCGCCGTGCGGCGCTGCCCCCCTGCCCGGTCGTCCTGCGCGTTCTGACGCCAGGCGGGAAACCGGCGGTCCAGGTAGCTTTCAAGTAGCGCGACGCTCTCGGCATCGAACGCCGGCAGCATCGCCAGCAGTTGCGGCAGGTCGAACTCGTCGAGCATGCGGCCGGCCTGCGGACCGTCCACGATCCGGCCGCTGAGCACGCCGGTCGTGTGATCGAGACTCATGTCGAGATATTGCGAGCGCACCCGCGAGCTCTGCCCCGCGCTGCGTTGCCCGCCGCCGAACATCCCGCCGAGATTGGCAAAGCCCGTAGTCCCGAACGGCGACCAGCCGAGCAGGCCGGCGCCGAAGATGCCAAGCGGGATCGCGACCGCGAGTTCGCCTCTGACGCCGGTGAAGGCCGCAACAGCGAGCGCGAGCACGCCGCCGACGATCTTGATCACGCGCGCGAGCACGGCCGGATTGGCCGCGCGAAACATCTGCAGCGCGGAATAGAGCACGACTACGGCAACGATGCCGGCGATCAGGGTTGGCATGTGGGGACTATACGCATCCCGGCGACAAAAAGCATGTGCAGCTTCGCCTCACCGGCGGCATCGCACCGTCTGCTGCGTGACGTCATGCCGGCTCACTTCATCTGGCCGATCAGCCGCGCCGCGCCGCTCGCGCTCTTGGCGAGTTGCAGCAGCGCATCGCGACCGCCGGCGGCATAGGCTGCAGCGGCGCGCAGCAGCTCCCGGAGCTGAGCGGCGGCACCGGGGTCGAACCTGCACCACGCGCCCCCGGTCAGACGCGCGATCTCGCGAAACGCCTGCTCGGCGACCGCATCCCCTCCTTCCTGGAACATGAAGACGGGGACCTTGAGCAGGCCGAGCTCGCCCGCTTTGGCGCAGAGCTCGTCGACGCTTTCTTCCATCGCGTCGCCGACGAACACGACCGCGCGGACGCCGGCGGCGACGGCTTCACGACGCGCCTCCGACAGCACCTTGCCGATCTGGGTATTGCCGCCCTGGCAGCTAATCTTGCCCATCAGCTTCGCAAGCTGCGCACTGTCGGAAATCCACCCGGTCGCGCGGCACTCGTTGAAACCACGGTAGTAGACGAGGCGAATGTCGAGACTGCCGAGCGATGCGGCCTCGCGGAACATGTCGGCCTGCAGCGCGCATGCCATGTCCCAGGTCGGCTGCCGGCTCATGGTGGCGTCAAGCGCGAACACTAGCCTACCCCGCGCGCCGGTGCGATGTGGCGACGTCGCGCGTGCCTTCGCCACGAAGGCAGCGATGTCGTCGGAGGTGGACCTCCGCGCATCAGGCACAGAACCGGGGCTGCGCGTGTCAGGCGCGTTCGCCGGTCGCACGTCGTTTCCGGATGTCGGTTTGGTCGGATCGCCAGCCATCAGCGCTTGCCTGTTACAGCAAGCACTATGTGGGCCACGATGTCGGACGGGTCAATGCAGCGAGGCCTACCTGGTCGGGAGACTAGACCATCCAGGGATCAGTTGGTGGCCCGGGACGAGTCCCGCTCGGTCTTCTTCAGGGTCAGCGCCTTCTTCACTTTGTCAGCGAAGGTTTGCGGCTCCTTCTCGACCGGCACGTAGAGCGAAACCGGACCGGGTTCCAGGATCTTCGGCGGCGCGTTCCTGGTATCGACGGGGGCGATGTCGCTGTCGTTGTCGGCGAGGAATTTGTCGAGCATCGCCTCGATCGAGGTCTTGGCCTGCTCCGGCCCGGTGTCGCGCATATCGTTATGCTGGAAGTTGGTCCTCACAACGGTGATGCCGGCCTTCTCGCATTCCGCCTCGTCCGGAATGACGCCAGGATCCGTCTTGAACTGCGGGTCGTGCGAGCGGAACGAGAGGATCTTGAACTTGCCGTCGGTGATGAAGGGCACACGCAGGTTATCCAGCGTCACGACCTTCTTGATCTCGTCGGGATACTGCTTGGCAAAATACATCGCGATGTCGCCGCCATTGGAATGGCCGACCATCGTCAGCTTGCTGTAGTCGGCGTTCGGCTGGACCTTCTTCATCTGCTCGATCGCGAACTTGATGTTGGTGATCCCGCGCTGATACTGCGGCAGCCGGCCGACATAGAGCTCGCCGACCTTGGTCACCATCGGCCCGTCGGAGGGGATGTCGTTCTGGATGCTGACCGCCAGATAGCCGCGCGCGGCGAATACGTTCGCGAGGAAGGAATATTCGGTAAACTTGACGGTATTACCATGATTGAGGATCGCGACTGGCAACGTGATCATGCCGGCGTCGGCTTGCATCTCCTTGTCACGACGCACGGCGACATCGACCGCGACCGGGCGTTCGTTGCGCGTCGGATCGTTGAACATGATGGTTTCATGACGGATCGCCCATTTGCTGGCGGTGAAATAGGCCGCCGTGAGCACCACGGAGAGCGAAAGCAGAACGGTAATTCCACGTTTCATGACGTCCTCGGCGTCCGCCTGTTCAAGGGCTAATTTGCGCTGAAGGCTCTGCGGCCTCCTTGGTCAGCATATATGTCACGGCGTCGTGACTGGAAGTCCAAATGTTGTGTTCCCGTAGCCCGTTCGTTGTGCGGTGCACCTACCGCTTGTGCATTTTCAACCAACGCTCGGGATTGAAAGTACTATAATACCTTGATCCTGCCGAGCAGTCGGCTATCGGGACTCGAAAGCCCGGATACCGGGAAAACGGCACGCAACAAGCTTTGTTCCGCCGTTCCGGTGACCGGGAACCTGCCAAGCCCGGCAACGATAGCGGCACGCGCTGACGTGCAACAAGTGACGATGGTCACCTCTTGCGGGCAAATTCGGGATCCCGCGCCAAGACAGCGTTTCGGGCGATCTCCGGCTAGCTGCCGATAATGTCTCAAGCGTTGACCTGGTGGAACTGTTCAAGCCCTCCTCGCGCGCGGTGACATGGCCCGGCGAGTTCCAAGCGTCCACTCGTCGATGCCGTCGAGCGCAGTCGGTCCGCACGCGACGAACTCGCAATACGCAAACCGTTCGGCGACGGGCTGCGTGTTGCGCGAGCCGAGCATCCACAGACGATTGCGGACCACGATCCGTGGAGCAGCCGTCGACTGCAGCACTTGCGCCTGGCGTAGCGCACCGCCTAGCGGGCCTTGCCGGTTACCGCATAGCTGCGGGATCAACGGCCCTCGGCATGCGTCGAGCCGGATTACCTTGACCAGCCTGAACCAACATGACCCCCACCGATATCCTTCAAATCGAGCGTGGTTGCGGTCAACTCAGTTGCAGCGCATCGGCTCGGAATCGAACGTCGCGCTTGATCATGACTCGATAGAAGAAAATTGCTGCGACGATCCGCAGCACCATGCTGCTGGCCGGTGTCCTGCTACGTAAGGCAGGCCGGTCTGTCACACCGATTTGCCGGCTGCGTTTCGCTCTTGGTAAAGTGCCGCGTCCCGCCGAACACCAGTCACCTCACCTGGGTGACCAAGCCGCCTCACAAGCCCTGCCCCAAGAGACCAAGACCCGATGCCGAGAAATCCTGCCGTCGTCCGCACCGTCCCTGCTCTGCGTCGCGCCGTCGACGCCCTGCGCGCCAAGAAAGCGAGCATCGCGCTGGTCCCAACCATGGGAGCTCTCCATGACGGCCATGTGTCGCTGGTGCGCCTCGCCAAGCGCCGCGCCAAGCGGGTCGTCGTCTCGATCTTCGTCAACCCGACCCAGTTCGCGCCGACTGAGGATTTCGGCTCTTACCCGCGCACCTGGAAGGCCGACGTCGCCAGGCTTGCGGCCGAGGACGTCGATCTGATCTGGCATCCCGAGGTGAAGGCGATGTACCCGGAGGGCTTTGCGACCCGCATCGTGCCCGAGGGGCCGGCCACCGCCGCGCTCGAGGATCGCTTCCGGCCGCACTTCTTCGGCGGCGTCGCCACCGTGGTCGGCAAGCTCTTCACGCAAGTCCGGCCCGATGTCGCGATCTTCGGCGAAAAGGATTTTCAGCAGCTTCGCGTAGTGAGCCAAATGGCCGCGGACCTCGACCTCGGCGTCAAGGTGATCGGCTCCAGAACGGTGCGCGAGCGCGACGGGTTGGCGATGTCGTCGCGCAACGTCTACCTCTCGCCGGAGGAGCGGCGCGTCGCCCCCGAGCTTCACCGGGTCATGAAGGAAGCGGCTGCCCGCTTGCGCGCCGGCGAGGACGTTGCGACGACGATGGCCACCGGCGCAGCCATCATCACGAAGGCCGGCTTCACCCTCGATTATCTCGAAGTCCGCCATGCCAGAACCCTGGCCCCGGTCGCATCGCTGCAGGACGGCCCGTTGCGGATGCTGGTCGCGGCGCGGCTCGGCACCACCCGCCTGATCGACAACATCGCGGTTTGAAGCAACCGGCAGGCCCCGATCATGATGAGATGAGGCAATCCATGCTTCCGCGTACGCTGCGCGATGGATTGCTGCGCGGAGCCTGTCATCGGGCGCGCATTCGCGCGACCCGTTGGCTCGCAATGACAGAACTCGCAATGACAGAAATGGAGCGGCGCACGCGAGTGAGCGAGACTGCAGCCTCTAAGGTGCGAGCAGCCGCGCTACTGCAGAATTATGAGATCGTGACGATCGCAACGGCAGTCGATGCGATCGTGCGATTCAACGCGAGAAACGAACCAAGACGCGAGACGACGAGCCGCAAGACTACTGGTCGGCCGCGAGTTGCACCGTTTGGCGCCCGCCGTTCATCGCCTTGAGCTGATTCACATATTCCTCAGGCTTCATGAGGTGGAACGGTGTCTTCAACCCCATGTACGACGCGATCTGCCCGATGAAAGCAGTACAGTTGGTCGTCTCGGCATTCCACACCGGCGAGGTCGCCTGAAGATGCTTGATATAGGCAAACACCTTCTTTGCGTCGGGCTCGCTCAAATAGACGCGGTAGCTCGCCGTCAGGTATTGCTCGTCAAGGTCGCCGTAGCTCGCACCGGTCTCAGAGGGCACCCACATGAGGTGTCCCAAGACGTAGGGCAGCGTATCGCCCTTGGGGTGGAGGCCGGCAACTTCAACCTGCCTCTCGCTGGTTTTACCGTACCAAATAAAGGCGTGACCATAGGACGCCGCCGTACGGGCGCGAAAATCCACGTAGTAAGGCCCTCTCACCGAGGCGGTGGCCCTACGAGCCGGCTTCGCATCGGTGCGGGATCGCGAGGGCGTCTCGCTCGGCGCAATGGCAGCCGTTGTCACACCGGGCTTCACGGAAGGCCGAGGATTATCCTGCTGCTGACGATCAGCATTCGCCACGAGCTGTTCTGCGCGACTGCTTCCAGTCCCCAAGCCCATGCACGCTGCAAAGATGCCGGCGCCAACAGCAAACAGCACGCCGGTCGATTTTTTATTGGCTCTTGCCACCTTCAACCCCTCATGCGCTCAGGTTACTCGATGCCTTGATAGGCCAGATGTCTTGGTAGGCTAGATGTCTTGGTAGGCTCGATTCGCTGACGCGCCTCCGGGCTTTGAGGCCCGGAGACGCTTTGCGGCCGCGCCGCGGTCGAATTAGCCCTTGGTTACAACCGGGGCCGGATACTTACCGACGGGGTACTTGCCGACCGGATACTTGCCGACCGGATACTTGCCGACCGGATACTTGCCGACGGGATACTTGCCGATTGGCGCCTGCTGGACGACCGGCTGAGGGTGCGGAAGATCCGCAGCAATCGCCGTTCCCGCAAATGCCAAGGTAGCTGCACCGATGACCACGAATTTCAACATTGAACTCTCCTGCTCTCACGGATCGATTCGAACTAAAGCCGACACTCGTTACCGGCACAATAAGCAGGGCCCTTGACGAGCCTCCGCGTGAACGTTTTCTCAAGGATGTTGCAGAAAGGGCACTAAAATCGCGGGCTTGGAACTTGTGCCAGCCCATGAAGTGGGATAGCGGCCGCGCCTCAGAAGACCGAGGGGAAAATACGACCTGTGCGTGCCATATACGCGCGGTAACCGTCGCCGAACGTTTCCAGCATCATGCGCTCTTCCCGGGCGACGCGGCCGAAAAACAAAATTCCAAAACCGACGAGACCCGAAAAGCCGGCGACCCAGTTCGGCAACAGCAATGCCTGCGCGCTGGCCCAGAGCCAGAACGCAGAATACATCGGGTGACGAATTCTTCGATAGATGCCGTCCGTGATGAGTTGGTGGCCTTCCCGCACGTCGAGACTGACCGACCAATTCCGGCCGAGCGCGCGATGCGTCAGGTGAAACATCAGCAATGACGCGACCGCAACGGCAACTCCCAGCCAAGCCTGGATGGGATGGAAAGTGTAGTCCGCAAAACGCGGAATCCCCGTCGCGACATAGGTGAACGGCAAAATGCCGAGACCGGTCAGAGATATCAGCAGCAACGTGGTTTCCCGCGGCCCTCGGGCGCTTCGCAAGATCTTTTCGCGACGGAAACGGCGCGCGTGTTCATAGCGAAGCAGGTACCAACCGACCGCCAGCGTAGCGAACACGAACTTTGCAAAGGTTGGCGTCATCTTGGACCAGGTTGCCGCGCCATCCTGACGAGCGGCTCGCTACAGGACGGTGGTGGTGCGGTGAGCAGCGATCCGTCGTCCGCGAACATCGAAACCGCGCCATCGGCTGCAAGCGTCTGGGATTTGGCCGAAACGGGTCCGCATACCAGCATGAAGTAATCGTACGCTGCTCGCTTGTCGTTTCCGCTGATGAACTGGCAGTGCAACCGGTAGAATCTGAGACGTATGCGGCGATACATCGCGCGGTCAAGCATTCGACTGAGCTCGACGCATTTGACCAGGGGACCAATCCCTGTGGGCAGCGCCATTTCAGCCATGGGGTCGGTCTTATAAAAGTTCATGATGTCGACGCGAGCCTGATAATCGCCCCAGAAGATGCCGGGTGATCGGGCGACACGCTCGACCGCCGCTCGAAAGCGTGTTGCGCCGCGATGCAACCCTATCTTGAGAACGGATGAGCCGATCGCAAGGAAGGTCACAGGGACGTTGCGTGAACCAAGCGCGGGGTCGGCTCTCAATGCGCGATCAAGGGCATCAACAGCAAGAACGGCACCAAGGCTATGACCTATGATCAGGAGTTCGTCCGCATCAGACCCGCTCGCCGCGGCGACGATCTCCGCGGCCATTCTGTCCAGTCTTTGCTCGAGGAGTGGATGACCTTTCCGGATATAGTCGCGAGAAAAAATCCAGTCGTCGAACAGAGGAGCCAGATGCAGCCAGCGCCAGGGACCAGCCAGAAGCACCGCGAACGGAACGAGGCCGGCAATGATCGCGACAGGAATTGAGCCGCCGGTTCTCAGGGCAAGCAGGCCGACGAGATAAGCGAACAGGCTGAAGACGCCGAACATGACGAACGGAAACAGAAAGAAGCCGGCGTAGTGCCAGTTGGTTCGCAAGTATCCCCAGAGAGCGCCCGACACCACGAAATCCACAAAGGCCACGATGCCGAGCGGGATGCGCCAGAAGATCGATCGACGACTATAGGTTTCGATGACATCGTCCCAACGAACAAGACTGTAATCGGTTTCGACCAGCCAGTTTGGGCCCGCCGCCGTCACGTTCCACTTCGTCCGATCCATGCCATTGCAGAGACCATCGGCCGAAGCTTTCACTGACCAAGTGCGCTGAAATCTAGCTAGCTCACGGACGAAGCGCCGTTGCGCGCCGGCATGCGGCGTGATTGGATCAAAGCCGCCCACATGGAACACCAGCCTCTTGGCGACGGCGGCTCTTGTCATTTGTTCAACACGCGTCCTTCGTGCTTATGGCAACCCGTTGAGGTCGGACAGCTTTCCTTTGATCCCTCGTCCAGCAACACCCAGCGAACGTCGAGCGCCAAAGGCTGTCAATAGAGATTCGGCCAAATCGCCTAGGGAACACGGGGTGGGCTGTTTCGCGATCGTTCTGCGCTCCATTGCCGGCATATTATCGCAAATTGCAAGAGCCGCGATCTTGGCGTCGGTCGGTGCGGTGGTGGTTGCCGGAACGTCCGGCTCTGCGCTTTCGCAGGCACCGGGAGCCGCGTCTGCCGCCGAGAGGTGTCTTGCGGCAAATCGGGACCTCTCGCTGGGGGCTCTATTGCCTCGCACGGCCGCGCGGCTGAAGTCCGGCGAACAGCTTAAGATTGTAGCCATCGGCTCATCGTCGACCGTGGGGCTTTGGGTGCTCGCGTCGGCAGCGACATATCCCGAGGTCATGCGCCGGGAACTGTTGCGGCTCAGATCAAACGCGACAATCAGTGTCATCAACAGCGGTCGAGTCGGTGACACGATCCAGGGCAATGTCGCGCGCTTCGGACGCGACGTCATCGCCCACAACCCCGACCTCGTCGTGTGGCAGTTAGGAACCAACGATGTGGTCTGGGGCGGCCGGCCGGACCAACAGCTCAAAGGCAAGGTCATAGAAGGTGTACGGGCGCTCAAGGCAGCGTTTGCCGATGTCGTGCTCATCGACCTGCAGTATGCACCAATGGTGCTCGCCTCGACCTATCACTCCACGATCGAGACCATCATCGCCGACGTCGCAAAGCAGGAGCGCGTTGGGCTGTTTTCTCGATTCGCGCTGATGCGAAACTCGATCAACGCAGGCGTGACGCAAGGTGCGCTCGTGTCCTGGGATGGCTTGCACACAACGGCTGATGGTTATGATTGCCTTGGCCGCGCCCTTGCCCGAGCGATCTCGAGCAGTTCCCGTTGACCTACCATCTCAGAATGCAGCTTGGAGATCCGAGAAAGCGAGTGCGGAACGGTCAGCGAGCAATTGCCGCGTTGCTCGGGTGAAGCTGTCGGCTTTTGCAAACGAGGTTATCCAAATCGACGACACTCAATTCCAGCGCGGCGCCGCTCAGGTCATAGTCACCGGGTCTGCAATCAGAGATTGCTGATCAGCTATCAGTTCCCATTTGCCAGCCGATGCGAACGTGCTGGCGATGAGGCGGCCATCCGGTTGCTCACCGCAATCCGATTGCTCAGAGCAATCCGAGGTCGCGCAATTCCCGACGCATTGGCTCCGGCATCGAAGCCACGCTGGCGGCGCTGGACTTGGTGAGATCGGGCGGCGCGGCATCGGCAGTGAGGTAGCGCCAGCCCTGGAACGGCCGCATCGGCCGCGGCGAGACGGCGATCACCTTGGGCTGCATGACGATGCGGCAACGCCCGATGCCATCCTTGTCGCGGAACGGCTCAATCGCGATGATCTTCTCACGCGCGGCGATCTCGCCGCGGATCACCCAGTAGAGCGACCCGCCGCCGAGGATTTCCTCGTCGCGCTTCGGCGTCATGCGCGTGATATGGACGTGGCGGAGCGGCAGGCCCTTTTTCTTCGCGGTCGCCATCCGTTCGGCGACCCAGCCCTTGAGTTCCTTGACCGACTCGCAGCCGACGGCAAGCTTGATGAGATGAAGCGGCATGCGGCGGATTTAGCGGCCGGCGCAGGCTTTGAAAAGGGAGCACGATCCGGAACAGTGGATAGCGGCCGTTGCGACCATGGAGCGCGAGCGCGGACGTCATGCGCCGAGCTGCGGCGGCCCAGGCGCGATCGGGGTCAGTCCGACCTCCCCGCGCCTCAGTCCTGGCTCGCGGCGGCGGGTGCGCTTTGCGCAGGCGCGGCCGGTGCGGCAGCCGGCGGCGCGATCTGGACCGGCGCGCGCTTCGGCGCCGGAGGCCGTTTCGCGGCAACTGCCGGGCGTGCGGGCGGTGGTGCGGCCGCTGCCGGCTTGGCCGGCTCAGGCGTCATGATGCTGACCGCCGGCGTCGACGCGGAGCTCGGAAATTCTGCATTGGTCGGCTTGCCGGTGGGCAGGGACGGCGGCAGCGCGGCCACCAGTCCGGCGGCCGCGGCCGCAGGCGCCACGGGCGCAGCGTTCCAGGAGGCTGCATAGCGGGTGATCAGGTTCTCGTAGGTCCGATCGTTCATGTTGGCGACAACCTGGTGATTGTCGCCGAGCGAGCGGAATGCGGGGCACGCCGTCGGCGTGCAATGGTCGCGGGCCATCAGCACATAAGCCATCAGCCCGTAGCGGTCGTGCTCGACCGCACGGCGCAGCGCCTGCACCTCGGGGGTCGGATTGCGTTCGGCGGTTGCAATGTCACCGAAGGAGGTCAGCCGTGAGATCTGCGCGGCGGCATAGCTGACGGCCGCGGCGGCCGATTCGGCCGAGCCGAACAGCACCTTCTCGCAGGCATTCAGGACAGCGTCGCCCGCAAGATCATCGACACAGGATAGCGCCGGCAACGTCGGTCCGGTCGCCTGCGCCACCGGCGTCTCGGTCGAGGCGGCCCGCCCGCCCGGCCCGAAGCCACGGATCGTCGCGGCGACCGCAACCGCGATCGACAGCAGCGTGATGACCGTCAACGCGCCATTGGCGACGGATTTCTCCGCGCGCAACAGCGTGACCAGAACGACAATTCCAAAAAATCCCGCCGCGGCCAGCGTCAGCCAGGTCGGGAAGGTCGGTGAGCGCCAGATCTGGTCCAGCGAGGAAGCCCAAGCCCAATTCATGCGCGGTGTCCCTCAACGCAGCATAAGCACAGTCGGCGGCGGCGAATGCCGCCATCCCGGCATTCGATCTACCGCAGAATGGGTCCGCGAACAGGGCCTTTTGACGGCGGCAGGCGGAACCGCCACACCGCCGGCTTGCGCACAGTTCCTCAGGACAGCGCGAGCTGACTCTCCTTGGCCACCCGTTCGAAAGCTTCGGTCGAGCTCTTGATGCGATACTGGCAGTCGTCGCCTTCGGTCGGCAGCAGGCGGATCACCTGGTAGGTGCCGCTCGCGGCGGGACGCGCCACGTTGCTCGCAGTGAAATAGACAGTCTCTCCAACGGAGTACTTATGCTTCAACGCCCTCTCCATTTTTTAGAGATGGCTGGCCCGGCCTACAGTCCCGCTAGCGCTGGCCAACCTATTGAGAACCCTGTGACAACCTAGCACACAGGCACGCCCGAAATCCAGCAGGATCGGGACATGCCCCATGCGCAAATTTCGCAGAGTTTTCAGGGCGATAGGGAGCAATTTGCGTGCCAGCCGCAAATCGCGCGTCGAGCCCTAGGCGCTGTGCGGCAGCGTTCCCTTGGGGCTCGCATGATCGACCGCATCCGGCAGAGCCTGGGCCAGCACCTTGGAGAGCTGGTCGACCGGAATGTTGAACTTTGCAGCCAGTTGCCTGACGGTATCGCTGCCGAGCACCTCCTGGAGCTGTTCGGCCGTGATCGGCAGGTTCTGGCCGTTGCCGATCCAGGATCTGACCTGATCTCCGAAGCCGGCCTGCTCGAGCTTGGCGACGATCGCCGACAATCCGCCCTGCCCGCCTTTGCCCAAGACTTCGCCGAGCACCGCGGGGATCACCGCCGCGCCGAGTTGGCCGAGCATCCCCCTCAGCTCGGGCGAGTTTTCCAGGGAGTCGAGAATGCCCATCGACATCGTCCTTTCGCAAATTGCAAAGACTGGGCCTTCGATTCAGACCCCTCCGGGCCACGGCGTCAAGCCGCGAAGTTTGACGCCGCCGTCACAATTCGGAAGTCACAGCACCGGTCAGACGTGCTCGAATCGGTCGATCAGAAGCGTCTCGGCGAGGCCGTCGCGGGTCCACTCCTGGAATGCGGGCAGCGACATCATCGCGTCGACATAGGGCTGCGCCTCGGCCCTCACCGGAATCGCGTAGGTGCGGAAGCGGTGCACCACCGGCGCGTACATCGCGTCCGCGCCGGAAAATGCGCCAAACAGGAACGGCCCTCGCTTGCCGTAGCGTGCGTGGCAATCGGCCCAGATCTCCTGGACCCGTGCGGCGTTGGCACGCGCATCGTCCGACAGCGCGACAGGACGGATCGGCCGGTGCAGGTTCATGCCGCACTCGTTGCGCAGCGCCATGAAGCCGGAATGCATTTCCGCCGAGATCGCGCGGGCATGCGCGCGCGCCGCGCGATCCGCCGGCCATAGCTTCGCGTCCGGAAATCGCTCCGCGAGATATTCGATGATCGCAAGCGAGTCCCACACCGTGACGTCGCCGTCGATCAGCGCCGGCACCTTGCCGGATTTGCTGACGCTGAGGATGCGGTCCTTGTCGGCCTGGTCGGTGTAGAGCGGAATGAAGATTTCCTCGAACGGGATATTGTTGGCGCGCAGCGCCAGCCAGGGCCGCATCGACCATGACGAATAGTTCTTGTTGCCGATGACGAGCTTCAGCATGTCCGGAGAATCCTGTTGTGACAGATATCTTGCCATAGTGCATTGCAGGCGTCCAACCTGTACATGAGGCGCGACACGGCTGCGCATGGGCGGATCGTTGGGGGATGGCAACATGACCGGCTACTGGGTCGATGCGGCTGCGGTCGGCTTCTTCGTCATCGAATGGCTGATCTACGCCATCACGCTCGAGCGCACCGCCTATGGCCGCGACAGCCTGTCGTCGCGCATGCATGTCTATCGCGAGATCTGGGTCAGAAACCTGCTCAATCGCGACGCGCGGATGGTCGACATGCAGATCATGGCCAGCTTGCAGAACGGCACTGCGTTCTTTGCGTCCACCAGCCTGATCGCGATCGGCGGCGCGCTGACGCTGCTGCGCGCGACCAGCGACGCGATCGCGGTGCTCGCGACGCTTCCGATCAATCTGAGCCCCTCGCCTGCGCTGTGGGAGATCAAATGCGTCGGGCTGATCCTGATCTTCATCTACACGTTCTTCAAGTTCGCCTGGGCCTATCGCCTGTTCAACTACGTGGCGATCCTGTTCGGCGCGATGCCGCCGGCCACCGAGCGCGACACGCCGGAGGCCGAAGCCCATGTGCTCCGCACCACGCTGATGTTCGAAAACGCCGGCCAGCACTTCAATCGCGGCCAGCGCGCATTCTTCTTCGCGCTCGGCTATCTCGGCTGGTTCGTCAGCCCCTGGCTGCTGTTCATCACCACCGCCGCCGTCGTGATCGTGATTTGGCGCCGGCAATTCGCATCCAACGCCCGGCAGGCGATGAGGAGTTAGCGCGCCTGGATGCCAAGTGATTGTATCGAGCCGACGCGGAAGCGGGCACTGCGCTCCCTCTCCCCGTCCTTTACGGGCGGAGGGGCTGTCTCCACATCGACGAAGACGCGTTCGTGGAGACTCCCCCTCACCCGGATTGCATCTGGCGATGCAATCCGGCCTCTCCCGCACGCGGGGCGAGGCGAAGCGGAATCCGTCGCGCGCCTCCTGCGCTATGACGCGAAGTCGCGCGGGGTGAAATCGAGGTCGAGCACCTTCCACTCGCCGTAGCGATCCCTCGGCAGCATCGCATAGGGCTGGCAGGCCTGCAGTGCGCTGGTCGCGCTCTGCATCAACAGCGGGCCCTTGGTCGAGGCGCTGGCCTCGATCAATTGCGGAGCGGCCGCGAGCTTGCCATCCGGTCGCATGAACACGCGCAGCTTGACCCTGACGTCGTCGCTGCTGCTCAGCGTCGCCGGAAGCTTCATGCAGGTCTTCAGATGGCGGCGGAATTCGGCAACCACGCCGCTTCCGATGTCGGCCTTCTCGGTCGCCGGCGCATCGAAATTGTCCTTGCCGGCGTCGGCGCCGGACGGCGCCGCGGCGGGTGGCGTCTCCGCAGGGAGATAAGGCGGCAGACCGAGGATGACGTGGTATTTGACGGAAGGATCGGGCTCGGGCTGCGTGTAGGCAGGCGCCGGTGGCGGCGCTGGTTGCTGCGCAGCCGGCGGGGTCGGTTGCGGCGCCGGAGGTTGCTCGAGCTTCGCCGTCTGTTGTGGGGTCGGACTCGGTTGCGGCAGCGGCGCTGCTTGCTCCTGCTTGGGCTGCGGCGTCGCCTGCGTCTCTGGCGGCTGCGATGCGGGCGCCTGCGCCTCGGGCTGGGCCGCCGCAGATTCGGTCGGCTTGTCGAGCGACGGCAACCGCAATTCCGGCGTCGGCGACGGGCTCGGCGCCGGTTCGGGCGCGACCTCGGCGACCTCCTGTGGCGTCACGACCTCGACAGGCATCGTGTCAGCCGCGACAGGATCGAACTGGTGGACTTCCGAATAGAGGAAAATCAGCGCGAGCAGCAACAGGTGCACCAGCACCGACGCCATCATATCCGCGTTTGGCCGGAACTTCATCCCACTCGATCACGTCGTGATATCTCCCCGCCAGCTACAATAGCGGTCGGGGCCTGTCTGCCTCAATCCCATTTCGGCGCAAAACCGAATCCGGTCAATCGGCCAGAGCGTGATCCGGAAAGGGTTTTCCAAGGATCGTGCTCAAACAAGGACCGAAGTGCGACGATCCAATCATCGCACCGTGCCGCTGCCCATCGCTGAGATCTCGCGCATGTCCTCCCCCGAAAGCTCGAAATCGAAGACATCGATGTTTTCCTGGAGCCGCTCGAGCTTCGAGGTGCGCGGAATGGCGGAAACATTCTGTTGCACGAGCCAGCGCAGGCACACCTGGGCGGCGCTCTTGCGATAGCGGTCGCCGATCCGCGCCAACGCCCGGTCGTTGCGGATACGCCCCTTCGCGATCGGGCTATAGGCGACGAATGCCAGGCCGTGGCGCGTGCAGGCCTCGATCACCTTGGCCTGGTCGAGATAAGGATGGTACTCGACCTGGTCGCACGCGAGCGGCTCCGGGCATGCCGCCACCGCCTCCTCGATCAACGCCACCGTGAAGTTGGACACGCCGATATGGCGTGCAAGGCCCGCTTGCCTCACTCGCGCCAGTGCGCCGAGCGTATCCGGCAGCGGCACCTGCGGGTTGGGCCAATGCAGGAGCAACAGATCGACCTCGGTCAGGCGAAGCCGCGCGAGGCTCTCCTTGGCCGATCGCTCGAGGTCCTTCGGCTTGAAGTGGCTGGTCCAGACCTTGGTGGTCACGAACACGTCGTCGCGCCTGACGCCGGAGGCGCGCAGCCCCTCGCCGACCTCGCGCTCGTTCTCATAGATCTGGGCGGTGTCGATATGGCGATAGCCGAGCCGCAGCGCCTGCTCGACGATCCGGGCGCAGACGCGGCCGCGCAATTCCCATGTGCCGAGCCCGATCGCAGGGATTTTGGCACCATTGCCTTCGACGAAGTCCATGCGCTCATTATGCGCGCATGGACTGACGCTGCCAACTCAATCATTTTTGCGCCTCCCGGGACGATTTGCTCGGGAAGCGCGAATGAAGGCGCTACCTGCGGATGAAAGCAGCCACGAGTGCGCTACAGCCGGCGCAGGTGGCCACCACCAGGAACACCAGCGACGTCTGGTTATGCGCGTCCATGAAATGGCCGATCATCGGCTCGCCGAGACCGGCGAACAGATCGGCGAAGAAGTTCATCACGCCGGTTGCCGTGCCCGCCCGCTTGTGACCGACCAGATCGGGGCACAGCGCCCAGAACGAGGATTGCGGCCCATAGGTGAAGAAACCGCACAGGAACAGCACCGCCATCCCGAGATAGACTTCCGAGGTCGGGATCGCATACATGCAGAGCGAGGTCACCGCAGCGAGCACCATATAGAGCACGATGGCGAGGTAGCGGCGCGAGCCGAACACCTTGTCGGAGACCCAGCCGTTGCTGAATGCCCCCACCGCCATGCCGACCGGCAGCGCGATGCTGATCCAGCGCGGATCGATGACGGACGTCGCGCCGGCCTTGGCCCAATTGCTGCCGAGGAAGTGCACCGGCACCCACACCAGCAACCCGTAGCGCGCCGCGTTCTGAAAACCGATCGAGACGCCGGCAACCAGCAGCCGCCAGTTCGCCAGCACCGCCTTGTAGCGCGCCAGCGAGCCTTCACTGGCGTCGATCGCGGCCTCGCTCGCCGCAACGTCGTCGGCCTCGTCATGCGGCGAGACAAAGCCCATATCCTCGGGCTTCTCGCGCGCGATCAGGTAGAACGCGATGCCGCCGAGCAGCAGCAGCACAACCGGGATGCGGAAGATCCAGCGCCAATCGAGCTGGAAATAGCCGACCACGACCAGCGATGTCACGAACGACAGTACCGAGGCGAGACCGGCTGCAAAGGTGTAGAGACCGTAGACCGTGCCGCGCTCGTGCCGTCCCCACCAGTTCGACAACAGCCGGCTGCCCGGCGCCCATCCCATCGACTGGAAATAGCCGTTGATGCCCCAGAACGCGGTAAGGCTGACGATGCCGGTCGAAAGGCTGGTCGCCCAGTTCATGATAAAGGAGAGGATCGCGCCGGCGCTCATCACCCGGCGGCCACCGAACTTGTCGCCGAGATTGCCGTTGATGGCCTGCCCGATCGCGTAGCACCACAAGAGCGCCGCGCTGGCCCATCCCAGCGCCTCCTTGGTGACGCCGAACTCGGCCTGGATGCCGGGAATGGCGAAGCCGAAAGTCTGCCGTCCCGTGTAGAAGAACAGATAGCAGAACATCGCCGCGAACAGCATTCGCCACTGTGCACGGCGGAACGATGTCGCAAGCTCCGGGTTCTGGACTCCGACCGAGCCGACATTGGCCGGACTGAACGTGACCGACATTGAAACCTCCCCTGTTTGCCGATTTTGGTTATTCGCAGTCCGGCCGTCGCGCTGTTCTTGCGGCGCGCGTGCGGCCTTCGCTTCCGACGGCGCGGGCTACGCAGGCCAGGGCAGCGAGTAGGTCTTGAGGTTGGTGAAGCTCTTGATCGCCTCCTGCACGCCTTCCTTGTAGCCAAGGCCGGAGTCCTTAATGCCGCCGAACGGCGACATCTCGATCCGATAGCCCGGGACTTCCCAGACATTGACCGTGCCGACGTCGAGCTCGTTGACGAAGCGCGTGATGTAGTCGAGCCGGTTGGTGCAGACGCCGGACGACAAACCGAACGCCGTCGAGTTCGAAATCCGGATCACGCTGTCGATGTCGTTGGGCACGCGAATGATCGGGATGACTGGACCGAAGGTCTCCTGCATCACGAGCTCGCTGGTGTAGGGAACGTGGTCCACCACCGTCGGCGGATACAGCGCGCCGTCGCGGTCGTTGCCGTGCAGCAGCTCGGCCCCGTCAGCGACGGCCGCATTGACGCGGCGCTCGAACTCTCTTGCTGCGCCTTCATGGATCACGGTCCCGACATCCACCGTCGGATCCATCGGATCCCCGCACTTCAGCGTGCGTGCCTTTTTCAGCACCAATGCGGCGAAATCGTCGGCCACCGCCGCCACGCACAGGATGCGCTTGACCGCAGTGCAGCGCTGGCCGGAATTCTTGGTGGCGCCGGTCACGGCAAGCTCCGCCGCCTTGTCGAGGTCGGCGTCCTCCATCACGATCAAAGGATCGTTGCCGCCGAGCTCGAGCACCAGGCGCTTGTAGCCTGCCTTGGCGGCGATGTGCTTGCCGACCCGGACCGAACCCGTGAAGGTCACAAGGTCGGCATCCGGATCTGATATCATCGCATCGCCCATCGAATGGGGATTGCCCGTCACCACCGACAACATCTCGGGCGGCAGACCTGCTTCGTAGAGCACATCGGCGAGCGCAAGCGCGGTCAGCGGCGTCAGCTCGGTCGGCTTCAGCACCACGCGGTTGTTGCTGGCGATCGCCGGCGCGATCTTGTGGCTCACCATGTTGAGCGGATGGTTGAAAGGGGTGATCGCCGAGATCGCGCCGAGCAGCGGCATGCGCGTCGTGAAGATCTTGCGCGCCTTGCCCTGCGGACTGATGTCGCAGGAGAAGGTCTCGCCGTCGTCCTTGATCGCGAGTTGACCGGCGAACGAATAGACGTCGTAGGCGCGGCCGGCCTCGTAGAGCGAGTCCTTCCAGCACAGCCCGGACTCGGCGGTGATCAGCCGCGCGAACTCCTCCTTGCGGCCAGCCAGGATCTCGGCGGTGCGCAGCAGGATGCGCTGGCGCTCGTAGCGCGTCAGCCTCGGCTTGAAGGCCTTCGCCTTGGCAAAGGCGCCCCGCACGTGCTCCGGGCCGGCCGCCGGGACGGTGCCCACCACCTTGTTGGTGTAGGGGTTGAAGACCTCCACATGCTCGTCGGTGTCGACGAGCGTACCGGCGATACGCATCTGCTCGTGGCGGACGGCCGGGGCCTGGACGTTCATGGCGATATCCTCGCGGTCAGTGGATGCGGTTGAGGGCGACGTCGAAGGCGTCGAAGTTGCGCAAGCCGTGATCGGGCGGCAACGCGATCCTGCGGTTAGCGATCAGCGGCACCCGCTGCTCGGTGAGTCCGCCGTGCGAGCGCAGCGGCTCGGTCAGTCCGGACAGGTCGTGGCGAGCCTCGCTGGTGCCAAGCACCTTGTGCCGAGTGGAGATCACGACGATGTCGCCGATCCGATCGGTGGGCAGCTCGAACCGCGCGCAGGCGTCCTTCCGCGCCAGCGCGACCTCGACGCCCTCGATGTCGCGCAGCCGCATCAACAGCGTCTCGACGTCGGTGCCATCGGGCGTGTAGATCGTCGCAAACGATCCAAGCGAGCCGTGATGGGCGACATAGGGATCGGTGATCGGCAGGATCACGCGCGCGGCGCCCTTCCGGGTCCACTCGTCCAACAGGTCCTGAAGGTAGATGACGTCCGGCCTGCCGTCGGCGAGGTGCTTGTCGTTCATGCCGTGATCGGCGGTCGCCACGATGTTGCAGCCGAGCGCATCGAGTTGCGCGAGATAGCCGTCGATCATCGCGTAGAAATCGTTGGCGATCCTGGTGCCGACCCCGACCTTGTGCTGGATGTAATCGGTGGTCGACAGATACATCAAATCGGGGCGATGCCGTTCGACGAGCTTGACGCCGGCCGCGAACACGAACCGCGACAGGTCGGCCGAGTACACCTCCGGCAGCGGCAGGCCGACGAAATCGAGCACATTGTCGACGCCGTTGTTCGCCATCGTCGCCTGATCGGCTTTCTCGGATGAAAAGGCGATGGCGCGACCGCTCGCATAATCCAGCCCGTAGGCGAGCAGCGTGCGCAGCTTGTCCTTGGCGGTGACCGCGGCGACCCTGTAGCCGGCGTCATGGACGCCGGCGAGGATGGTCGGCGCACACAGGAATTTGGGATCGTTCATCATGACCTCGGCGCCGCTCGCCGTGTCATAGAAGTAGTTGCCGGCGATGCCGTGCACCGCGGGCGGGCATCCGGTGATGATCGAGAGGTTGTTCGGATTGGTGAAGCTCGGGATCACGCTTGCGGCATGGACATGGGCGCCCTCCGTCATGAAGCGCGCGAAGGTCGGCGCCACGCCGGCTTCGATCGCCTTCTCGATATAGCCCGGCTCAGAGCCGTCGAGGCAGATCACGACCGTTGGGCGCGTCGGCGCGCTGTAACTTCGGCCGTTGACGATGATGGTCTTGCCATTGCTGTTCATGAGGTCTCTCCTTGTCGCTGCGCCGCGCGGGACGCCGTCACGCGCTCACCGCGTTCGGCGTCCGCACCATCTGCGATGCCTCGATCAGCTTTTCCTTGGAGCCCAAGAAGTTGCGGCCGCGCTCGCCCTGCAGCGAGTCCTCGATCAGCGCGCTCCATTCCCTGGGCTCGATCTTGTAGGCGGCCGGATTGCAGGAGATCCCGAGCCTGGCCATGAAATCCTCGAGATCGTCGGCGCCGCGCGCCAGGTCGGTGCCGAAGATCTGTTTGAGGCTGTCTTCGCAGAGCCCGCCGGCGCCCCGCACACTGCGCAGCACCATCGGCAGCGAGAACGAACAGGCGATGCCGTGCTGCACGCCGTGATGCAGCGTGATCGGATAGGACAGCGAATGCGCGATCGCGGTCTTGGTGTTGGAGAACGCCAGTCCCGCGAACAGCGCCGCCTGCGCCATGCGGCTGCGCAGGTCGAGATTGCCGAGATCGTTGACGAGGCGCGGCAGCACGTCGAGCACGCCGCGCGCGGCGGCCACCGCGTGATTGGCCGAGACCGGATTGTTGTTGACGTTCCACAGGCTCTCCAGGGCGTGCGACAGCGCGTCCAGGCCGGTGCTGACGGTGAGGAGTTGCGGCTTCCCGAGCATCAGGCGCGGGTCGATCACCGCATGCGTCGGATAGAGCGAGCTGCGGGCCAGCGAATATTTCTTGCCGTTCGCCTCATCCCAGACCGTACCCCAGCAGGTCACCTCGCTGCCGGTGCCCGCGGTGGTCGGCACCGCGATGATCGGGATGGCGGACAGCCGCTCGGCGCCCTGCTGCGTTTCCAGATAGGTCCTGACGGTGGCGAAGTCGCCGCTCGCGGCCGCGAACACCTTGGCGGAATCGATCACCGAGCCGCCGCCGAGCGCGACGATCACGTCGGGCTGCCTGTGGAGCGCGGCAAAGCGCGCGGTCTGTTCGGTGAGCAGCCGGTAGTCCGGATTGGGCGCAACGTCGCGGATCGTGAGCTGCGCTGCACCGGCCCCCGCCTCCAGACGGCGCTCGAGCCCGGCGAAGAACGGCTCGCCGTAGGTCACCAGCGCATAGGCTCGCCGGCCGATCAGCGCCGCGAGCTTGTCGAAGCTGTCGACGCCGAATTCGATCTGCACCGGGTTCGAATATGTCCAGGCCATTGCGCGTCCTCCGTTCGGCGCGAAGGTAGAGCGCTGGCCGCTATTGACAAATTCATTCTAGGGATGCGTTCTATTGATTATGTCAATAGTATTCAGCCAGCTCCGCGCCTTCCATGCGGTCGCCGCACATGGCGGCTTCACCGCGGCCTCGCGCGTGCTCAACGTCGGGCAGCCGACGCTGACCATCCAGGTCAAGGAGCTGGAAGAGACCTACGGCGTCGAGCTCCTGATCCGGAAGCCGCGGCACATTGAGCTCACCGAGGCCGGCGCCGCATTGTTCGAGATCACTCGCGGCATCATGACGTTCTGCGGCGAGGCCCATGAGCTGTTGGCGGCACACGGCAAGGCAACCAAGGGCCATCTGCGGGTCGCGACCGTCGGGCCGTTCCACGCCACCGAGATCATCGCGGCGTTCAAGCGCGACCATCCAGCGGTGCAGATCTCCACCCTGCTCGGCAACTCCGAGCGCACGTTCCGCCACATCATCGATTTCGAAGCCGACGTCGCGATCCTCGCCGCAGTGCCGGAGGACCCGCGCGTCACCATGATCCCCTACCGCACCCATCGGGTGATCGTGTTCGTCAACCGGGACCATCCGTGGTTCAGGCGGAAGTCGGTCAGGCTGCGTGAGTTGACCGATCAGCCCTTCGTGCTGCGCGAGCGCGGCTCGACCACGCGCCGCGCCTTCGAGGCGACGATGCAGGCCGAGGGAGTGACGATCGAGCCGGTGTTCGAGATCGAAAGCCGCGAGGGCGTCTGGAAGGCGGTCGAGCGCGGCCTGGGCATCAGCGTGGTCGCCGATTTCGAGTTCGTGCCGCATCCGAACCTGCGCGCACTCGAGATCAGCGACCGCACCATCCGAACACAATACAGCATCGCCCACCACCGCGACCGCGCGCACTCTCCGATCATCAAGGCGTTCCTTGATACGGTTCGACGCATGAAGAGAGCCGACCGCAACAAATGACCTCGGTGAACAGACGAGTCATGACGCTTGTTCACGGAAGGAACGTCAGTCTCCATACGCCGCGGTTCGTGGCGCATGGGTCACCGGGTCTCCCAGCTCCCCGCCTAGTCCTTCATTCCCGTGATGGAGGCGCTGACGGCTCTGGGATCGCGGAGCGGCCAGCGGCCGCTCTCGACCTGCGACAGGAAATCACCGACGATCCGGTTGTATTCCTCGGGCTCCTCGATGTTGATGGCGTGACCGCAGTTCGGCATCACCGCGAGCGCAGCCGACGGAATGCTCTGCTTCATCAGAACGCCCGGCAGAAGACAGGGCCAATCCTCATCGCCCGTGATGATCAGGGTCGGTACCGTGATGCGCTTCATCTCGTCGACCAGCGTGTAGAGCGAAGGACGCTCCTTCTGCACTCCCCGCTGGGTATTGGCAGATCCCACCGCCGAATGCTCCGCCAGCATGGCCTTGAATTCGGCGTGACCGCGCGGATCCTTGTTCTCATACTGCACGCGGGTCGGCCCATAGGCGTAGCGCGCGGCAAAGGCCGGCATGCCCTCTTTGCGGATCATGCCAGCGATCACGTCGGCCTCGGCGCGGAAGGTCTCGCGCTTGTCGAGCTCGGCGCCGTAGCCGCAGCCGCCGATGCAAAGCGACAGCGCACGTTCAGGGTGGCGCAGCCCGAAATGCAAGGTCGCGAAGCCACCCATCGACAGGCCGATGATATGGGCCTTCGGTTCACCGATATGGTCGAGCACCGCCAGGATGTCGTCGGCGGCGCGCGCCTGCGAATAGGAGGAGACCTGCTCCGGGACGTCGGACGGCGGAAAGCCGCGCGCATTGTAGGCAATGCTCCGGTAACGCTTGCCGAAATGCCGCATCTGCGGCTCGTAGCTGCGCAGGTCGCCGGCGAATTCATGGACCAGGATCACCGGATGGCCCGATCCGGTCTCTTCGAAATAGAGGCGCACTCCGTCATCAGTCACAGCAAAGGGCATGGTGGTCTCCTGCCTTCTGGTTCGCGTGTTATGGGAGGCCGGCTCCCGGTCGTGGCTTGGCGCGCGGCAGGTACATGCCGTGATCTTTGCTGCCGACAAGCTCACCGTCATCGACGACGACCTTGCCGCGCACCATGGTCAGAACCGGCCAGCCGGTCACCTCGACCCCTTCATAGGGCGTATAGTCCGAGCCGTCATGGATCAGTTCGTGACGGATGGTCACCTTGCGCGTCGGATCCCACAGCGCGATATCGGCATCCGAGCCGACCGCGATCGTGCCCTTGCGCGGATAGAGGCCGTAGACCTTGGCATGATTGGTCGCGCTGAAGGCGACAAAGCTGTTGAGGTCGATACGGCCCTTCACCACGCCTTCCGAAAACAGGATTGGCAACCGCGTCGCGACACCCGGGATTCCGTTCGGCACCCAGCGGAAGCTAGTGCGCCCCTTCGGCGCCAGCTTGCCCTGCGGATCGTCGTAGCGGAACGGGCAGTGATCCGACGAGAACACCGAGAACACCTTCTGCTGCAGCCCTTCCCAGCACGCCTTCTGGCTCGCGACATCGCGCGGAGGTGGTGAGCAGACGTATTTCGCGCCTTCCATGTTGAGCTGATCGAGATCCCTCTCGGTCAGAACGAGATATTGCGGACAGGTCTCGCCCATCACCCGCAGTCCACGCTGCTGGGCTCGGCGGATTTCCTCCATCGATTCCCGGTTCGAGACGTGCACGATCATGATCGGTACGTCGACGAGCTCAGAAAGCGAGATGGCGCGGTGAGTGGCTTCGCGCTCGACCGGGATCGGCCGCGAAGTGGCGTGAAAGCGCGGCGCAGTGTTGCCGGCGCGGTCCAGGCGGTCGGTGAGGAAGCGGATGGCATCGTAGTTTTCCGCATGCACCATCAGCATGGCACCGGTCTCGCGTGCGACCGCCATGGTCTCAAGCAGTTCGCGATCCGACAGCGCCAGGCCTTCATAGGTCATGAAGACCTTCAGCGAAGTGTAGCCGTCCTCCACCAGCGCCGGCAGCTCTTGGCCCAGCACATGCTCGGTCGGGTCGGTGACGATGAGATGAAAGGCGACGTCGACGTGACATTGGCCTGCGGCGAGTGCGTGGTAGGCCTTGAGCGCCTCGCGCAGCGTCTGTCCCTTCTCCTGCAGGCAAAACGGCAGCACGGTGGTGTTGCCGCCAAACGCCGCAGAGCGCGTGCCGCTCGCAAATCCGTCGGCCATCACGATTCCCTCGCCCGACGGCTGGGCAAAGTGGACATGACTGTCGATGCCGCCGGGCAGCACCAGCCGGTCGGTGGCATCGATGATCGCGGACGCGTTGCCGAGATCATGTCCAAGTGCCGCGATCTTGCCGTCGCGAATACCGACGTCGCAGGCGAAGGTGTCGGCGGCGGTGACCACGGTGCCGCCGCGGATGATGGTGTCGAAGGACATCAGCGGGCTCCCTGCTTCGGTGTGCGATGTTCGATGACGGCGGCGAGCGGCTCCGCCAGCCCGAGCGTCGGCTTCGGGTCGGGACGACGGAAGGTGCCCGCGATCGCCTTGCGTGGCTTGAGAACGGCGAGCGTTTCCGCCTGGCGCACCGCGGCCGCAACGGGATCGATCACCGGCACCGGAATGCGATCGCAGACCCTGGCCGCGAGCCCGGCCAGCGGCGCGCCGGACAGGATGATGACATCGGCATTGTCCTCTTCGACCGCACGGTTGGCCAGCGCGACCAGCAGATCTTCCTTCTCGGCCTGGACGTCCGAGATCGACCGGAACGCGCCGTCGAGCGTGCGGATTCCGGCGCAGCGCGAGGCGAGACCATGCATCGCGACGCATTCCTCGTACCAGGGCGCCAACGCCCCGGCAAAGGTCACGATGGAGAACCGCCGGCCCACCATGCAAGCGGTCAGCATCGCGGCTTCGGCGAGGCCCACGACCGGAAATGCAAACAGTTCGCGGGCGCCGAACAGGCCGGGATCGCCGAATGCGGCGATGATGGCGGCATCGAAACCGGAGCCGGCTTCAGCGAGCATTTCGAGCGCGATCGCGCCGCCGATCTGGGCCTCGGCGCGGGTCGCGATATAGGGCACGCCGCGCGGCGCGGTGGCGGGCACGAGCTCGGTGCCGGCCGAGGCCGCCTTGCTGCCGGCGGCATGGAGTAGATCCGTTACGGCCGCCGTCGTGTTGGGATTGAGCAGCAGGATCCTCATTGCGCAACGTTCCTCATCTTGCGGCCACGTGGCTTTTCCAATGCTTCCGGCGCCGCGGCGTCACCCGCCTTGCCGTCCAGCGTCGCGACGACAATCTCGCCGGTACGGCGCACGTGGTGAGCCAGCAATTGTCCCGCGCGGGAGGCATCGCGCTCCTTCAGCGCGGCCAAGATCTCCTGGTGCTCACGCACCGATTCCTCCCAGCGGCCGAGCACCGACAGCGCGAAGAAGCGCGCGCGCTCGGCCCGCGCCAGCAGCGCCTCGTGGGTTGCCTTCAGCACGGCGTTGCGGGCGAAGCCGACGATCATCGAATGGATCTGCTGGTTGGTCTGGAAATACTCGCGCAGCTCGCCGCGGCCGTGGTGCCACTCGATCTTGTCCTGCAGCGCCGCGAGTCGCTCCATGTCGGCCGGCTCCATGCGCAGCGCCGCGAGCTCGGCGGCACAGCGTTCGATGCCACTGACGGCCTCGAACAGCTCGGTCAGCTCGGCGCGGCGGAACGGAGCGACCACGGCGCTGTGGTTGAGGCGCAGCTCGACCAGGCCTTCGCTCGCGAGCTGCTTCAGCGCCTCGCGCAGCGGCGTGCGCGAAATCCCGAGCGCATCGGACAGATCGGCCTCCCCCAGCGATTGTCCCGGCGCGAGCTCGCCGCGGACGATCATGGTGCGTAGCCGCACCGCCGCCTGCTCATGCAGTCCGACGCGCGGCACGCGCAAGCGCCGCCGTTGCAGCGCCGTCATCGGCTGCGGACGCTTCGCATCCTTCTTGCGCCTCGTCGTCCTGGTTTCAGTCACACGTCGCCCTTTATCGCTGTCCGCTATCGGATTTTCGACGCCGCGCCGGCGGCTATCGCCGCGCGCAGATCGGGGTTTGAGAACAGGCTGCCCCAGCCGTGAATGCGCGACGGATCGCAGCCGCTCGCGACAAGGCACGCCCACAGCGTCACCGCAATCGAATCGAGCACGGGAACGCCGAACTGCTGCTCCAGCCGCGCGGCGGCGCCGGCGCCCCGCATGTTGGTGCACAGCACCACCGCGGCATCGCAGCCCTCGCGCACCACCTCCTCGATCAGCTTTGCCACCTCGGCCTCGCTGACCTCGGCAAAGGAGAAATTGTCCTGCAGGGAGAGATGCCGCTCGGCAAAGCAATGCAGCCCCTCCGAATTCCAGTTGGCGATGATCCTGTCCTGGACATCCCTGCGATAGGGCGTCACCAGCCCGATGCGGCTCGCGCCGATCCGCCGCAACAGGTCGCGATAAGCCAGCACCGTGGTGCAGGCCGTGATCCCGGTCGAAGCCATGATCTGCTCGCACAGGCTCTCGTCGCGATCGAAGCCGAGCCAGCTTGCCGAGGTGCCATTCCAGGCGATGACATCGACCTTGGCATGCGCCAGCAATTCGGCGGCGCGCAGGATCTCGCTGGCATCGAACTGGCGGAGCGCTGCTTCGGACAGCGCGATCTCCGTCACCTTGAAGCGCGAGAAATGCGCCGACACGTCATCGATGCCGGCCAGCATCGCACAGGTGATCGGCTCGAGCGCGGTGTTCGAGGACGGCGTCAGCATGCCGAGCCGGACGGGACGTGTCATTCACTGCCTCATCAACGGGCCGGGCCTTGAACAGGCCCGGCCGCATCCGTTCTAGACTGGTAGCTTGCGGCTGTAGTCGATCAGGGTCGAGCAGATCAACAGCGCAATGCCGGCGGCGGCGAAATACATCAGCGCCAGGAAATAGGAGCCGGTGGCCTGCACGATGAAGCCGACGATCAGCGGCGTCGTGACGCCGGCGATGTTGCCGCCGAGATTCATGCAGCCGCCGAGGAAGCCGGACTTGCCGCGGCCCGCGAGCGCCGACGGAATAGCCCAGTACATGCCGCACCAGCGCAGGAAGAACAGCGTCGTCGACAGCAGCACCACGACCGCGACCGGATTGGAGACATAGGCCACGAGGAAGATCGAGACCGTGGCCATGATCGCGGCGATGCCGAACAGCGTGCGGAACACCGTGTTCGGCGCCCCGCCGCGGGCGCGCCAGCCATCGCCGATCCAGCCGCCGACCAGCTCGCCGACGAAGCCTGCGAAGAAGATGATGAACGAGGCGCCGCCGAGCACCTTGATGTCGAAACCGTGCACCTTGTACAGGTAGTTCGGCATCCAGGTCAGGAGCCCATAGAAGGTGGTGTTGAAGAACATCCAGCCCAGGCACATGCACCACACCGAGCGGAAGCGGAAATAGGCCATCCAGCTTCCTCCCGCCGACGGCGGCGTCGCCGCATCCTCGATCGCATGTGCTTCCTCGAGATAGCGCGCCTCGGCTTCGTTGACTGACGGGTGCTGCCGCGGCTCGTTGCGGATGTAGTGCCAGGCCCATAGGCCGCACAGCATCGTGCCCACGCCCGCGATGACGAAGGCCATCCGCCAGGAATCGAACGCGGCGATCAGCCACGCGATCACGATCGCTCCGAGCGCGGCGCCGAGCGGCGCGCCGCCGTCGAGCAAGGTGGCACCGCGCCCGCGCTCGGTCTGCGTCATCCAGATCGCGTTGAGCTTGCCGCCGGCCGGATAGATCGGCGCTTCCGACGCGCCGAGGCCGAGCCGGGTCAGGAGCAACAGGAACCAGCTCGTGGACAACGCCGCGAGCGCCTGGAACGCGCCCCACAGCAGCGTTGCCGACGCAATCACGATGCGCGGCTTGAAGCGATCGGCGAGCATGCCGCCCGGCACCTGCATCAGGGCATAGGTCCAGAAGAACGAACTCAGGATCAGGCCCTGCATCGCCGGATCGATGTCGAACTCCTTGGCGATCAGCGGCATCGCGACCGAGAGCGAGGCGCGATCGATGTAGTTGATCGAGATCAGGAACAGCATCAGCAGGAAGATCTTCCAGCGCACGCCGGTCGGTTTCGCCGCGTCTGCGATCGCGATGGTGGAAACCTGTTCGCTCATTGCTCACCCCCTGTCAGCGGCTTGGTTTTTCCTCGCGTGACCGTTCGCCATTGAAGGTCATCCGCCTGCCCTGCCCCGGTGAAGTCTGTTGCAGACAGCACGAAACGACAAGCACATTTTGCATTCTGCATACAATATCTATTATCATATTGATATTATAAACGAATATTCTTTGTATGCACGATGTTTGATCAGGCCGATGATGCGGGTTTAGGCAAACGCTGCCTGAATTCGCTCGCAGGCGGCCCGCTCAACAAGTCCTGGTCGCGTGTCGAACCGGTCAGCGCCGCGGCAGTCCTTCGAAAATTCGATCGTCCGACCTGCTTTGAAAGCATCGATGCGGACCGATCGAGCGCTCCCGCCGTTGCCTCGATGGACATCAGGTCCATTGCACGCGATGAACGGAGCGATCAGTGCCCACGCAAGCGCAGCCGAATTGGTCGGCCAGATCCGGCCTCTCGTTCGTTCTTCTGTTCGGTGCGGTCAATCTGCTTGCCGACATGACGTATGAAGGCGCGCGCAGTGTCACCGGCCCTTTTTTGGGAATGCTCGGTGCAAGCGGCTTCATCGTCGGTGCCGTCACCGGCTTTGGCGAGTTTCTCGGTTACGCGCTCCGCCTAGTCTCGGGACGCTGGGCGGATCACAGCCGCCTCTATTGGCCGATCACGCTCGGCGGCTATGTCCTGCAAATGGTTTCGGTGCCCGCGCTCGCCTTGAGTGGAAGCTGGCCGGTGGCCGCCATGTTCATCCTGCTGGAGCGGATCGGCCGGGCGACACGAAACCCGCCGCGTGATGTCATGCTCGCCCAGGCCGGCAAGCAGATGGGCCGCGGCTGGGCGTTCGGCGTCAACGAAGCGATGGACCAGTTCGGCGCGCTGATCGGCCCCTTGGCCGTCGCGGGCCTGCTCGCCTGGAAGGGAGATTTCCACCTCGCATTCGCATTGCTCGCGCTGCCCGCCGCGATCACGCTCCTTCTAGTCTTCGGTGCGCGCGCCAGCTTTCCGAATGCCGGCCGCATTGAGCGGGAACCGCAGACCTCGCAGGTCGGCCGCTATCCGCCGGCCTATTGGTGGTACTGCCTGGGAGCCGGTCTCGTCGGCTTCGGCTTTGCCGATTTCTCGCTGATCTCGTTTCACTTCAGCCGGGGCCAGATCGTTGCGAATGATTGGATAGCCGTTTTCTATGCGCTGGCGATGGGCGCAGGCGGGCTCGGGTCGCTAATCATCGGCAAGCTGTTCGACCGGCTCGGCATGCTCGTTCTCGTACCGGTAACAGTCCTGGTCGCTGCCTACCCACCGCTGGCGTTCTTCGGCGGCTTCACGCTATCGCTGTTGGGTGCGCTGCTGTGGGGCATCGGACTGGGCGCTCATGAATCGGTGATGCAGGCTGCGGTCGCGCAGATGGTCGCACAGCAGCGGCTGGGGTCGGCGTATGGCGTGTTCGGAGCGATATTCGGCGTGGCTTGGTTCGTCGGCAGCGCGGCACTTGGCGCCCTCTATGACGTCTCCATTGCCGCGACTGTCGCGATCGCGGTGATAGCTCAATTGCTGGCCATCGTACCGATCGCGATCGCGGCGCGCCGAATGCGAGCGCGTTGAGGCCGCGGCCAGCAAACGCGACGCGCCGGTTCCACCGAAACGGCAAGCGGCCCTGTCATACCAGCTTCGCAATTCGTTGACGTTCGCAGGCGCCGCCGAGGTTGACAGCGCGGGCGACAGGGTTTTGTATTCTGCTACGGGGACATGCGATCTCCCCGCGAGGCGACATGCCCAAGAATCGCGTCCAGATCACCAAGGACGCAGCATGTCATTATCTTACACCTCCATCTCATCGGAAAAGCTTTCGCGGCTGATCGGCACGGTAAACGCGCCGACCCTCATCGACGTTCGAACCGACGAGGATTTCGCCGCCGATCCACGACTGATACCCGGCGCGGCGCGCCGGTCGCATCTCGACGTTCAGGACTGGGGCTCGCGACTGACCGGCCAGTCCGTAGTCGTCGTCTGCCACAAGGGTGAGAAGCTCGCCGAAGGCACCGCAGCCTGGCTCCGGTGCAGTGGCGTTTCAGCGGAAATACTCGAAGGCGGATATCTCGGCTGGCGGGCAGCGGAACTTCCGACCGTGCCGGCAGACAGAATTCCGAAGCGTGACGGGCGCGGCCGCACGGTCTGGGTCACGCGATCGCGGCCGAAGATCGATCGGATCGCCTGCCCGTGGCTGATCCGCCGCTTCGTCGATCCGGCCGCCGTGTTCCTGTACGTCACCTCCTCCGAAGTCGAGGCCGTGGCCGAGCGGTTCGAGGCCACGCCGTTCGATATCGAGAATGTGTTCTGGAGCCACCGGGGCGAGCTCTGCACCTTCGACGTCATGGTCAAGGAGTTCGGCCTCTCCACTCCGGCGCTGGAACGGCTTGCAACGATGGTGCGCGCGGCTGACACCGCACGGCTCGATCTCTCGCCGGAGGCGCCCGGATTGCTCGCCGCCTCGCTTGGCCTGTCGCGGATGTTCGACGACGATCTCGAGCAGTTGAGCGCCGGTCTGCTGCTTTACGACGCCTTCTATCGCTGGTGCCGCGACGCGACCAAGGAGACGCACAACTGGCCGACCAACAAGGTGAAGCCATGACCGATCTCCCGGCCTCCCACATCACGAACGCCGTGCAGCATCTCGCGGGCGTCGTCTGACGAAGGAGCCGCGCATCTCGAAACCTGGGGCAGGATACGACCAGGAGAACGACCATGCAGACACGACGGCTCGCTCACCTGCTTCTCGCCTTGGCAATTGCGGGCGCAGCCGCGCCCGCTTCTGCCCTGACGCAGGACGAATTGGTCGCGAAGCTCAAGGCCGCCGGCTACGCTGATGTGACCGACATCAAGTCGACGGCCGAAGGCACGACCGCCAGGGCGACCAAGAACGGCAAGGAGGTCCGTCTGGTGATCGACAGCAGTGGTCAAGTCAAGGAACGCAATTGAGACGTCGCGCGTCTCGAAGCAATCGACATCAACATGACGGAGTGAACGACCATGATGAGATCGACGGTGGCCCTCTGCGCGGCTGCCCTGTGGCCCTGCGCGGCACTAGCGGCGGCAGTGGACGTCGGCGGGAACCAGGACTCGGTCATTGCGTTGGCTCAGGTCGCGACTGTCAGTCCGCCACCGACCGAGAAATTGCACGGCATCGTCGATAGCGTCGACGAACGCAACGACACCATCAGGATCCGCCTGTCCCCTGACAAGGCGGAGCCATTCAAGGTGCAGGACGGCCTGCTGTTCAATGCCGTCCGCTTCGGCGACCCCGTAGAAATCTCGGTGCAGGACATCTCCGGCGCGCCGACGATCGTGGACCTTTCGAAGGAATAGAGCGAGGGAGCTTGCATCGCCGCAAGCGAACTGAGGCGACCATGACATCCGTTCAAAGGAGCGTGACCATGCGAAACATCATCCCGGCGCTGATTGGAATCGGTGCCTGTTGCGCCGCCGCCGGCGCGAACGCCCAGACGATCGACTGGCAGGTCTTCGCGGAGCCATTTGTCTCGACCGCGCATGCGCAGAGCATCGATTGGCAAAAGGTCGATGAGACGCTGGGCCGGAAGCCGGCCGTCACGGACGATGTGCATCGCTACGGCTTTCCGCGGAGCGATCTCACGGTCACTCTTGATGGCGTGACCATCAAACCGGCGCTGGCGCTCGGAGGCTGGGTCGCGTTCAAGCCCGCCCACGATGGCGTCATGGCGATGGGTGACCTGGTGCTGCTCGAATCCGAGATCAACCCGGTCATGATGAAGATGATCGCAAGCGGCCTGCAGATCACCGCCGTGCACAACCACCTGCTCCGCGCGAGCCCGTCGACGTTCTACATGCACATCGCCGGCCACGGCGACCCGATCAAGATCGCCACGGCGATCCGTGATGGACTCGCCGAAAGCAAGACGCCGCTCAAGGCGACGGCGCCGGCCACGCCTCCACCGGCGGTGGATCTCGACACTGCCCAGCTCGATCAGATCATCGGCGTCAAGGGCAAGGCCACCGGCGGCGTCTATCAGTTCAATGTTCCGCGCCGCGATCCGATTTCCCAGGAAGGGATGCCGTTGAACCCCGGCGCACCGCTCGGCCTCGCCATTGGCATCAACTTTCAGCCGACCGGCGCAGGCAAGGCGGCGATCACCGGCGATTTCGTGCTGACGAGCGAGGAGGTCAACCCAGTCATCATGGCGCTGCGCACGCATGGCATCGATGTCACCGCGCTGCACAGTCACATGCTGGACGAGCAGCCGCGCCTGTTCTTCATGCATTTCTGGGCCAACGACGACGCCGTCAAACTTGCCAAGGGCTTGCGGGCCGCCCTCGACAAGACCGCGAGCTCGAAGAGTTGACGCCATTGCCGCCCGACCTGCGATGACGTTCAGGATGACCCGCAGTAGGACAGTGCTGATGAGGAATTCGGTGGCAGCGCGGCCGTTCGAACGATTGCGACGATCGATGGCCCGGCCTCTCCCGCTGCGATTAGCCTTCGCAGCCTGCGCGATCGCGGCCGGTGTCGGCCCGGCTGCCGCAGATGCCGACAACGGCAAAGCCAAAGCCGAGGCGTGCGCGACCTGCCATGGCAACAACGGCATCTCGACAATGGAGAATGTCCCCTCGCTCGCGTCGCAGCCCGACCTCTTCCTGCAATGGCAGTTGATCTTCTTCCGCAGCGGCGCGCGCAAGAACGAGACGATGGCGCCGATCGCCGAGCAGCTCAGCAATGAGGACGTCCGCGACCTCGGCGCCTACTTTGCCTCGCTCAAGACGCCCGATTCTTCCACGGCCAAGGCGCCGGACGATCATCCGGAGTTGACCGAGGCCGGCAAACAGGCCGCAGCCGCCGGGCGATGCGCGGCGTGCCACGGCGATAACTACTCCGGAAACAAGGCTGCGGCCCGTATCGCGGGCCAGCGAGAAGAATACATCGTCAAGGCGCTCCACGACTACAAGGCGGGTGCCCGAACCGGAGGCGGCGTGGCCGCCATGGCGGACGTTGCTTATCCGCTGAGCGACGACGCCATCACGGCGCTCGCGCACTACCTTTCGCGCCTTTGATCCATGCCTGGCGTAGCGATCCACTGCGCGCGCGGGCTTGCGTCCACGCGTCGGCATATCCGCGTCGAACTCCTCGATAAGTCTGCTTGCATCCGGCTCCTACGACGTTGACAATTTCGTCCTGTTGCCGTTACTAAAGTCTCACGGGGAAGCGATCTCCCCGCGAGGCGACATGCCCAAGAATCGCGTCCAACTTTTCACAAGGACGCTGCATGTCTGCTCCCTTCCGACAATCTTTCAAACATCTTCCACGCTCGTTGATCGACGCCTTCGGCTGTGCGCTTCAGGATGCTGCGGCGGCTAGAGGGACTTGGGCTTTCGCGAGGCGGCCTTCGTCAAGGCATCGCCTGTCCGCCGTGAGACGCGAGATTCCTTCTGGGGAGTTTCTGCCGTGATCACGCCGACAATCTCGCAACACAACCGTCTGACCGAAGTAGCCCGCTATTTCCTGCGGCTCGGCTTTCTCGGCTTCGGCGGGCCGGTCGCGCTCGTCGGGCAGATGGAGCGCGAACTGGTCGATGGCAAGAAGTGGCTGACCAAGGATCAGATGAGGGAATCGATTGCGATCTGCCAATCGCTTCCCGGACCGCTGGCAATCCAGGTCGGCATCTACATCTCCTGGCTTCGCGGTGGCTTCTGGGGAGCCTGGGTCGGTGGATGGTGCTTCATCCTTCCCAATTTTGTAATCGTGGCTGCATTGGGAGCCCTCTACGTCCATCTCGGCGATCTCCAGCCGGTCACGGCGATCTTCTACGGCGTCAGCCCTGCGGTCATCGCGCTGATCCTGCACTCCTGCTATCGGCTCGCCAAGCTGGGCATGGAGGACTGGCTGCAATGGGCGATCGCGGCAGTCTGCCTGGCCATCACCGTTATTCTCCAAGCCGAAGTCGCGCTGCTGTTCATCGGCGCCGGAATCGTCGGCATTCTCTACTATGGCAGCCTGTTCACGCGCACGCCCACGACTCTGCCGGGAATCCTGGTCATGCCGGCCGCCGCAGGTCCCATCGCGCCGACGGTCACCGGATCCACGCTCTCCAAGCTTCTGCTGTTCTTCCTCAAGGCCGGCGCGCTGACATTCGGCAGCGGTCTCGTCATTGTGCCGTTTCTCGAGCAGGGGCTGGTGCAGCAATACAATTGGCTCGACGAACGGCAATTCCTTATCGCGGTGGCGATCGGCATGATCAGTCCGGGGCCAGTGGTGATTACCGCGACCTTTGTCGGCTACCTTGTGGCTGGTTTTTGGGGCTCGCTGGTCTCCACGGTGGGCATCTTCCTGCCCTCGTTCCTGCTGGTGCTGATCGTTGCGCCGCTACTGGCCCGGCATCGTGAAAACGCAAATGTTCAAGGATTCGTCAAAGGCGCCTATGCGGCCGCGATCGGAACCATTCTCGGCGCGTGCATCCTGCTCGGCAAGATCGCGATCGGCGACTGGCTGACAGTGCTGGTCGGCGCGATCTCGCTCGCCGTGCTGTTCCGCTGGAAGGTGAGCAATCCGCTTCTGATCGCTGCGACCGCCGTTGTCGGTCTGATCGCGTATCCATGGCTGCAACCGACCTGGGTGATGGTTCACTGACCGGACGTAGGGGGACGTGATGACATATCCGTTTCGGAGGATATCAGCGGCATCGGCATGCATCGCCATTTTGGCCGGCGCTCCCGCCTTGGCGCAGTCGGGAGACAGCGTCCTGCAGCTCGAGGCCAAGATCTCATTGGGCGACGTGCGCGGTCGCATCGACCACATGGCGGTCGACCTAAACCGGCAACGGCTCATTGTGGCTGAACTTGGCAACGACACCGTCAGCATCGTGGATTTGGGAAGGAGGAGCGTGATCCAGAGAATCACTGGGCTGAAGGAGCCGCAAGGCGTCGGCTACGAGCCATCCAGCGACACGCTTTTTGTTGCCAGTGCGCGGGACGGATCGCTGAAGTTCTTCAAGGGAGAAACCTACGAAGCGGCAGGAGGCGTTGATCTCGGCAGCGACGCCGACAACATTCGCATCGATGCGGCCGCCAAGCGTGTCGTCATCGGTTACGGAGATGGGGGTCTCGCGGTCCTTGACGCAGCGACGCGCAACAGGACCGAGAATGTCCGCCTGAGGGCGCATCCCGAGAGCTTTCAGCTCGATCCCGACGGCCGGCGCATCTTCGTCAACCTGCCGGATGCCCACACGGTCGCGGTGGTCGATGGCGTGTCCGGAAAAGCGCTGGCGAGCTGGCCGATGGACAAGGGCGGAAACTTCGCGATGGCCATCGATCGCGATCGCAAGCGAATTCTGGTGGCCTTCCGCAGTCCGCCCGAGCTCTCCGTTTTCGCCATCGCCGATGGAAAGCGGATTGCGAGCGTCGAAACTTGCGGCGATATCGACGACCTCTTCGTCGACCGACAGCGCAACCGGGTCTACGCCAGTTGCGGGGCGGGCTTTGTCGATGTGTTTGCGATCGACGGCGCCGTCTATCGCCGGCTGAGCCGCATCCCCACCGCCCGCGGCGCACGCACGTCGTTCTTCGCGCCGGAGCTTGATCGTCTGCTCGTCGCCGCACGGGCAACGTCCAACGAGCCGGCCGCGATCTGGATATTCCGCCCGCTCCCTTAAGGCTCGTGGCCGTGAGGTACGCGCATGTTCACACCCAGCCAGTGCCACGGACGTCTTCACAAGCTACTGATATCGGGCCCGGCGATCATTCTGGGCTTGACGATATGGTCTGCTCCCGCGCGGGCCTATCGCCCCTTCGACGGCACCGATGCCGCCGTCGCCGCTCCCGGCGAAGTCGAGATCGAACTGCAGCCCGCCGGACGTCGGCATGATGTGGAAGGCACGACACTCGTCGCGCCCGCCACAGTCTTCAACTACGGTCTGAGCGAGAACTGGGAGGCCGTCTTCGAGGGCCAGGGCGAAACCCCGCTCTCGCCTTCCGGGCCCACGAGCCTGACGGCGGCGGGGGCGTTTCTCAAACACGTCATCGTGCCTGGAAGCTTGCAGGACAAGACAGGACCAAGCATTGCCACCGAGTTCGGCGTGCTTCTCCCGGACAGCACCGGAATGTCCGGCGTCGGGGCGAGCCTCGCGGGCATTGTCTCACAACGCTGGGATTGGGGAACGATCCACCTCAACGCCGAGACCGTACTCACCCGCGATCATCACGGCGATGTCTTCATCGGTGCCATCCTCGAAGGACCGTCGAAATGGACGGTCAGGCCGGTCGCGGAAGTGTTCTACGAAAATGAGTTCAGGAAGGAAGAAACGATATCGGCCCTGGTGGGCCTGATCTGGCAGGTTCGCGACAATCTGAGCTTCGACGTTGCGTTTCGGCGGGCGTTCACGAATGGGCATCCTGTCGACGAAATCCGTGCGGGACTGACGTTTGGCTTCCCACTCCGGTTTCTTGACGGACGAGCCACCCATTGATGCGACACGACGTCGATCATTGTGTTGCCCGACGCGGCAAAGCCTCAGCACGCAAAGTTGGGCGAATTTTAGTAAGCATTCTTGACCGACCTTAAGCTCCGAAATCTGCTATCTTCTTGGACGCGACTTCAACTCCGGGCCGGGAGGCGGAGGTGACGAACTCCGAGGTCAACGAGCCATCAGAGGAACCGGCGCCTCCAAGTGATCCGCCGGAGAATGCACCATCAGACCGCAATTTCAAACGCCGGCTTTGGGCACGCTTGCGGTCTGTCGGCGGGGCGCTGGCCTCGGTTGCAGCCGTCGGTGCGGTGGCCGGCGGGCTCGTTGGTTACTGGAATGTCTGGAAGACGGTCCGCACCGACGTTTTGGAGGAAGGGCAAAAGACACAGAGAGAGGCTACGGCTCGGCCCGACATCGTTCCTCGCCTATCGCTTGTCGTGCTGCCATTTGCGAACCTCAACAACGATCCGGAGCAGGATTATTTCGCTGACGGTATTGCGACGGACCTGACGACCGATATTGCGCAAATGCCCGGCGCGTTTGTGATCGGACGTGGGACAGCGTTTACCTATAAGGGCAAGCAGGTCGACCTTAAGACGCTCGGCAAGGACCTTGGCATTCGCTGGGCCGTGCAGGGCGCGGTGCAGCGGGCCGGAGATCAGGTTCGTTTGAACGTGTCACTTGTCGACCTGTCAACTGCCCGCGATGTCTGGTCGGACCGCTTTGACGGTGATCGATCGAATCTCGCAGTCCTGCAGGAGCGGGTCACGGCGCGGCTCGCCCGCTCTCTCAACGTCCAACTCGTCGCGGCCGAAAGCCGGCGCGGCCAAATGGACAAGTCAAGGAGTCCAGATGCTGTTGATTTCAGCATGCGCGGCTGGGCGAAGCTCTATGAGCCACGGACCAAGGTAACGAACGCACAGGCGGAGGAGCTGTTCGACAGCGCGCTGCGCCTCGATCCGGATAACCTTGACGCAACGCTCGGGAAAGCGTCCTGCCTCGCCGGTCGCGTACTCAGCGGATGGTCAACGTCCGTGGTGGAGGACAAGAAGATCGCAACCACCCTCATTGACCAAGTTCTTGCAAAACGCCCAGCAACCGCAAGCGCGCACGTTATCAGGGGAAACATCCTGCAATATGGAAATCCCGAAGGGGCGTTAGCCGAATACGACGCCGCTTTGGAAATCGATCCTAATTCGCCGATCGCATATGGACAAAAGGGAGGCGCACTTATCTTGGTGGGACGTGCGCGAGAGGCGTTCTCTCCGGTTCAGATCGCTCTGCGGCTGAGTCCCAGGGATCCGTCCACTGGCCTTTGGCAGTTCTTCCGCTGTCATGCTCACACGCATCTACGCGAATATAACGAAGCCCTTGAGGACTGTAGGCGTTCGATCGACCTGAACAAGTCAATCTGGCCCTATGTGGATATGGTTTCGGCTTACGGGACCATAGGTCAACTGGAAATGGCCCAGAACATGTTGGGCGAATTGAATGCAATCCGACCGGACTTCACGGTGCATTGGCTCCAGCAATTCGGGTACGGCCTTTCGAGCAATCCGCAGTTTCGTCGGGAGTTCGACGGCATCCTCGATGGCCTGAGAAAGGCTGGCGTTCGCGAGCAATGAGGCGACAGGATCGCTTCATTGCGTGCGCCGGAATAGTACTTGCAGCGGGAAACAGCGTGGCCGTGTGGATGGCTACGCTGAGGAGCATGGTCGCCATCGACATGTCGTTTCGTGGCCATTCGCGACATACTGCGCCGCCGCTCGATGCTCGGGGCCTATGGGTGCGCTCGGCACCCGGCTTTCCCTGCGCCCTCTATAAGGAGAGGGCGGAACGAAACGCAAAGCTCGGACGAAACATGTCGCGAGAGCGTGGATGCACATCCTCTCAGTCGTCATGGCCCGCGCAGGCGGGCCGTCTAGTACGCCGCGGCCTCACGGCTCAAGCCCTGCCGTTTCTGGGATACTGGATCGCCCGGTCAGGCCGGGCGACGACATCGAGGTCGCGGCAACGACGAGCGCCACGCCTTCCCTGCTCAAGCCGGCGTCGGCTCGTTCGATAGCGCCGCGAACACGGTTTCGGGCGAATGGGCGATCACGGCGAGCAGCGCGCGGGCGGGACCGCGCGGCGCGCGCTTGCCCTGCTCCCAGTTCCGGATGGTTTCCACGGGCACGCCGAGCTTGGCGGCGAATTCGAGCTGGGTGAGCTGGGCCCGGCGGCGCAGGTCGCGCACGGCCGGTCGCGATGCCACGGACGGTGCCGCCGCGATGGGCGGCTGCGGGGCGAGCGGGATTTCCTTCCCGTCGCGCAATTCGACGATCCGTCCGTCCGCCTTGAGCCGCAAGCGCTGCATGGTGTCCCCCTCTTGGGAATGGGGGCATCATCGGTGATGGCGATTAAGGCTCGATTAACGATAAGCGAGCCTCTGCCTGCCGCACGTCCCGGGGCTGCATCGCGTGACAACACCCGGCTATTTCAGGCCGAACCACAACGTGGCGATGCCGAGGAAGGAGAAGAAGCCGACGACATCGGTGACGGTCGTGACAAACGTGCCCGAGGCCACCGCGGGATCGGCGCGCACCCGCTCCAGCACCATCGGGATCAGGATGCCGCCGAGCGCACCGGCGACGAGATTGCAGATGATCGCAAGTCCGATCACCATGCCGAGGCCGGGGATCTTGAACCATGCCACCGCGGCAACGCCGGTGATGACGGCGAAGGCGATGCCATTGACGAGCCCGACCATGGTCTCGCGCAGCACCACGCGCAGCGCGTTAAAGGACCCGAGCTCGCGGGTGGCGAGCGCGCGCACCGCGACCGTCATGGTCTGAGTCGCGGCGTTGCCGCCCTGGCTTGCCACGATCGGCGCCAGCACCGCGAGCGCCACCATCTTCTCGAGCTGGCCCTCAAACAGCCCGAGCACCGACGACGCCAGGAAGGCGGTCGCGAGATTGACCAGCAGCCAGTTGAAGCGGCCGCGGGCGATGGTCCAGACCGAGTCGGACAGCTCTTCGGGATGGGTGACGCCGCCGAGCGCCTTGAGGTCTTCGTCGGCCTCCTCCTCGATCATGTCGACCACGTCGTCGATGGTGATCACGCCGACCAGACGATCGGTGGTGTCGACCACGGGAGCCGCAATCAGATTGTACTTGCCGAATATCCGCGCGACCTCTTCCTGGTCCTCAAGCGCGGAGATGCGGCGACGGTCTTCTTCGATCACGTGAGTGATGGGCAGGAGGCGACGCGCGCGCAACAGCACGTCCAGCGAGACGGCGCCGAGCCAGTGCCGGTTGGCATCGACCACATAGATTTCGTAGAAGCGGTCAGGCAGGTCGGGCGTCTCGCTGAGATGATCGATCGCCTGTCCGACGGACCAGGTCGGCGGCACCGAGATGAACTCGGTCTGCATCCGGCGCCCGGCGGAATTCTCCGGATACAGCAGGCTGCGCTCGATATCCTCGCGCTCGGCGGGCGGCAGCTTCTCCAGAATCTCTTCCTGGTCCTTCTCGTCGAGCCCTTCCAGGAGCTCGACCGCGTCGTCGGATTCCAGCTCGCGGACGCCCTCCGCAACGGTCTCCGGTTTGAGTTCCTCGAGGATCTCCTCGCGGACGGCCTCATCGACCTCGTTCAGGGCGGAGAAGTCGAAATCCGTGCCGGTGATCTCGACCAGCGTAACGCGGTCCGCCGGCTCAAGGGCCGCGATCAAGTCGCCGAGATCGGCCTTGTGCAGTTCCGCCACCACCCCGCACAGCAACGGCCGGTCGGCGGCTTGGATCGCCCGCGTGATCTCCTCGACGAATTCGTGGCGAAGGCGCCCCTCTCCGTCCCGCATCGGCATGCGGTCAAGGACAGCCGTCTCGGCCGGTGCGGCCACGTCGATTTTCTCGGCCATGCCGTAACTCACCGGTTTGACAGGAGTGGAAAACACGGTAATGCGGGAACGGATTACCTAATCGGCAACGGCCTCCGCAATGAGAAATATGTTCATCGGACCGCGATTACTCCCGAATATCTTGGCAGTCCTCGTTGCGATCGCGGTTGCGCCGGTCGTCCTGGCCGCACCCGCGCGCGCCGCCGAGTGCCCGAACAAGGATGCGCTGGGAACCTCGCGGGTGCTGGAGGTCGATCCTGCGACCTATCCGCGCGTGGGGCTGAAGAGTTTTCCGCAGACCTTGCCGCTCGAAGACCACGAGATCGTTCTCACCTTCGACGACGGGCCGACTCCGGGGCTCACCGACAAGGTGCTGGCGGCGCTCTCAGCCGAGTGCGTGCACGCCACCTTCTTCATGGTCGGCCGCGGCGCCGCCGACCATCCCGACCTGGTGCGCAAAATCGCGCGGCTCGGCCACACCATCGGCTATCACACCTGGGACCATCCCCACCTCAACAAGCTCGCACCGGATGCGGCCGAGGCCAATATCGACAGCGGTATCTCTGCGGTGGAAAAGGCGCTGCACGGAACGTCGAGCACGACACCGACCACACCGTTCTTCCGGTTTCCCTACTTCGAATCGACGCCTCACCTGCTGGACCGGCTCGAAAAGCGCGGTATCGCGGTGTTCGGGGCGGACTTCTGGGCCAGCGACTGGAACAAAATGACGCCCGAAGAGGAGCTGAAATTGCTCACGGGGCGGCTGGAAACGGTCCGCAAGGGAATTCTATTGCTCCACGACCCCAGACAGCAAACGGCGGACATGCTACCGGCCTTCTTGCGGTACCTGCGCGAGCACAATTATCGCGTGGTCCACATCGTTCCGACCGCGGCGAAAACCGTTTCTGCACAGACACATTGAACCGGACGCTGAGGCAGGATTACAAATCGTTAAGGCAGCATTCATGGCGCCGCCGCTAAGGATTCTCCGTTCGATTGGAATGCGGCCGAGGTTCAATGGTTACGAATGTCCTGGTGAGGCTCCGCAAGCGATCATCGATCGCTGCCGGCGCAGCGTTGCTGGGCTGCTTCATGGTGCAGGCCGCGCTTGCGGCGGACTGTCCGGGTAATCCCAACGCACTCGGCACCTCCCGCACCCTCGTCGTCGATCCCAGGGAGCATCCGCGGATCGGCACCATGCAGTATCCGGAGACATTGCCGCTCGCCGATCACGAGGTGGTGCTGACCTTCGACGACGGACCGCTGCCGAAGTACAGCAACCAGATCCTGGCCATCCTCGCCAGCCAATGCGTCAAGGCGACGTTCTTCGCCATCGGCAGCCAGGCCAGGGCCAACCCGGAGGGCGTGCGCAAGCTCATTGCGGCCGGGCACACCGTCGGCACGCACAGCCAGAACCATCCGCTGACCATGAACAAGATGCCGGTCGACAAGGCCAGGCAGGAAATCGACGACGGCATCGCCTCGACGCTCGCCGCACTCAACGGCGACAAGAGCAAGCTGGCGCCGTTCTTCCGGATTCCCGGCTTGATGCGCGCCGCAGCCGTGGAGGACTATCTGGCCTCGCAAGGCATCCAGGTCTGGAGCGCCGACTTCCCGGCCGACGACTGGCGGCACATCTCGCCGCAGCGGGTGTACGACCTCGCGATACAGCGGATCGAGGCCATGGGCCGAGGCATCCTGCTGCTGCATGACATTCAGCCGCGCACAGTCGCGGCGCTGCCGCGGATCCTGAGCGAGTTGAAGGCGCGCGGCTACCGCATCGTCCACGTCGTGCCCGCGACACCGGACCGGCCGGCCACGCCGACCCAGCCGCAACAATGGTACCTGCACCCGCCGACCGAGACGGTGGCGATCTCGCGCTGGCCGGCGATCCCGAATTTCGTCTTCACCGCGACAAAGACGCTGCCGGCGCCGGCATTTTCCGACACGGACTGGCTCGACGCCGAGATCCTCGATCACGCGCAGCGTGCCCATGTCGTCCCGCTGAGCCGGACGCAGTGGCCGCAGCCGCAGCTTGCGCAGACGGCCTCTCTCTCCACGCTTCCGATTGCTGCGGCGAGCGTGTTTCGGATTCCGGAAGCGCGACGCCTGACGCTGCTCGCCGCCCGTCCCCGCCGCCCCGCGACACAGGCCTGGTCCGCGCGCCAGGCGAAGCATCCCAGGCAGGCCGTGCATCAGGCGCCGGGCGCGGCGCGCGGCAAAGGTGCACTTCCCGCGCAGCATGCCAACGCTCCGGCACAGCAAGGCAACCCGATCGATCTCGCCAACCTGCGGAAGCGGTCGCCGCGCGCAGAAGCGACAGCGACCGTCAAGCGCGTGGCGGACTAATTTAGTTGGTCACGATCTTGGCGATGCAGAGCAGGATCACCAGCGCCAGGAAGAACAGATCGATATAGGCCTTGATCTCGCCGGCATGCCTGAGCACCGTGACGTCGCCGATGATCTGCTTGCGCGACGCTGCCGCATTGGGCCCCTCGCCGGTTGCCGAAGCCAGCCGCCGCGTCTCGCCCTCCAGCCGCTCGACGCGCTGGAAGAAATAGAAGGAGCGCAAGGCCGAGAACGCATGCATCGCCGCATAGACCAGCATCAGGATCGCGACGGTGGCGCGCTGCTCGTACTTCTCGAGGAAGTTCAGACTGAAATAGACCAGCCCCAGAAATACGAAATTGGAGAGGATACGGTAGGCGTAGCTCAGAAACGTCATCAGGCGCTCCGGGTGAAGCTGGCTTGCGGCCCGCGATCGGGAGAATCAATCAGGCCGGCCGGCAGCGCGGGGCCATACATCCGCAACTCTACGCGACCGGTATTACGGAAAAGGTATCGACCAGCCCCGCCGGCCCAAAGCCACCGGCGCAACTGACCGGTACGGCGCCATTCCGGTGTGGAACGCGGCCAGTAAGCCAAATTGTATTGGGAGTGATGGTGCGCTCGGAGGGACTCGAACCCCCACGGTGTTACCCACTGCCACCTCAAGGCAGCGCGTCTACCAATTCCGCCACGAGCGCTTTGGGATGCCGGATGGAACCCCTAGGGCGCCGCCGGATCGACGGCGCCATGTAACAAATCACGGATGCAGGGACAAGGCAGTTCGTGAATGAATTAACTACCGAACATCGGGGGATTTCGGCAGCATCTGCTTGACCTCGACCGCAATCCGGTTGCGGTCGACCAGAACGACGCCGCTGGCCACCGGAAGGTTGTTGGCGAGGATCTTGACCTCGTCGGCCTCGGTGGCGTCCAGTTCGATGATGGCACCGCGGGATAGCCGCATCACCTGGTGGATGGGCATGGTCGTCGTGCCGAGTACCACCATGAGGTCGACGCTGACTTTATCGAGGGTAGCCACTTCTGAACCGCCGAACTGGAACTAAATTGTGGGTTCACCTGACCATGTTAGGGTTAGCCAATGGTTAACGACCGCCAAAGCCTTGATTTGACGACCTTTGCCCTGCCGGCCGGCAGCGGTGCGGTCGAATGGCGGATTTCGGACGCCCCGGTGCCCTACCCCGATTCTCTTCGCGCGATGGACGCCCGGGTGGCCGCGATTGCCGGACGGAGCGCGTCGGAGCTGGTGTGGCTGCTGGAGCACCCTCCGCTTTACACCTCCGGGACCAGCGGCAAGGCCGGCGACCTGCTCACGCCGCGGTTTCCGATCTTCCAGAGCGGCCGCGGCGGTCAGGTGACCTATCACGGCCCCGGCCAGCGGGTCGCCTATGTGATGCTCGACCTAAAGCAGCGCCGGCCCGACGTGCGCGCCTATGTCGCCTCGCTGGAGGAATGGATCATCCGCACGCTCGCGGCCTTCAACGTCCGCGGCGAGCGCCGCGAGGACCGCGTCGGCGTCTGGGTCCGCCGCCCGGACAAGGGGCCGGGACACGAGGACAAGATCGCCGCGATCGGCGTCCGGCTGCGCCGCTGGGTCTCCTTCCACGGCATCGCCGTCAACGTCGAGCCCGACCTCTCGCATTTCCAGGCGATCGTGCCGTGCGGCGTGGTCGATCCGCGCTATGGCGTCACCTCGCTGGTCGACCTCGGGCTGCCCGTGACTCTGGCCGATGTCGACATTGCGCTCCGGCAGGCATTTGCCGAGGTGTTCGGCGACGCCGAAGCGCGCCTGCCGGAAGCAACGGTGTAGGACCTAGGCCGCCTTCTGCGGCGCGACCTCGAGCTTGCCGGCGATGTAGCGCCGCTCCTGGGTCAGGCCGCCGAAGCCGTAGGCGTCGCCCTTCACTTCGTCGACATGGGCGTAGCTCTCGGTGTGGAGCGGGCCGAGCAACTCGCCCATCCGCTTGAACAGGGCGGCGAGATAGGCCGCCTTCTCGTCCTTGGTGTTGGTGCCTTCGGTGACATGGATGTCGAGCCAGTAGCTCGCGAGCCCCTGCTCGGCGAGCGACTTGCCGCCGGCGAACCAATCGGCGGCGTCGGCCGCCTTGACGATGATTGCGGTGACCTTGGGGTCCTTGTGCAGGATCTTGGCGGTGAGCTCCGACACCGCGGCAGCAATGTCGGACTTGAGCGTCGGCGATTGGCGAGTGGTGGCGTAGGTAACTGTGATGAGGGGCATGACAGGTCTCCTTGAATTCCTTTGGCGCGCGTGAACCGCGCCTCTTCCAGCTAGACCTTTCCGCACCATATTGGTATCTTATCTATGCTAGTAACAATGATAACGATTATTGATGATGACGCTCGACATCGACACCGTGCGGGCCTTCCTTCTCGTCGCCGAGCTGCAAGGCTTCACCCGCGCCGCCGAGGCGCTCGGCACCACGCAGGCCGCCATCAGCATGAAATTGCAGCGGCTCGAAACGGTGCTCGGCAAACGTCTGGTCGAGCGCTCACCGCGCGCGGTGCGGCTGACAGCGGACGGCTCGGCCTTCCTGCCGAACGCCCGCGCGCTGATCGAGGCGCATGACCGCGCGCTGTCGGGCGAGGCGCCGGCACGCCAGCAGCTCACGCTCGGGATCAGCGACCATGCCGCCGGCCCCGAGCTGGTGCCGCTGCTGGAACGGCTGCATGCCATGGCCTCGCAGCTCGCGCTTGCCGTGACCATCGGCTTCTCGCGCAGCATGCTCGACGCCTACGATGCCGGCGAATTCGATGCAGTGATCGTGCGCCAGGAAGGCAGCCGGCGCGGTGGCGAGAAGCTGGCCGATGACGAGTTCGGCTGGTTCGCGACCAAGCGCTTCGTGTGGCCGCGCGACGATGCGCTGCCGCTTGCAACACTGGCACCGCCCTGCGGCGTCCGCGCCCTCGCCGTTCGCGCGCTCGACAAGGCCGGCATCGATTGGACCGAAAGCTTCATCGGCGGCGGCGTCACGGCCGTCGCGGCCGCTGCGCTCGCGGGCCTTGCCGTCGCACCGCTCGCCCGGCGTATCGCGCCGGCAGGCCTGATCGATGTCGGCCCCGCACACAAGCTGCCGCGTCTCGCCGGATCAAAGGTGATGCTATATTCGAAAGTCAGCGACCCGGCGAAGCTGGCCGCCTTGCGGACATTGGCGGCGACATTTCGAAGCGTCGCCGCCGCGGCGTGACACAACTCACAAGGTCACCTCGAGCACGCCGCACGCCGGGCCTTCGAACTCAGCCCGGTCCACGATCACCAAGGAGATTGTGCCTTACACGGTCGGCAGGACCGAGAACCGCTCCCCCGCCCCGCGGAGGTTCAGAAGATCGGAGTTGCCGGCTTCGGCCTGCACGGCACCGACCCGGGCCGACACCGGTCCGCGGCTGCAGACCGCGATCATGTCGGCGACGATGTCGTCGGGCCCGGAAAACACCGCCTCGACGCTGCCGTCGCGGCGATTGCGAACCCAGCCTTCGAGGCCGCGCGAGACCGCCTGCTCCTCGAGCCAGGCGCGATAGCCGACGCCCTGCACACGGCCGCGAATAGTGACGTGGCGAATTGCGCTGCTCACGTCCTCAACCCCAGGAATTCGGCGCTGCGCGCCTTGGTCTCCGCCTCGCGCATCGCGCGGCCGGTAAGTTCGGACGAGGCGACGCCCTTCAAGTTCTTCGGCGAGGCGCCTTCGCGCAGCGTCTTCAGCGTCTCGTAGACGGCTTGGGTTGCGGCCGCGAACGGTGCGTGGCCCTGCAGCGCGATCCTGACGCGTTGGCTCGCAAGATAGTCCAACGCCGTCATCTCCTCCGGCGCGCCGCCGAGCACGATCGGCAGCTTCGTCGCAGCCGAGAGTGCCTCGAGCTCGCCGCGCGACTTGATGCCGGTGAAGAACAGCCCATCGACGCCAACCGCCTCATAGGCCCTGGCGCGCGCGATCGCGTCATCGAGATTGGTGATCGAGACCGCACCGGTACGGCCCAGGACAACGAGCGACGGGTCGCCGCGGCCATCGAGCGCGGCCTTCATCTTGCCGACGCCCTCTTCCAGCGAAATCAACTGCGTCTTCGTCTGCCCGAACGCCTGCGGCAGCAGCGTGTCCTCGATGGTGAGGCCCGCGGCGCCGGCAGCCTCCAACTCCTGTACGGTGCGGCGGACGTTGAGCGCGTTGCCGTAGCCGTGATCGGCATCAACGAGGAATGGCAGTGTTGAAGCCCGCGACATCCGTCGCACCTGCTCGGCAAGCTCGGTCAGCGTGATCAATGCGATGTCGGGGTCGCCAAGCACGGCAAGCGAGGCCACCGAGCCGCCGAACATGCCGAGCTCGAAACCAAGATCCTCCGCGATCCGGATCGACGTCGCGTCGTAAACCGAGCCTGGACGAATGCAAGTCGACCCATTGAGAATCGATCGCAGCGCTTCGCGGCGTTTGCGGAAAGCCATCCGACGTCTCCTGACTTTTGACTTGCCGTCATTGCGAGGAGCTCGCGACAAAATTGCGAAGCAATTTTGCGCTGAAACGACGAAGCAACCCATTCTTTCTTCTCGAGGAAGGATGGATTGCTTCGCTTCGCTCACAATGACGGAACTGTTGCTCTCGCTATGCGAACTCCAGGATCAATGCATCGACCGCCAATGTGGCACCAGCGGCGGCGTGAATTTTCTTCACCATGCCGTCGCGCTCGGCGCGCAGCACGTTCTGCATTTTCATGGCTTCGACCACGGCAAGCGTCTCGCCGGCCTTGACCTCCTGGCCCTCGGCCACCGCGATCGACACCACGAGACCGGGCATCGGACACAGCAGCTTCTTGCCGGTGTCGGCTGCCGAGATCACCGGCATCAGCCGGGCCGACGTCGCCTCGGTTTCGGTGAAGACATAGACCGGTACCTCGTAGCCCTGATGTGCCAGGCGGAAGCCGTTGCTGATCGCACGCACCTGCACGGCCACGAAGTTGCCGTCGATCGTGCCCTGCCAGACCGGCTCGCCCGGCACCCAGCTCGATACCAGATTGTGTGGATTGCCTGGCAGCCCGTCGGCGCCGATGAAGCGCACCGCAATGGCGTCGTCTTCGCGCGCGACGTCGAGCGCAATCTCCGCACGATCCAGCCAGACCGCGCGGCGACGCTCCCGCTGCACCACGCGACCACCCATCTGGCCGGAGATTTGCCGCTTGCGTTCGCCCAGCACGTGATCGATCGCGGCACCGACCGCCGCCAGCCGCCGCGCGATCTCCCCCTCCGGCGGACGTGCCGAAAATCCCTTCGGGAATTCCTCCGCGATGAAGCCGGTCGAAAGGCGTCCCTCGCGCCAGCGCGGATGGGTCATCAAAGCCGACAGGAACGGAATGTTGTGCCTGATGCCGTCGACATAGAACGCATCGAGCGCGGTCGCCTGCGCCTCGATCGCCGCGGCACGCGACGGCGCGTGGGTGACCAGCTTGGCGATCATCGGATCGTAATGGATCGAGATCTCGCCGCCCTCCTGCACGCCGGTGTCGTTGCGGATCGTGACGCCGTCATGGCTTGCTTCCGCGGGCGGACGGTACTTCACCAGGCGCCCGATCGACGGCAGGAAGTTGCGGAACGGATCCTCGGCATAGACGCGCGATTCCACCGCCCAGCCAGTCAAGGTGACGTCCTTCTGCGCGATCGCCAGCTTCTCGCCCGCGGCAACGCGGATCATCTGCTCGACGAGGTCGATGCCGGTGACCAGTTCAGTCACGGGATGCTCGACCTGCAGGCGGGTGTTCATCTCGAGGAAGTAGAAGCTCTTGTCCTGGCCGGCGACGAATTCCACGGTGCCCGCGGAATCGTAGTGTACGGCCTTAGCTAGCGCGACCGCCTGCTCGCCCATCTTGCGGCGGGTGGTCTCGTCGAGCAGCGGCGACGGTGCCTCCTCGATGACTTTCTGGTTGCGGCGCTGGATCGAGCATTCGCGCTCGCCGAGATAGATCACGTTGCCATGCTTGTCGCCGAGCACCTGGATTTCGATGTGCCTGGGATCGACGATGAATTTCTCGATGAAAACGCGGTCGTCGCCGAACGACGATTTGGCTTCCGCTTTCGCAAGGTTGAAGCCCTCGGCGACTTCCTTCTTCGAATGCGCGATGCGCATGCCCTTGCCGCCGCCACCCGCGGAGGCCTTGATCATGACGGGGTAGCCGATCTCTTCAGCGATCTGCACCGCGTGCCTGTCGTCCTCGATGACGCCGAGATGGCCCGGCACCGTGGAGACCTTCGCCTTGGCGGCGGCCTTCTTGGATTCGATCTTGTCCCCCATCGCGGCGATGGCGCCGGGGTTCGGGCCGATGAACACGACGCCGGCTGCCTCCAGCGCGCGCGGAAACGCCTCACGTTCGGACAGGAAGCCGTAGCCGGGGTGCACAGCCTCGGCACCGGTCTTGCGGCAGGCATCGACGATCCTGTCGATCAAAAGGTAACTCTCGGCCGCGGGCGGCGGACCGATCAGCACGGCCTCATCTGCCATCTCGACATGCAGCGCGTCGCGGTCTGCCTCGGAAAAGACGGCGACCGTCTCAATCCCCATACGGCGCGCAGTCTTGATGACCCGGCAGGCGATCTCGCCGCGGTTGGCGATCAGAATTCGTTTGAACATGCTCTTCTTGGGCTTCGACGTGGATTGTTCGATTTGGATTGTTTGACTTGGCAGGATCCTCCCCGCGCAATCTGGCACGGGCGATTGAGCGTCACCAGTCCGTGGTACAGCAAAACGCCGGGGAGGCAACGGTCTAATCGCGGCCCTGCCCTGCCTTCGACGATAGCCGGAGCGGTATTCAGCCCGAATAGGTCCTGAAGCGGCCGCGCGAATAGGCTTGCGAGACGGCCTTCATCAGTTCGCTGATCTCGCTCTCCAGGAATTCATTGGCAACGACCAGCGCACGGATGGTCGCGCGCATGTCCCCGCCACAGGCCGCGATGGCCTGATCGACGGCCGCCTCCAGCCCGTCATCGTCGTCGGATTGGGGCTTGGTGGAGGTCATGGACGTGATCCGGATCAGTTGATGAAGTAATGTTCTTATTTTGTTCTCATCAAGTCAATCCGTCGATTGGGGCTGAGCGCTCCTTGCCGGAATATTTTTCCGCACAGCGGACAGCATCGAGACTGGGCGCAGCCAGTAAGTTCGAACGACGCACCAAACCAGATCGGCCGCGATCCCGGATGTTCGCTCTCAACGCGCTTGGTTGGATCACGCCAGCCTGTGCTAGAAGTCGATGCCCCGCCCAATACCCGAAGTGAAAGACATGCGGTTTCGAGCCTCCCTCGTCGTGACGTTGCTCCTGACTTGTTTGCCCGCCAATTCCAGCCTCGCCGCTGTCGCGATCGTCAAAGATGCCGGCACCATCCAACTCGGCAACACGGTCTATCGGCTCGACGGTATCGATGCGCCGACGGTCGACCAGCTCTGCACCGACGAGCACGCCGACGTCTGGACCTGCGGGATCGAGGCGCGCGACCAGCTCACCAAGCTGATCGGGGACAAGCCAGTTCACTGCGACGACATCGGCGCCGATTCCACGGCCAAGAAACGCCGCCTCGGCGTCTGCAAGCTCGAGGGCGATACCACCAGCCTGAGCCAGTTGCTGGTCCGCCGGGGGTATGCCCTGAACGTCGAGGCGTCCGCCAGCGGCCGCTTCCAGCCGAACGAAGGCGCAGCAAAGGACAGTCGTGCCGGGCTCTGGCGCGGCTGCTTCGTCGCGCCGCACGATTTTCGTCGCGACAACAAGGACGGCCCCCTGCTTGGCGCCTCCTGCCCGGCCGAGCGCGACCAACAAATTCGCGATGCGCTCTTCCCTGGCCACCCTCCAATGCCTGCCGGCTGCAATATCAAGGGCAAATACGCGGTGCGCGCCCGCGTCACCGGCAATGTCGGCATCTATCATTTGCAGATGTGCCGCAGTTACCCCGGCTTAACCACCCCGGATCGCTGGTTCTGCTCCGAGGAGGATGCACAAGCCGCGGGCTTCCGCAGGGCCTATAATTGCCGTCCCGCCAGCAAGGGAAAGTGACCGCCCACCAAATCACCGCTGGCAAATCCGCCTTGTCCTGTGTGACACTGTGGCAAGAGGTTGCCGGCACGAATGACCCCGCTCGATCCCTCCGATGCGCTCCCCGAGGCCGCGGCCGCGGAAAGGCTGCGGCAGCATCTTGAGCAGATCGCGCGCGAACGCGACCGCGCCCATCGCGAGCTGCAGGAGCGGGAGGCCGAGCTCGCGAGGATCCAGCGCATCGCACGGGTCGGCGGGCTCGAGATCGATTTCCGCGACGGTGTCCGAAACCGCCGGTCCCCCGAATATCTGCTGGTTCACGGGCTGTCGGCCGATGAGGCCAACGAGACCTACGAGAACTGGGTCGCGCGCATTCATCCCGAGGACCGCGAACGAACGACCAAGCACTTGTTCGGCGTGCTCAAGGACGGCGGCGCAGACTACACCGCCGAATATCGCATCATCCGCCCCAACGACGGCGAGAGCCGCTGGATCCGCGTCGTCGCCAAGATCGAACGTGACCGCCACGGCCGCGCGCTGCGCCTGGTCGGCGCCGACCTCGACGTCACCGATCAGATGCTGGCGCAGGAGACCTTGCGCGAAAGCGAGGAGCGCTTCCGCCTGATCGCGGACAGCGCGCCGGTCCCGATCTGGGTGACGAAGCTCGACCGCACGCGCTCCTTCGCCAACCAGGCCTATCTTGATTTTCTCGGACTGCCGTTCGAGGAGGCGGTCGTCTTCGACTGGCGCAAGGCACTGCATCCGGATGACCTGCCTCGCATCCTGCAGGAGCAGATCACCGGCGAGCTGTCGCTCAAGCCGTTCGTGCTCGAGGCACGCTACCGCAACGCCGCGGGGGACTGGCGCTGGCTGCGTTCGGAATCGCAGCCGCGCTGGGATGCGAACGGCAAGCATATCGGCTTCATCGGCGTCGCCCACGACATCACATCCGCCAAGGAAGCTGAGATCGAGCTGCGCAAACTCAACGAGTCGCTGGAGCGGCGGATTTCCGAACGCACTGCACAGCTCGAGTCCAACGAAGCGCAGATGCGCGCGATCTTCGAGACCAGCCATCAATACCAGGGGCTGCTGAACCAGGACGGCGAGGTTCTCTATGTCAACAAGACGGCGCTGGCCGGCATTCGCGCCGAAGCCGCCGACGTTGTCGGCAAGCCGCTCTGGGACACGCCGTGGTTCAGCACCACCAAGGGCGCGTCCGAGGCGATCAAGCGCATCTTCGCCGAGGTGATGCGCGGTCAGGACGTCAAGTCCGAAATGCTGCTGCGGTTGCCGATCGGTGAGCGCTATTTCGATTTCGAGATGCGGCCGCTGCATGATCAGCACGGCACCGTCATCGGTGCCGTGCCGGAGGCGGTCGACATCACCGAGCGTCGCCGCGGCGAGGAGGCGCTGCGGCAGTCGCAGAAAATGGAAGCCATCGGCCAGCTCACCGGCGGCGTCGCGCATGACTTCAACAACCTCCTCACCATCATCCGCTCCGCGACTGATTTCCTGCGCCGCCGCGAGTTGCCCGAGGAACGCCGCCGCCGCTACATCGATGCGATCTCCGAGACCGTGGAGCGGGCCTCCAAGCTCACCGCCCAATTGCTGGCCTTTGCGCGACGGCAGCCGCTCAATCCGGAAGTGTTCAATGTCGGCGCGCAGGTCGACAGCGTGACGCAGCTAATCCGCCCGCTGGTCGGCGCTCGGATCCACATCGAGGTCAGGATCAACGATCCCGATTGTTACGCGATCGCCGATATCGGCCAGTTCGAGACCGCGCTGATCAACCTCGCCGTTAACGGCCGCGATGCGATGAATGGCGAGGGCCAACTGACGATCGCCGTCAGGAAAGTCCAGACCATCCCTGCCCTGCGTGCCCAGGCATCGCGCAGCGGCGACTTCGTCGCAGTCTCGATCCAGGATACCGGCACCGGCATCTCACCCGAGAACCTTGATGCGATCTTCGAGCCGTTCTTCACGACCAAGGAGGTTGGCAAGGGAACGGGTCTTGGCTTGAGCCAGGCCTTCGGCTTCGTCAAGCAATCTGACGGTGACATCGAGGTCACGAGCACGCTCGGTGAAGGCGCGACCTTCACCATCTATCTGCCGCAGGCCATGCGGCCCGCGGATGCCAAGGTTGCGGCTGCGGCAGGCAGCGAACATACTTCGATCGGCCGCGGCTATCGTGTCCTGGTCGTGGAAGACAACGACGATGTCGGCCGCTTCTCCACCGAGCTGCTCGAGGACCTCGGCTATTCGGTCAAGCGCGCTGCCAATGCGAACGCAGCGCTGGCGATCCTGTCGGAGAACGAGTTCTCGGCCGATCTCGTGTTCTCCGATGTGATCATGCCGGGGATGAACGGCGTCGAGCTCGCGGGCATTATCCGCGACCGCTTTCCCGGCCTGCCCGTGGTGCTGACCAGCGGCTACAGCAACGTGCTCGCCGAGAACGCGCATAGCGGCTTCGAGCTGATCCAGAAGCCCTATTCGGTCGAGGCGCTGTCGCGCACGCTCAGGAAGGCGATCGCCGAGCATCGAGCGATCGCCTCCAACCCCTGAGGTCAAGGCCGGAGCGTGCTGCGCGTGAACCGCGCAGCTACTCGATCACCACATGCGCGACGCCGAGCTGCAGGATACCGAGCGCCTTCGCTGCCGTGGTCGAGACATCGATGATCCGTCCGCGCACGAACGGACCACGATCATTGACGCGACACTGGATCGTTCGCCCCCGATAGGACACCGTGATCATGCTGCCGAATGGCCTGCTGCGATGCGCGCAGGTCATCTCACCATGCTTGCCGATGCCACCATAATAGGACGCAAGGCCACTCTCTGCCTTTGCCATGCAAGTGGCAAACAGCAGCATAGCCGCGGACGTTACTGCGGTTTTCATTGGTTGCCTGCCCTTCGAGACCCGCGAGGGAACGCGGTGCCGGCAGAACGAACCCTACAAATACGGCCGTTACGCGGCCGTTACGCCGCATTCTCGACACGGTCGGCGGTCTGCAGCAGCAGCATGCGGACATCACCCAGATGCAGGGCCTCTGTTCAACAAGCCGATCCCTGCGCGCAAGGTCTACCGCTCGAGGCGACCATCAGGACACTCGCTGCTCAGTCAGGGGCACCGCGCCGACCTCCTTCAGGCTGCACTCGATCAGTGCTCCCTCGATGGTGAATTTCGAGAACGGCGACAGTGGCGTCGCAGCCTTGAGCGCCGCGAAGAATTGCGAGTCGCCCGGGCTCTTCAGAAAGAACCTGATGTGGCTCGCCGACAGCGCATCGCGCGACAGCCAGACGACGCCGGAAAACAGTGTCACAAGGACCTGCGCGTAGCCGCTGATATCCGCAACACCGAGATCGTAGATCGGAGAGACGTTGACGAACCGCACGCTCAGGGCCGGCGTCGGATATTTGCTCATCAACAGGCGCCTGACCTGGCACAGCGCGTGAACACGTTGGCTGTCTGCGAGATAATACAGGCCCTGGCAGTCGGCTTCCTTCGATGTCAGGGCATCGAACACGGTGATGCCGCTGAAGCCGGCAAAATCCTCGCCGACGCCTTCAGCGTCCTTCTTCCATTGTGCTCGGATGTGACGCCAGGACCGCTCGGGATCCTTGAGTGGCAGAAGCCGCATGGTAAACCGGCGGTTAGCGCGGGGGCCGTGATTCCAGCGATATTATGTCGCAGCTCTTAAGCCTTTGCTTACGGTGGCCGCCGCGAGGTCGCTCCGCACTCGCTCAGCGAGTCCCTCCCGGCGCACATGTCCTCTCGCTGGAACTGTCGGTGCCAGGCGCCAGGCATCACGGCTCATCGTGACCGCGCCTCGCGGTCATGGCTCGCACATCTCAGCCAGACTGCGCGAGACGTTACAGTATCCGCTGCGATCCCGGCGTCAGCTTGAACTTGAATACATGCAGTCGCGAGGCTAACTAGGGCCCATGGACGCTTCGCCCGCCACGATTCAGTCTTCCTCTCGCGTAGCCGGATCGCGCCGCTGGCGTAGCCTGCTCGCGGGGCTGATTTCGCTCGCGCTGGTGTTGTCCTTTTTTCATGGCTGGGCGTCCGATAGCGACGGCGATGCGGGATCTGGTATCTCAATCGCGCAGTCTATCAACGACACCGGCGGCAAGGCGCCGGCGCATCCGGCGTCCCTGCACGGCGATCACTGCCTGACGCACGTGGCCCCCATGGCCCCGCAGGAGACCGCGTTCCCCATCGAGTATGCTGCGCATACTTATGGCGACGCCAGCTTGCAGCCTCCGGCGTCGGCCGATCGTCTCTCTCCGTTCAAACCACCCCGCGCCTGATCCGGTCGACATGACCGCCCGCATCTCGCTGCCGACAGGTAGCGGGCATGTTTCCGCACATATCGATGTTGCAACGGCGCACAGCCATCGGCGTGCGCTGCGGAGAGGCGTAGATGAAACGAATCGTATTGTTTTTGGCCGGCGCCGCCGCCGGCATCGTCCTGGTTATCGCGGCGGCCGGGTGGATCGGCTGGCCGGTCTCGCTTCCGGCTGCGCGGCAGGAGATCGCAGGCGAGAGTCCGCCGAAGGCCGACCACAAGCATGAGGCCTCGGGACACATCGAGCTGAGCGAGGATCAGCTCCGCGAAGCCGGGGTCACATTCGCCCCTGTGAAAGGCGGCATGCTAAAGCGTCACTTCCTCGCGCCGGGATCGCTGATCCCGGACGCCGATCACATCGGCCGCGTCTCTGTACGCGTATTGGCGACGGTCACGGAACTGCGCAAGCGCATCGGCGACAACGTCGAAAAGGGCGAGATCGTCGCGGCGATCGAGAGCCGTGAGGTGGCCGATGCCAAGAGCGAATATCTCGCGGCAAGACTGACCAACGATCTGCAGCAGACCCTCTATGCGAGGCAACGGACGCTGGTCGAGAGCCGCACCGTGTCGGAGAACGAATTCCTGCGCACACGGCTGACCGCCAACGACGCCCAGATCAAGCTCGATGGCGCGCGGCAGAAATTGTTTGCGCTGGGCCTGTCGGAAAGCGAAATCGCTGACCTGCCCAACCAGCCTCAGGAAAGCCTGCGAACGCAGTTCCTGCGCGCACCGATCAGCGGCCGAGTGTCCGAGCGGCGCGTCGATCTCGGCGGGTTGATCGGGCGCGAGGGCCAGGAGAGCGAGCTCTTCGTGATCGTCAACCTCGACGACGTCTGGGTCGACCTCGCGGTGTCTCCCGAAGACATCGGCGCCGTGCGCGAGGGGGTCAAGGTCAAGATCCGCGCGATCGGCACCGACGACGAGGCCAGCGCGGACGTCATCTTCGTCAGTCCCCTGCTCGATCGCGAAACCCGCAACGCGCGCGTCATCGCGACCATGCCCAACAAGGACCATCGCTGGAAGCCCGGCACCTTCGTGACCGCGGAAGTGCCGATCGCCGGAACGCCCTCGACGGTGACCGTCTCCAAGAAGTCGATCCAGACCATCAAGGGCACGCCGACCGTCTTCGTGCGCGAGGCCGATGGCTTCGAGGCGAGGTCGGTACGTACCGGCCGCGAGGACGATGACGATGTCGAGATCGTCGCCGGTCTTGCCGCCGGCGAGACCATCGCGGTGGAGAATACTTTCACGCTCAAGGCTGAGCTCGAGAAGGACGAAGCGGAGCACGATCATGATTGAGCGCATCATCGCTCTTGCGATCCAGCGCCGCTGGGTCGTCGTCACGCTCGCTGCCATCCTGATGCTGCTCGGCGGCGTCGCATTGATGAAGCTGCCGATCGACGCAGTGCCCGACATCACCAACAAGCAGGTCCAGATCAACACCACGGCGCCTGCCTTGTCGCCGGCGGAAATCGAGAAGCAGATCACTTTCCCGATCGAGACCGCGCTTGCGGGTGCGCCGGGATTGGAGAGCACGCGCTCGCTGTCGCGCAACGGCTTCTCACAGATCACTGCCGTGTTCAGCGAAGGGACCGACATCTATTTCGCGCGCCAGCAGATCGGCGAGCGCCTGACCGAGGTTCGTGCGCGGCTGCCTCAGGGCATTGAGCCGCGCATCGGCCCGACCTCGACCGGCCTCGGCGAAATCTACATGTGGACCGTCCGGTTCTCCGGGCAGCCGGTGCAGACCGACGGAACGCCGGGCCAGCAAAGCGATGGCCGCTTCCTCACCGCCGACGGCCAGGTGCTGCAAAGCGAAGTCGAGAAGGACGCATATTTGCGTACGGTGCAGGACTGGATCATCAAGCCGCAGATCAAGATGGTGCCGGGTGTCGCCGGCGTCGATTCGATCGGCGGCTACCTCAAGCAGTACCAGGTCCATCCCGATGCGGCGAAGCTGATCGCGCTCGGCCTGACCTTTGCAGACGTCGCCAAGGCGATCGAAGGCAACAATGTCAGCCGCGGCGCGCGCTATATCGAGCGCAACGGTGAAGGCTTTGTGGTGCGCTCGGGCGGGCGCCTCGAGAATATGGATGAACTGGGCGCGGTCGTCGTCACCACCCGCGGCGGCGTCCCGGTTCGGATTCGCGATATTGCCAGCGTGTCGATCGGCGGCGAGACTCGCACCGGCAGCGCAAGCGAGAAAGGCCGCGAGGTCGTGGTCGGCACGGCGCTGATGCTGATCGGCGCCAACAGCCGCACGGTGTCAGCCGCGGTCGACGCCCGACTGCGCTCCATCGCCTCGTCCCTGCCCGCGGGCGTCGAGGTCAAGACCGTGCTCGATCGCACCCAGCTTGTCGATGCGACCATCGGCACCGTGGCCCGCAACCTCACCGAAGGCGCGTTGCTGGTGATCGCGGTGCTGTTCCTGCTGCTCGGCAATTTCCGCGCGGCGTTGATCACCGCACTGGTGATCCCGATCGCCATGCTGATGACCGCCATCGGCATGTGGCAGGGCCGTATCAGCGCCAACCTGATGAGCCTCGGTGCGCTCGATTTCGGCCTGATTGTCGACGGCGCCGTGATCATCACTGAGAACAGCCTGCGTCACCTCGCCGAGCAGCAGCAGGCTCTGGGCCGAACGCTGACGCGCGACGAGCGTCTAGCGACCGTGCGCGCCTCCGCTGTCGAGATGGTGCAGCCGAGCCTCTACGGCCAGGCCATCATCCTGCTGGTCTACGTGCCGCTGCTCACCTTCACCGGCGTCGAAGGCAAGATGTTCGAGCCGATGGCGCTGACGGTGATCCTCGCACTCGCCGCGGCTTTTGTGCTGTCGCTGACGCTGGTTCCGGCGTTGATCGCGATCACCATCACCGGCCGCGTGCAGGAGAAGGAAAACCGCCTCGTGGCGGCGTTGAAGCGCTGGTACCGCCCGCTGCTGCGGCGCGCGGTCGCCACCCCCGTGCCGGTCATTGCGGTCGCCGTCGTGTTGTTCGCAACCGCCCTGTTCGGGTTCTCGCGCCTCGGCCAGGAGTTCATTCCCTCGCTCGACGAGAAGAACATCGCCATGCACGCGCTGCGGATTCCAAGCACGGCGCTGTCGCAGTCGCAGACGATGCAGTTGTCCGTCGAGAAAGCCGTCAGCCGCTTTCCGCAGGTGGCCTACGTGTTCTCCAAGACCGGCACTGCGGAAGTGGCGAGCGATCCGATGCCGCCGAACGCATCAGATACCTTCATCATCCTGAAGCCGCGTGATCAATGGCCGGATCCGTCAATGACGAAGGAACGGCTGATCGAGGAGATCTCCGCCGCGGTCGGCCGGTTGCCGGGCAATGTCTACGAATTCACCCAGCCGATTCAGATGCGCTTCAACGAACTGCTGGCCGGCGTTCGCGGCGACATCGCAGTCAAGGTGTTCGGCGACGAGTTCGAACCGATGCAGAAGGCCGCCAACGAAGTTGCGGCGGCCCTGCGCACCGTGCCCGGTGCCACCGACGTGAAGGTCGAGCAGGCGAGCGGTCTGCCCGTGCTCGAGATCAAGGTCGACAAGGCGGCGATCGCCCGGCGCGGGCTGAGCGCCTCCGCCGTGCAGGACGTGATCGGCGCTGCGGTCGGCGGCCAGGATGCCGGCGTCGTGTACGAGGGCGATCGCAGCTTCGATATCGTGGTGCGGCTGCCGGAACGCGTGCGCTCCGATCTCGAGGCGTTGAGCAACCTGCCAGTCGCGCTGCCGCAAGCGACGCCGAACGCGCCGGTGCAGAGCCTGCCGCTCAACCGCGTCGCACGCTTCTCATTCACCGAGGGGCCCAACCAGATCAGCCGCGAGAACGGCAAGCGCCGCATCGTGGTGACGGCCAACGTCCGCGGTCGCGACCTCGGCTCGGTGGTCGAGGAGGCGCAGGCCAAGGTCGCGCGATCGGTGAAGCTGCCGCCGGGCTATTGGATGAGCTGGGGCGGCCAGTCCGAAAACCTGACCGCTGCGCGCCAGCGCCTCACCGTTGTTGTGCCGGCCTGCTTTGCGATGATCTTCCTGTTGCTGCTGGCGGCGATGGGATCGGCGCGCGATGCGCTGCTGGTGTTCAGCGCCGTGCCGCTTGCGCTGACCGGTGGCATCGCTGCGTTGTGGCTCCGCGGCATGCCGTTCTCGATCTCGGCTGCGGTCGGTTTCATCGCGCTGTCCGGCGTTGCGGTGTTGAACGGGCTCGTGATGCTGAGCTTCGTCAGGCAATTGCGTGAGCGCGGCATGCCGATGCTGGCGGCGATCGAGCAAGGCGCCCTCACCCGCTTCCGCCCCGTCGTGATGACGGCGCTGGTGGCCTCGCTCGGTTTCGTGCCGATGGCCTTTGCCACCGGCACGGGCGCGGAGGTGCAAAAGCCGCTCGCCACCGTCGTGATCGGCGGCCTGATCAGCGCAACCCTGCTGACGCTCGCCGTGCTGCCCGCGCTCTATGCGCGGTACGGTCATGCCGGCAATGTTGCGCGCGATGAGAGCACGGCCGCCCAACCCGCGGAATGACGGCTTGTTGAGCGGCGCGTCGCGGGCCAAACTGGCGCCATTGGCCCGCGGCGAACACACTGTAACAATTCTGTCATGCCGCAAAATTAAACGAGGGCAGCGGCGCTCAGCCGCTGCCTGCTTTTCACGGGGGAACGAGAAATGCGCCGTGCCATCACATTGTTGTCCGCCAGCATGATCGCTTTGTCAGCGGGCGTCGCCTCCGCGCAGAACGCGAAGCCCCACAACCTCATCCTGTTCGTTCCGGACGGCCTGCGCGGCGGCATCGTGACGCCGCAGACCGCGCCGGCAATGGCCGAGATCCGCGACAAGGGCGTCAACTTCAAGAACTCGCATTCGCTGTTTCCGACCTTCACCATGGCGAACAGCTCGGCGCTGTCGACCGGCCACTATCTCGGGGACACCGGCACCTTTTCCAACACGATCTTTACCGGCTACGCCTCGGCGCCGGCCGGCGACACCGTGGTCCCCTTCATCGAGAACGATGCAGTGCTCGCCGACATCGACGATCACTTCCACGGCGACTATCTCAACGAGGAGACGCTGCTGAAGCTCGCCCGCGGCCATGGTTTCAGCACGGCGGCGATCGGCAAGGTCGGTCCCACTTTGCTGTTCGATCACACCGATCGCGGCAAGAACACCATCGTGGTCGACGACTCCACCGGCGGCAAGAACGGCGTGCCGCTCTCCGACGAAATGAAGGAGGCCCTGACCAAGACCGGCCTGCCGCTCGCCACGCCCAGCCGCGGCGACAACGCCAAGGCCGGCGACGCCAAGACGCCCGGCACCACGGTCGCCAACGTGGCGCAGCAGGCCTACATGGCCGACGTCGCGACCAAGGTGGTGCTGCCGATGTTCAAGGCGCGCAACAAGCCTTTCGTGCTGGTGTTCTGGTCGCGCGATCCGGATGGCAGCCAACACAACACCGGCGACAGCCTCAACACCATCACCCCCGGCATCAATGGGCCGACCTCGATGGCCGGTATCAAGAACGCCGACGACAATCTGGCGCAGCTCCGCAAGGCGCTCGATGAGCTCGGCCTTGCCGCCACCACCAACATCATCGTGTCCTCCGACCACGGCTTCTCGACAATCTCGAAGGAGAGCAAGACCAGCCCGTCTGCCAAGCTCTCCTACGCCGACACGCCGAAGGATTTCCTGCCGATGGGCTTCCTCGCCATCGATCTCGCCAAGGCGCTGGACCTGCCGCTCTACGACCCCAACGACAAGAACGCGAAAGTCGCCGACACCGCCCATCCCAAGGCCGGCAACGGCGTGCTCGGCAACGACCCGACCAAGCCCGACGTCGTGATTGCGACCAATGGCGGCTCGGACCTGATCTATCTTCCGAACCGGGACAGGAAGCTCGCCGACCGCGTCGTCAAGGCACTGCTGGAACAGGACTATGTCAGTGGTCTCTTTGTTGATGACCAACTCGGCCGCTTTCCGGGCACGCTGCCGATGTCGGCGCTCAATCTGAAGGGCAAGGCGGCAACGCCGAACCCGTCGATCGTGGTCAACCTCCGCTCCTGGTCGAGCGGCTGCGAGGTCCCGACCAACTGCTCGGTGCAGGTCGCCGACACCGTGCTGCGCCAGGGCCAGGGCATGCACGGCAGCTTCAGCCGCGGCGATACCTACAACTTCACCGCGGCGATCGGTCCCGACTTCAAGGCAGGCTATGTCGACCCGCTTCCGGTCAGCAATGCCGATGTCGGCATGACCGCCGCCAGGCTGCTTGATCTGCGCACCCCGAACAAGGGCGACCTGATCGGCCGGGTGATGTCGGAGGCGCTGCTGAACGGCAGCGTGCCGAAGATGGCCGCCGGCACGATCGCCTCGAAGCCGGCCGCCAACGGCCTGCGCACTGTGCTGAAATTCCAGCGCGTGCTCGCGACCCGCTATTTCGACGTCGCGGGATTCCCGGGGCGGACGCTCGGACTCGAGGTCGAGGACGGCAAACAGAAAACGGCAGGGAAGTAATCCCCGCCGCACACTCGACCATCGCCATCGGGATGATGGCTTACATCATCCCGATATCGAACACGTTGGGCAGTTGCGCCGCGAGCGGCAGCGCGGCGGCGCCGACTAGCGTCGCAACCATCGCCGCCAGCGCGCGACCGGCGCGGCGCTTGCCGCGCATCTGGGTCGCGATCCACTCCAGCACCTTGGTGTCGATCTTGGTCGCCTGCGCCGGCGCCCAGCCCTCGATCTTGGTGTCGGGCGAGAGCGCCACCGTGCGCGGCGGCACCGGCAGGCCGGACTCTGAGGCCGCATGGTGGGCGATCGCCTTGGCCAGCAGGTCGTCGAAACGGCCGTCATCGCTGCGCTCGGCGGCGGCCTCGTTGATCTCGAACAGCGCCTCGATCTCGGCCCGGCTGACCGGCTGATGCTCGACGGCGGCCGCCGTCAGGATGCGCGCGCACCAGGCAGCGTCATCGGCATCGAGCGAACGGGAGAAATGGATACGGCCCTTGGTGGTCGGGCCTTCGCCGGTGATCACGCCGTCGCGCACGATGGTCAGCGCATGGGCGGCGGTGTTGCGGCACGACGGATGCAACGCACCGCTGAGAGGCTCAGCGGTCTTGGTACTTGGGGCAGACATTGTGGGGGCTTTCAATTCCTATCTCAGGCCAGCATTTCCACGCCGGCGTAAAGGAGCGGTTAATGATTCGGAACCTGCGTTCCGAGATTTTTAGATGGTTGCTATTTGGTCGCTGTGAAGCCTGTCATGGTTCGGTCGTATAGCAATCGGGGCCGGCGTGATGGCGGCGATAAACGGCATTATCTGGGCATTTCCAGGCTTTACTGTCGCAGTTGATATTTCGCCGCGGGCTCCACGGATCAAAAGAACGTGCTAGAAGTTCCGGCCTGATAAGAAGGATCTCGCCTTTTTCATTAATCCGTTCACTTAGCTCCTGGCACCCCCTATACTCACCCAGGACATCCCGAACATGAATTCAACAGCAACTTCAAAGACATGAGGTAAAATCATGGCACTTCAGATCGGCTCTGTCGCCCCCGACTTCGAAGCTCAGACCACCGAAGGCAAGATCAAATTCCACGACTGGATCGGCAATAGATGGGTGCTACTGTTCTCCCATCCCAAGGACTTCACGCCCGTCTGCACCACCGAGCTCGGTGCGCTCGCCAAGCTGAAGCCGGAGTTCGACAAGCGCGGCGTCAAGCTGATGGGCCTGTCGGTCGACCCGGTCGATCGTCACGCCAAATGGGCCGAGGACATCAAGGAGACCCAGGGCGCCGCCCCGAACTATCCGATGATCGGCGACACCGATTTCAACGTGTCGAAGCTCTACGACATGCTGCCGGCCTCGACCTCCGGCGATCCCCTCACCCGCACGCCGGCCGACAACCAGACCGTCCGCAACGTGTTCGTGATCGGGCCGGACAAGAAGATCAAGCTGGTGATGGTCTATCCGATGACCACCGGCCGGAACTTCCAGGAGATCCTGCGCTCGATCGATTCGCTGCAGATGACCGCCAAGCACCGTGTTGCGACCCCCGCCGACTGGAAGCAGGGCGAGGACGTCATCATCTCCGGCTCGGTCAGCGACGACGAGGCCAAGACGATCTATCCGCAGGGCTGGAAGTCACCGAAGCCGTATATCCGGATCGTGCCGCAGCCGAAGTGACCGCGTGCGACTGCGCGCGCCGCGCGCAGTCGCGAAGGTCGTTCCGGGATGGTGCGCAAGCACCAGACCCGGAATCTCGATCGCGCATCGCCCCGGAATGACGACCTCAACCGGCTTTCGCGCGCCGGTTGACCAATAGTACCGCCGCGGCGCAGGCGGCCATGCCTGATAGCGCGACAGGATCGAGCCGCTCGTTGAACAGCACATAGGCCATCAGCGCGGTCACGGCCGGCACCAGATAAAACAGGCTCGCGACCGAGGTCGCAGCATGGTGGCAGATCAGCCAGTACAACAGCCCGATCGATCCGATCAACAGCGCGACCACCAGCCAGGCGACTGCCAGCGCGAACTCGGTGGTCCAGTGCACGACGTTGGTCTCGAACAGAAAGGCCCCAATCCCGAAAAAAGATGGTGACCGCGATGAACTGCACGAGGTTGCCGGCACGCCAGTCGATCCGATTGCAGTAGCGCCGCTGGTAGAGCGTGCCGAGCGTGATGCTGATCAGCGAGACGCCCGAGGCAAACCAGCCCCAACCCGCATCACCCGTCATCGGCCGGTTGTGCAAGATCAACACCACGCCAGCCAGACCGAGCAGAAGTCCGCCCCATTGCAGCGGCGTGACCCGCTCCCCTAACCAGCGGTTAGCGATGGTCGAGGTCAGGATCGGCTGCAGGCCCGGAATCAGTGCCGAGAGGCCGGCCGGCACCGAATGCGCGATCGCAACCGCGGTGCCGCCGAGATAAAAGCCGTGCACCAGAATGCCGGCCACCGCGCTGTGGAAGATCTCGGCGCGGTCCAACCATTTCGGCCGCGCGATCGCGGCGATCACCGCCATCACGACCACCACGAACGCCATGCGGATCGCCAGATAGGTCAGCGGTTCGGCGCCGCTGAGGGCGTATTTGGTGCCGATGAAGCCGGTGCTCCACAGCACCACAAAGATCGCCGGGGCGAGACGAGCGGCCGTTTCCTCGTAGCTCTTGTCCATTGCCGGCCGTCATTGCCTGAAGACCGGGCAGTCGGCAATCGCGAATTTCGCAACCATGCTGCGCGGAGCAATGACTGTGATGAGGTAGCGCGATCGTGCAATGCCATCCTGCGCAAGCAAGGGGGCAATCTCTGTGGCAGGCGTCGTGGCTGGCACTCGCCGTCCGTCGTCCTGGCCCAGGCGGGACCCATAACCACCGCGTTAGATCGTAAACGGGAGCGCGGCCCCGGCCGCGCGCAGCCGGGACGACGGAGATCACTCGATGTCTCACGCCGTCATTGCGATGAGCTCGCGACAAAATTGCAAACAATTTTGCGCTGGAGCGACGAAGCAATCCATCGGTCCGCGGACGCGGAGGGATGAATCGCTTCGCGGAGCCTGTCGCCGGACGCGTATGCGCGCGTCCCGTTGGCTTACAAATGACGGCGGATTCGGGCCTCGACGTTCGATCGACGAACGGAGCTTGCAGCTTCACCGATCCGCCAGGATTTTTCGCTTGGCACACACGTTATTGTGAGCCGAGGATCCGAACGTAACGACGGCGTCGTCCCTGCGTAGAGGCTGTAACAAACGCATCTCCGCGCGTCAGCCGAAATCAATCTCTATCGGGAACGAAAGAAGTGACCCACATGAAAGCATCGTTCAACGTCGCTGAACAGGGAGGCGGGTCTTATCGCCTGCTGGCTATTCTCCGCTGGGTCATGGTTGTCGTCTTTGTGTCGTTCGGAATGCAGAAATTCACGTTGCAATCGGCTCAAGGTATCGCTCAGTTCATCAGCAACAGTCCGTTCATTTCGTGGTTGTCGCTCTTCGGACTTCGGGGCGAAGCATATTTGCTCGGCGTTGTCGAATTTGCCATTGCAGCGTTGCTTGCGGTCGGCGCATTCAGCCCGCTCTTGTCAGCCGCCGGTTCGCTGATGGGTGTGGTCACCTTTGCGATCACATGGTCGTTCTTCTTCACAACGCCGGGCGTCGTCAAATGGAGCCTGTCGACCGATCCAATGGCCTGGAATTTGACCGGTGAGTTTCTGTTCAAGGATATCGTCCTGCTCTGCGTCTGTATCGTGTTGTTCTTGGCCTCCCTGCCGCAGTCGCTTATGAGGTCACGAACGGTCTAGACGGACATCTTGTGCCTTGCGCCTGCCCGCCAGCCGATTGACGCAAATCGCTCGCTCTGCAAACCTTGGCTACCTTCGCGACAGGAGGCCCGGCCGTGCTACCCAGAGCGACACCGGAGCGACTGAGCTCGTTCTCCGACGGCGTGTTCGCCGTGCTCATTACGGTGCTGGTCTTGGAGTTGAGACCACCCGAGCGCCCCACCTTCGAGGCGTTGTTGGCTCTGTGGCCGACGTGGTTGAGCTATGCGGTGAGTTACGTCTTCATCGCGATCGTCTGGACCAATCACCACTACCTGATGCGCTACGCCAGCGAGGCTACGCCGAGCCTGTTATGGTTCAATTTCGCGCACTTGTTTTCGATGTCGCTGCTTCCGCTCTCCACTGCCTGGATGGCAGTGAGCGAGCTGGCACCGCAGCCGGTGGCTTTCTACGCGGCTGTCTTCTTTCTGGTGAACGCGACCTACGTCGCGCTGATCTGGGAGCTCATCGATCGGACGCCACACGAGAAGATCTCGCCTAAGGTACGCAGGATCATGCGCGTGCGGTCGCTGACAACATTATGCCTGTTCGGAGCGGCTGCCGTCGTGGCGTTGAGGTACCCGCTGGTCGGCCTTGGAATCTGCATCTGCTGCCTGGTGGGCTATCTGAGACCAGAGCCGTCTTGAGTTCAGTAGAAGTCGAGGAAGCCGGAGCAGACATCGCGGCTCCGGAGCCATTCTGCCCGGCGGCCTGATGCGGCCATCTCGTCGCATCACCGCCAGACATGGCGATCACCAGCGCGTCATCCGGTAACGACGCCGCAGCGCATCACCTCTCCTGCGCGCTTCGATACCAGCTTGGAACGATATCGTTGCAGATTTAGGATGACAGGAAGTCGCGGATCTCTGCCGCGATCTCATGTGCATGCGTTTCAAGCGCGAAGTGTCCCGTTTCGAAGAAATGGACCACGGCACCGGGAATATCGCGCCTGAACGCCTCGGCACCGCGCGGCAGGAAAAACGGATCGTTCTTTCCCCAGACCGCCAGCAAACGTGGCTTGTAGGCTCGAAAGTACTCTTGGAATGTCGGGTACAGCGCGACGTTACTTTTGTAGTCGCCCAACAGGTCCAACTGAATCTCGTGAGCGCCGGGACGAGCCAAGTAGAAATTGTCGAGCGAATAGCCGTCAGGGGAAACCGCCGTGACGTCAGGCACACCCTGCGTGTACTGCCAGCGCGTCGTCTCGGGCGCGAGGAAGCTGCGGAGCACGTCTCGGTTGGCTCGAGAGGGCTCTTGCCAATAGGTTCGAATGGGATTCCAGCCCTCGCTCAGCCCCTCCTCGTACGCATTGCCGTTCTGGGAGATGATTGCAGTGATGCGATCCGGATGCCGAACGGCCAGGCGAAAGCCAACGGGGGCGCCATAGTCGAAGACATAAATGGCAAAGCGGTGGAGCCCGATCACCTCGGCGAAGCGATCGATGACGCTCGCGACATTTTCGAATGTGTAGGAGAAGGCGCTGCGCGCCGGCATGTCGGATTGCCCAAATCCCGGCAGGTCGGGAGCGACGAGACGAAACTGGTCCGCAAGTCGCGGGATGAGATCGCGAAACATGTGGCCGGCGGTCGGAAAGCCGTGCAACAGGAGAAGCGTTGGCGCATCCTTCGGCCCTGCTTCGCGATAGAATACTCCGATGCCGCCGACATCCACTTTCCGGTAAGCAACTGCGCGCATGGGAACTCCTTTCGTTCTCAATGCTTCACAACACGTCACGCGATGCGGTCGCCTCGTTCCTGTAACACCCAGCCGCTGCCATCCGGGTCGGAAATCGATGCCGACCAGGATCACAAGTCGATGACGACGTCTCGAATTGGTTGGGAGCAGCAAACGAGAAGGTTGCCATCAGCGGGCCTCTCGAGGGGCTGAGGTCCATAGACGATCTCGCCCGAAATCAAACCGCTCTCACAATTGTGACAAACTCCGGTCCGGCACGACCACCGGACCGGGACATCGCACGCCTCGGCCAGCTCCAGAATGCTCTGATAGTCCGAGGGCTTCCAATGTGCGGCGACACCGCTTCGCGCGAACGATACCAGCGGACCGGTCTCGGCGTCGTCTTTGGGCAGATGTGGAGCTCGCACCGCTGCGCCGACGACGCCGGGAGTCATCGACTCGCTTCCGTTGAAGATTTCGACATGAATCCGCTCCGAGCTCACCTCCAGAGCGGCCAAGGCCTCTTTCATGTCTGCCATGAAGCGAGGCGGCCCGCAGAGATAGACATCCACGTCTCGCGGAATGCCGGCCTCGTCGAAAGCCGATCCCGACAGGTGACCAATTGCATCGAAATCCTCGCCGATCTTGTCGCCCGAGCCTGGCTTGCTATAGCAAACATAACTGCGGGCGTGGGCGATCATGCCCATAAGGCGGCGAACTTCCGCAGCAAAGGGGTGATGTTGTCGATCGCGAGCGGCGTGCAGCCACAACACCTGCCGCGTCGAGCGGGCCGCCGCCAGCGCGTACAGCATCGCAAGAACAGGCGTTGCTCCAATTCCCGCGCTGAGCAACACGACAGGCCGCTCCCCGGATTGCAGAATGAAGCTTCCGCGCGGCGAGCTGACCTCGAGTACGTCGCCCACCCGAACATGGTCTCGCAGGTAGGTCCCAGCCGCCCCATCCGGCTCGACCTTCACGCTGATCCGATAGCGCTCTCGCGACGGAGGACCCGAGAGCGAATAGCTGCGAAAGAGTGGTGGGCCGCCGCCGGTGCGCCCAAGACGCAACACGACGTACTGCCCCGGCAGAGCCGGTGGCAGCGGTTGATCGTCTGGATGCCGCAGCGACAGCGACAGGACGTCGACGGACTCTCGATCGATCGCAGTTACCGTGAGCGGCTGAAATCCTGGTGGCGCCGGATGCCCGGCTGCCGCTGGCGCGAGCCCTGCATTGCCATTGCCCGCGGCAGTTCCTTCGTTCGGCAATAACGCCTCAAACGACGCACGCCATCCGGGCGACAGCGCCTCGATCCGCAAGGCGCGCTCCAGTCGATCGTGCGCATGATTGGGCGAATAGAGAAGCGCGTTGATCTCCGCAACGGTCATTGGCTCCTTCGCCTGTCCCACCCTGACGATTTCGTCGCCGGCGCCCACCTCGCCCTCCTGCAGGACGCGGAAGTAGAACCCCGGCCGCCCGCTGGATGTCAGCAATGCCGGCATGCGCGGCTCGTTCATCCGAATGCCGACGCGATAGCAAGTCACGCGCGGTTGGGTGACCTCGAACAGAGCGCTACCGATTTGATAACGATCGCCGATGCAGACGGCATCGTCGGACAGTCCTTCGACCGTGAAGTTCTCACCGAATTGTCCATTGACGAAGTCGGTCCGCTTCAGCCGCTCCTGCCAGTAGCGGTACGATTCGATTTGATAGACGAAGACGGCTCGCTGCTCACCCCCGTGGCCGGCCAGGTCGCCCTGACCGTCCCCATCCAGGTTCAATCGGCCGACCCGGCAGCGGTCACATACCGGATTTTTCCAGATCCCGGTGCGCACCGTGCGGCCTTTCCACTCGATGTCACGCGGTAGTCCGACATTCACCGACAGTAGTCGAGCCATGTCCCGCTCCGCATTGTGGAGACCGGAAGTCGCCCTGAGGCGCGATGAGATTGCGTTGAATCATCATCGCACTTTAGCCCTTTCACGTCGAAAACCGCTTCACACTTTTCCGGATCATGCCCTAGCCGCTCGGAGCCGCTGCAGGCCCACTGCCGGGTGCTCGCTCGTGAACCACCTCGGCGACGTCGAGGTTGCGATCAGGGCCGTGCGGCACCACCGTCTGCCCCGGCTCAAGATGGAGCTGCGTTCCATCGAGATGTACCGCGACGACCTCCGGTTCGAAGGATACCATATTGGAGATGCGACGGACCTCGAGATAGGCGTCAAGATACGACCATGCCGCCTGACGCGCGTCATCGATCGAGTAGTAGCTGCACAGCCCCTTGTACGGGCAGAACGTCTGGAGTTTCTCCGGAATGAGGGCGGACTCATCGACGTCAGCTCGCGGAACATACCAGCGCGGTGCGAAGCCGGACTCGTAGAGAACCAACGGCCGCTTGGTGTCGGCAATGAGTCTGTCACGGTGTCTAACCACCAGGTTGCGCGAGGCCTGGCGAATGTCGATGCGGTGGTAGGGATCGGCGGCATGGCCGACGATTCGTTCGTCCTCCTCGTAGAAGGCGTCCATGGCCCGCCAGGCGAACGCGACGCGTTGCTGCAGTTCGCTCGCGTGGGCAGGCAAGCCGGTATGCTGCCATGCTCCTCGCCTGGCGATGTGTTGCTCATCCGCCCGGACGCTGTACCAGGACGTGACCCCGAGATCGGGATGTTGGGTGGTATGCTCGGTCCGTTCCAGCACGTGTGGAGAAATGTCGGCCTCGGGAAAATAGGCAACCGGATAGCGGCCCGGTTCGAACAGCAGGAGGACGTGCTCACTGTCGGCGATCCAGCTTCCCCCGAAGCGCACCCGCATGCGCCGACGCAACTGCTCAATGTACAAGAGTTTCTTGGGCAGTGGTTCGGGCACCAGAAAGCGGCCGATTGCCCCCGGTGAGAGCGGGCCTTGCTGCCAGGACAATCCCACGCTCTCCCCCATAGGTTCGATGATCGAGGCTCTGGAACGCAGATCCTATAGAAAAGTTCCACAACAAGGTGTCGACCTTCAATTCCAGCTTTGGTGCTCGCCCGTCTAAACGCTGGGCCGGATCGCAAACTGGCACACTCGACGCATTGCTCGCGCGAGGCCTGGACGTCAGCGAGCACGGGCGAAAGCGAGGAGCTGGACGCTGCGTCGCCGCCTCTCCGCTCCGAACAGGACCGGTGCTGATAATCGACACACCAGCCCATCAGCGAAGCTGATGCCACGTCATTCACGCCGATTTGTCTTCGAGAAAGCAATGCATGTTTTGGGCGGTGCGGCCCCTGCTCTCGCGGATAGTATCGATCGCGATCGTACGGCGTTCAGTCGCGGCGAACCGGATGACACATCGGCGAGCGATCGCCGCCAGCTCACGAAAGATTTGCAGATCACATCCTGAAGACGGTCGCCCTGAACGTAGCGCGATCGCGCAATCCCGATATGAGCCCAGCGCGCGACGGCATCCGCCGGCGAGACCCTAGGGCTAGGAACGCCTGCACGGGACAAGCGTTTTGGTGATGTTGCACGGGACGACCTGCAACACCTCCTCCGATCGATGTTGATGCTCGGGAACGACAAGGATGCCGTACGCGCTGTTCGATCGCGATCGACAAATCGACCAGGCCTTTCCGACGGAAAAGGAAGCCTGGGAACATGCGCTGATATCCGGGCTCATCCTTGACGTTCCGGTCGCGGACGAAACAGCCGGTCAGGTGCTGCCGGCCGGCTATCAGATGAGGTTTGTGTCAGGCGAAGGCGAGCAGATTGATCCGGCATCACGCCGGACGCCGCCGAAACGGAATTCGTGATCCCTGCGATTGCAATGGGGTCACCGATCGCCCGCGCGAGACCGTGCCGCGCCGACGATCAAAGCCAGCCAATGATCGAGGATGACGGCATGATCGAAACCGGCAAGATCTTCCGCGTTCGCTGTGTCGATAACACGTTGCAGCGAAATACTCTCACGCTGGGGCACGTCTACGAAGTGACCAAAGTTCACGAGCGAGACGATTACTACGAGTTGGGCAGCCTGGGCCGCTTCAGCCGGTCCAGATTCGAGACCGTATGTCCGACATCGGCAAACGATGACGAGGATAGCTCGGCCAAGCCTGATCCCAAATCTGCTGACAACGGGTAGAGGGCGATTGCGAAACAAGCGGCATATACGCGCTGCCCCGCAGCGCAACGAGGCATCCTCAGTCAGCGGCGCGCCATGATCATTCCATGCAGCAAGACGATGCCACGCGCCTCGGCCGGCGCCCTGATGTGGCGCAGCCGCAGCGGGCCCGCTCACGGTCGCACGCGCGTGCCATGTGCGCGTCCTCGCCCTCCGCATTCGCCGCGCCCGATGGATACGCTTCTACCCGCCGCTCAGATGATGGGCGGCGATGAACAAGGCAAATCCAAACAGCACGAGGGCCGACGCGGCACCAGCGGCGCTGCGTGCAAGCTCAGCTTTGGAAAGATTGGTTCGTGTCGACATCGCGGCGCTCCATTCGTGCGGGCATGGCCGCACGTGGACCGCCGGCCTAGCCCATAGCTATCGGGTCATCTGACATCATGAAGACAAAACGGATTGGCCTCAGCACAGTTCCAAACCGGCACGCGCCATAGCGGCGACGGCGCGGATCGCTTTTGGAACCGGTGCGTTGACCAGAGGCTTGAGATGCGGGCCGAGCGGCCCGCAGAACGCAAATCAGGCGATCGGAGACAGGATGCTGATCCGTTGGGGGCGGCTTCAACCGGCGATCTGGGCGGCAGTCTTCCTGCTGGCGACGGTGACGGCCGCCGACGCCGAGGGCGGTCAGGCGAGGCACACGTCGGAATTCACTCTGCTTGTTCAGGTCGTACTGCTGATCGCGATCGGGCGCGGACTCGGCGAATTGATGCAGCGGATCGGCCAGCCCTCCGTGATCGGTGAGCTGCTGGCCGGCCTGCTACTCGGCCCGTCCCTGTTCGGTTGGGTGTGGCCGTCGGCGCAGGCTGCGATCTTTCCGTCATCCGGCGAGCAGAAGGCCCTGATCGACGGCATCGCGCAGTTCGGTATCTTGCTCTTGTTGCTGCTGACCGGGATGGAGACCGACCTCAAGCTGGTGCGCCGGGTCGGTCGCGCCGCCATGACGATCTCGATCGCGGGCATTGCGGTGCCGTTCGTCTGCGGCTTTGCGCTCGGCCAGGCGCTGCCGCAGAGCCTGCTGCCACATCCCGAGGCACGGCTGATCGCCTCGCTGTTCCTCGGCACGGCGCTCTCGATCTCGTCGGTGAAGATCGTCGCCGTCGTGGTGCGCGAGATGAATTTCATGCGGCGCAATGTCGGTCAGATCATCGTCGCATCCGCGATCATCGACGACACGATCGGCTGGATCATCATCGCCATGATCTTCAGCCTGGCCTCGCGGGGCAGCCTCGATCTGCTGTCGGTCGCGAAGGCGCTGTTCGGCACGCTCGCCTTCCTCGCGGTCAGCTTCACGATCGGCCGGCGGCTGGTGTTCCGCTTGATCCGCTGGGCCAACGACAATCTGGTGAGCTCGGCGGCGGTCATCACCGTCATCCTATTGCTGATGTGCGCGATGGCGATGATCACGCATCTGATCGGCGTCCACACCGTGCTCGGCGCCTTCGTCGCCGGCGTCTTGGTCGGAGAATCCCCGATCCTCACCCGGCAGATCGACGAACGATTGCGCGGATTGATCTCGAGCCTGTTCATGCCGATCTTCTTCGGCCTCGCGGGGCTGAGCGCCGATCTGACCGTGCTGAAGGATCCGTCGCTGCTGCTGTTGACTGCGGCCCTGGTGCTGATCGCAAGCATCGGCAAGTTCGGCGGCGCCTTCGTCGGCGGTGCGTTCGGCGGGCTGACGTGGAAGGAATCCTATGCACTGGCGAGCGGCATGAACGCGCGCGGCTCAACCGAGGTGATCATCGCAACCATCGGCCTCTCGATGGGCGTGCTCAGCCAGACCATGTTCTCGATGATCGTGACCATGGCGATCCTGACCACGATGGCGATGCCACCGATGCTGCGCGGCGCGCTGGCACGACTTCCGCTCGGCAAGGACGAGAAGGAACGCCTGGAGCGCGAGGAGTACGAGCAGCGCGGCTTCGTCGCCAATCTCGAGCGGCTGCTGCTCGCGGTCGACGAGAGCATCAACGCCAAGTTCGCGGCGCAGCTCGCAGGTCTCCTTGCCGGCGGACGCGGCCTGCCGATCACGGTGCTGCATGTCGGCACGCGCGCCAGCAGGCAGGAGAAGAAGCGCAACAAGGACGAAAGCCCAGAGACAGCGGTCATCAACGCGGCCAGGGCGAGCGCCGAGGCCGAACCTGACGGCGGCGGCGATGTCGATGTCCTCACCCGCGCACCCGAGAAGATCGCGGCGGAGGCGATTGCCGAGGAGGCCAGGAAGGGTTTCGACCTGCTCGTGGTCGGCATGGACAAGGTCATCGGCCGCGACGGCGGGTTCGCCAAGCGGATCGACGATCTGACTTCCGGCTTCGAAGGCCCGCTCGCGATCGCGGCTGCGAAAGGCATCCACCGCAAGGAGCCGGCCACCAACGCCCGCAAGATCCTGGTACCGGTATCCGGCAGCAACGTCTCGCGCCGCGGCGCCGACGTGGCGATCGCGCTGGCGCGGCTCGGCACGGAGCCCTTACAGATCGTCTATGTCTCGACCACGCGCGACAAGGGAGCGCGCCGCACCGGCGCCAGTATGTCGCTGGCACGCGAGGAAGCGATCCTGAAGGACATCGCGGCGACCGCCGCGCGCTACGACGTCCGGGTCGCCACGACCTTGCGCGCCAACGCGGCGCCTGAGGTGGCGATCCTGCAGGAGATCGCGGCTGCCGGCGCCGATCTCGTCGTCATCGGCGTCGACCGCATCCGGGGCGACAGCCTGAATTTCGGCAGCGTCGCCGCGGCCGTGCTCGACAAGTCCAAGGCGTCGGTGCTGCTGGTGTCGGATGGCGAGGTCAGGCAGAGGGATTAGCCCGGACCGCTTATGCCCTACCAATCGTCCGGACAGGGATCGACGATCTTCCAGAGCTCGGGCCCGTTCTTGATCTTCTTCATCTCGGTGGTGAGCCCGCCGTTGCGGCGGATCCAGTCCTTCACCGAGGTGGGGTAATAGGACATCAGGTCCGAGGTGCCCTCGAGGCTGGTGACCTTGATGCCGAAGGTAAAGGCCTTGTCGTAGTAGGCCTGGTGAAAGCCGAGGCTCGCCCGCGGCGTCACGCAGATCTTGTTCATCGGCACGATGCCGAACACCAGCGTGCATGCCGAGTTGCAGATGCCGTCGATGATGACCCGCTCACCGCGCTCGCGGACGCGCTTGTACTTGGCCTTGTATTCCTCGACATAGCCGCCGTGATCGCGAGTGATGTGCAGATCGGCCCGCGCAGGCGCGGCTGCCAGAACGAGGAACAGCAGGGCAAAGGGCGTGATGCGCATCGAATGTTCGAAACCGAAGTGCCCAAAGAATATCGGCGGAGGGTCGGCCCACAGCCGGACCTGACCGGAAGACTCTGGCCGGACTGTGTTGGCAATCCGTTAAGCATGCGCAAAGCGGCGAAATTTGGCGCGATGTGACCGATTCCCTGCAGCTTTTCGCCTGATTCCGGGTTAAATAGATGGCAGATCGGCCGAAAATGCCGTTTCCCGCGCGATGTCAGGAGGCCGCCAATGACCCGACTGAAGCTTTTCGCAGCCACGGCCATCGCCGTCCTTGCGGTCGCCCCGGCGGTCGCGGCCGACCTCTCGATCTACCCGCACCATCGGCATCACCATTACCGACACCACGTCCATCGGGGCCTGCCCTACCACATCAGCTATCTGCACAATTACGGCCCCGGCCTGACGCCCGGCCGCTTCGCCTATTACGACGGCCCCTCCAGCAACAAGTGCTATCAGAGCGCGGCCGCCTATATCGGCCAGGACCACCGCCGGCACCCCTGCGAGTGAGGTCCGTTCGCATCACGCAACCCTGCCGGCAGATCGCCCGAAAATGCCGCCAGCCATCGCTGGCCGTTTCGGCTCAGGTCTGCTAAGCGACCTCAACGCGCTCGTAGCTCAGCTGGATAGAGCATCGGATTTCGATTCCGAGGGTCGGGAGTTCGAATCTCTCCGAGCGCGCCATTTCGGAGCAAAACCGGGCACTCCAAAACCTGCTCCTCTTGTGCTTGGGCACGCGGCTATCGACGCTTTGCATCCGCTCCGGGGCCGATATGCAGCACCTTGCCATCACGAAGATTGTTCGCGGCAAATTCAAACTCCATGGCGATCGCCTGTGACGAGATACCGGCTATCTCGCCCACCGTCATGATTACGGCGATCAACGCTCTCACCATCATCACGGTCGTCACGCGCGGGTCGGTCACGGGGTGCTCGCGCAGAATGAGCTTGATCAGCTTGCGAGCGAGGTCAGCGACTTCTTTGTTGGTCGGCTCTGTCATCGCTGTGGTCTCCTTCTTTTTCTTTTTGAAACGAGCGCCCTGGCGGGAACGATGCCAGTATGCCGCTTCGAGCCCTTGGCAAGCGCGGGCTCTCAATTCCACTGACGTGGGGTGACGCTTGCCGAGCCTCGGCCGCGATCACGAGGTACAGGCCAGCGAGTTTCTCCGGCGATGACGGCGGACACACACGCGAGGCCAGCGTCCGAAGGCGCGCGCCGCCGGCCGCCGAGGAATGCTCAGCCTGAAGCTGTTTTGCGGGAACAGCAACACGCATGAGTGGTTAGGTTGTGCATTAATTATGATGCAATCGCGGCAATGGAACCGACCGCGTTGGCATGGAGCGACCGGCCAAACCTTGCCGCACAGTGGCGATCCTCAGGGGTGGCGCCGCGCCAGGCTCAGGTTCAAGGCCTTATCCAGATTGCTGGCCTTTTTCAGCGCGGCTTCGCCCGGCAACAGGGCCGAGGCGAGATCGGTCTCGGTCAGATCAGCACCTGCGAGATTGGCGTCGGACAAATCGGCTCCCGCAAGGTCGGCGTGGCCGAGATTGCAATTCGCCAGATTGGCGTTCTGGAGCTGTGCGAATTCGAGATCGACACGCGAGAGATTGGCACCGCTCAGATCCGCGCCAGCGAGGTCCGCAGATTTCAGCACGCCGCGCATCAGGCCCATCGATTGGTTGCGCATGTCTGCGCTCAAATCGGCGCCGCTGAGCTTGGCCCCGATCAAGCTTGCACCGGAAAGATCCGCTGTGATGCGAGCGCCGTTCAAATCGGCGCCGCCAAGCTTCGCGCGTTGCATCTGGGTGCCCAGCAGCGATGCGTTTGCAAGCGACGCCCCGGTCAGGTCCGCGTCGATCAGCCAGGCCTGGTTGAGATTGGCACGATCGAAGCGTGCACCTTTCAGGCTGGCCCCGTTGAGCTTGACGAGGCGAAGATTGCTGCCGGAGAAGTCGAGCCCCGAGAGATCGAGATGGGACAGCCGCTTGCCCTGCAAATCTGCGGAGGACCGGCCCGCGCCGTCCTGAGGCACCGCCTTGAGCAGCGCCTCGACCTCGGCGCGCGTCATCTCCGCCGTCGACATTTCGGGACTGTTGAGGTCGACGTTGCTGAGCATGCCCTGCGCCGTGGCATCGATGGGATCACCCAGCAGCGCCGCCATCGACACAAGGACAAATGCGAGACGAAACAGCATCGCCGTCCCTCCGCTCTGATCATCCGGCGTTGTCGCCCGCATTTTGCAGTTGTCACAGTGGCGCGCCGGATGATGCGGGAGTATGAAACCGGACTACGCTCCTGGCAATGCCACGCCTGTCCCATCGCAGGCAAGTTGTGGCGCGCCCGCTCCAGCAAAACCGGACGAAACCATTTTCCGGGCCCCGCGAAATCGGCCTGAAACAAATCCGGGCCAGTTTACCGTGATTGCACCAAATGGGAATCGGGTCATGTGGGATTTCATCAACGCGCTATATCGAGAGTATTGCCTGGCTCGCCTGCAAGAGATGCGGAAGCTCGAGCACGTGATCTGACTGGGCCCGGCATGAAGAACGACCATCCGCTGCGCGGCGCCCTGCTGGCGGCTCTCGCGATCGCGGCGGCGGTGTGGGCCACGATCGGACCCGCGCCAGCCCACAAAGCTGTTTTGCATCATCTGGCGATCGCCCAGCGCTAGGCTGCTGACGTGATCAGCCCAACCCTCATGTCCCTGGCTACGTAAACGCACATATCGTCGGCGAGCACGCGGCCGTCAGCAATGCCGAGCACCAGCCGGCCCCGCCTGACCTGGCGCATGTCGACCTCGTAGCGGACACGGCTGACGTCGGGCGTGATGTGCCCCCTGAACTTCACCTCGCCGACGCCAAGCGCCCGGCCCCTGCCCGGCGAGCCCGACCATCCCAGCCAGTAACCGATCATCTGCCACATGGCGTCGAGCCCGAGACATCCCGGCATCACCGGATCATCGGCAAAGTGGCACTCGAAGAACCAGAGGCCCGGCGTGACGTCCAACTCGCCGACGATGCGGCCCTTGCCGAACTCGCCCCCGTCCAGGCTGATCTCGGTGATGCGATCGATCATCAGCATCGGCGGCGCCGGCAACTGCGCGTTACCCGGGCCGAAATAGCCGCCCGCGCTCGATCTGAGCAGATCTTCCTTGGTGTAGGACGTTTGGGGCGCGTGAAAATCGTGTGGGTTAGGCAACACAGACCTTTCGTGAGGTTGTCGCCTGCTGAACGTCAGGCGTCCCGGGTCGGAGCGTCGGCCTCCGCGGTCAGGCGCAGCGCGGCGGCGATGAAGGCCCAGATGTCGTTGGTCAGTTTTCCCGGATCGGGCCGCGGCTGGCGCGTCAGGCTGCCGATCAGTGCCTGGCGGATGCCTCCGATCATCAGCGCGATGGTGAGGTGCGGATCGATGTCGCCGGGCACGATACCGTCGCGCTGCGCCGCCTCGAGCATGAACGCCCCCGCTGCAAGCTGCTTGGTGATGAAGGCAGTCTCGACATCGACGACTTCGGGCGCGCGGCTGAGCGTCCCGATGACCAGAGGCGCAAACGGGTGGGCGTAATGAAATGCGATATAGGCGCCGATCCGCGCCCGCTCCCGCTCCGTCCAGCTTTCCGCAGTCAACCTTACGCCGCTGAACGCCGCCTCATCGAGGCGGTTGTAGAAGTCTTCGACCACGGCGGCGATCAAACCGGCCTTCGAGCCGAAGTGATGATAGGCGAGCCCGACCGAGACGCGCGCCCGCTTCGCGACGGCTTGCATCTCCAGGTGCCCGTGCCCCCGTACCAGCTCCTCCTCAGCCGCGCGGATCAGCTTCTCTCGCGTCCCTACGCCGGCCACGAATTCTCCTGTTTGCACTTTGAACTGAATTCAATTCAACAAATCTCTGAGGCGATGTCAAGGACGGGAGTCAGTCCCGGCCGGTCATGCCCTGCAGAAGCGCGAGCGCTTCATCGGCCCGATGCTCGGGCACGAACAGGTGGTCGTGATAGACCGCCGACACCGCATTGACGCTGATGCCGGCCTCCGCGAGGCGACCCGACACCGCGGCGAGAAAGCCGACGGCCTCAAGCGAGGAGTGCACGGTCAAGGTCAGAAGGCGCGAGGCGAATTGGTGGCGCAGCCCGGCGCGTTCGGCCTCCTCTTTCCGCATCACCAGGGTCGTTGCTTCCGGTTCGCGAAATGTCAGCACCGGCCCGATGCCGACGGGCATATCCGCGTCGGCGGCAATCGTGCAAAACACGAAGATGCCGTCCTGCATTTCGGGCTTCATATCCCGCAACAAGGTCTCGAGATTGCGTTCGCCGGCCACTGCGCATTCCCTTTTCGAGATATGCGCCATTCTATCCGCCGACGATGCCGACGCCACAATAGCGACAGAGACGTCCTCGCGCGGACGTGCTGCGGCCCGGCACTCTCTGCAAGAAGTCTCAGTTGCTCGGGATCTTGCGGCGCACCGCCTCCTCGCCGTCGTCGGTGACACGGTATTTGCGTCCTGCAACTCCCTCCGCGACGATCCATCCCTTTTCGATCATGCCTGCGATGGTGCTCGGGCCGACGCCGGCGGGAAACGGGCGGCGATTCCGGATCGCGTCGATCGCCACGCGTTCGAGATGCGTCGCGACATGCGACGGGCGTGCCCGGTAGGCTTTCGCGACGATAAGAACAGACAGAACTTCCGCGCGGCGGCGCACGGCTGAAGGGCTGCGGGTCAGCTCGTTGCTGATCTCAAGAGCATTCCTTCCGGCCTTGGCGAGCTCCCTGAGCTTTTCGTCCTCATCAGAGGTCCAGCGCCGCACGCTCCCCATTTGCCCCTCTTCGCCTGGATACGCTGCATCTGGAATCGATGCATACGCAGGCACGGCTGATTTGCCATGTGACTTTCGCCATCTCTTGATGTGACGATCGGCACTAACGGCAATGGAGACGTCGAGTTGACGACGGGCCGCTGCATCGGCCCGCGAACGGCGCGCTCAGGCCACCGGTCGCGGCGCCATGTGATGCGGCAGTCAGTGCTTGCTAGGCTCAAGAGTGATCAGCACGCCGGTCGGTTCCGGTTCGTGCGGCCGAAGACTTGTGAGCTCCGGATCGCTCCAATCGGCGAGGCTCACGACTTCACCGGTCTGTCCCTGCATATCGGGCGCCTCGGCGGGTTCGAGAACCTTGAGACCACTCCTGTCGACGAAGAACGTGTGATCGCCGAACACGCTGTTCAATTGTGCGACGGCCGGGTGATCCTCGGGAAGCACCTGGGCATCGAGTTGCGTCATCGTTTGTTTCACCTGCGTGGAACTCAGCTTCATGCGCTGCTCCTCTTTTCTTGGCTTCGGCCTTGGCTGGATTTCCCCCTTTTCACCCTCTTTCCTCAGAGGCCCGGAGTTACGAACCGATCCCGCATCGAAATGTTCCCGCGCGTGACCTATTGACTACGTCTGACCCACAGGTTCCTCGAAGCCCGAGCCGCCCGCAATGCCGGGGCTGGCGAGCGACTGCGCGATCTAACTTGCCGACGCCGACGGTTTGGGGTGCGCGGGCGCGCTCTCGGCCGGTCGGAGGTGAATGAGCGCATCAAGCACCAGGACGAGAACCGGGCGGCGCTCATCGTCGACCAGTTCTGTCTTGAAGATCACGACGGCGTCGTGCCGCTCCGGCCTAATCGTGATCTTCTGGATTTGCGATTGGCCGGTTAGTGTGGCTCCTGGACGAACCGGGCGAGGCAACCGAATCTCGAGGCTCCGTCCGACGATGCCGGCGACCTTGGTCCAGATCGCCTCGACGACGAGGCGTTGATAGATCGCGATGGTGTTGAAGCCGCTCGCAATCAGGCCGCCGAACGGGCCTGCCGCGGCCGCTGTAGGGTCGGCGTGGATCGGCACCGGATCGTACTTCCGGGCGAACTCCAGTATCTCGGCCTCATCGATCGTGTAGGTGCCGAGCTGAAATATCTGGCCCTCGGTGAGATCTTCCGCGTACAGCATTGCAGAGCTCCTCGTTTTGGCTACGACGATAGAGCAAAGTCGACGGCTTTCCATTACCCGCGAGGTCATGAATCGCCGGCGCGCGAGGTGGATCGCGCGCCGCACTTTGCGGCAACGCTATTGCAGCCGCGCCGCTCTCGCCTTTGCGGCCTTGACGGTGTTCTCCATCAGGCAGGCGATCGTCATCGGACCGACGCCTCGCGGCACCGGTGTGATGGCGCCGGCGACCTGCACCGCTTCATCGAAGGTCACGTCGCCGCGCACCTCATAGCCGCCCTCCGGCTTTTCCACCCGCGTGGTGCCGACATCGATCACGATGGCGTGCGGCTTGATCCAGTCGCCGCGGACCAGCCCGGCCTTCCCCACCGCGCTCACCAGGATGTCGGCCTGGCGGCAGATGTTGCTGATGCCGCGGGTGTGGATATGCGTCTGCGTCACGGTCGCGTGCTCCTTCAGCAGCAGCGCCGCCATCGGCTTGCCGACGATGTTGGAGCTTCCGATCACCACGGCATGGCAGCCCGTGAGATCGCTCTGGATCGACTTGATCAGCCTCAGGCAGCCAAGCGGTGTGCAGGGCACCAGCGCGTCGTCACCATGGAACAGGCGGCCGGCATTCAGGGCGTGCAGGCCGTCGACATCCTTTGAGGGATCGACCGCGGCCATGACCCGCAGGCTGTCGATATGCGCCGGCAAGGGCAATTGAACCAGAATGCCGTCGATATCGTCGCGCGCGTTGAGCATCTCGATCCGCGCGAGCAGCTCGGCCTCGCCGGCATCGTGTGGCAGGAATTCGACCTCGCCGCGCAAGCCAAGCCGCTCGGCCATCCTGATCTTGCTCTGGACGTAGATGTGGCTGGCCGGGTCGTCGCCGACCAGGACAACAGCGAGCCCCGGCACGCGGGGCAACCGCTCAAGCTCGTCTGTTATGCTGTCGATGACAATGCGGGCATGCGCGTGCCCATCAAGAATGTTCGCCGTCATGGCACCTCCGTTTCGAAGCGGTGCCCAGGCGCGCGGCGTTCAGCCTCTGCGCTCCCCGATGGTCATCCATCCAAGCGCCAGTCGCGCAGATGGGCGGCTTATAGTCGGCCGGTCCGGCAAAGGCAATGGCGGCAGGCCTTCGCAAGCCGTGGAAAGCCGCGGCGCCCGGCTCGCGGCCGAGGGGTGGGCTCGGCCGCCGTCCCGGATTCCCGGTGGACGCCATGGCGAGGGCCTAAGTCGGGGGTAGGATTTGAGCGGAACTTGCGATAGTCACGGCACACCCGGTTTTTCCGATCCCGGGCGTCTTCCTCTGGTCACCACGCCATTTCGGACGTTTTCAACATGAAGCAGATCATCCTCGCGCTGGCGCTCCTGTACCCCGCTGCCGCGCTTGCCCAGGGTACCACCGCGCCGCCGCCCAATGAGGCCAAGCCAGCCGCCTCGCAACCGCCGATGGTCGGCGACAAGCCGCTGGTCCAGATCGGCAAGAAGCAGGCCGCCAAGAAGGGCGAGAAGGCTGCCGCCGGCAAGCCGCAATCGGTCGCGCAGAAGCTGCAGGCCTGCCAGGACGTCGACGACGGCACCAAGGAGCGGCTGAACTGCTACGACGAGATCTTCAAGCCGCAGCCGAAGCCGAAGGCGACCCCGGCCAAAGGCGTGAACGACTGTCGCTTCGTGAAGGAAGAGGACGAGCGGCTGACTTGCTACAACGGCTTCGCCGACAAGATTCCGAAGCTGCCCCGTTAACCGCATTTCACAGCCGCGCAGGCGGCGACTGGCGAAGCGCAAGTGCAAGCCTGATGGATCAAGCGGAGCGCCGCCATTGCCCGGCGGCGCAGCTCAGGTTGCGGCTACGTTACCAGGTGCCGAAGCCGCCGAAACCGCCAAAGAAGCCGCGCGGCTGCTGCTGGGCCATCCGGAACGGCTGGAACATGCCCGGCGGCGCCATGCGTGGTTGCTGGAACTGGCTCGGCAGGCGGGCCCGGGCGACACGGCGCTTCCTCGACGCGTGCGACTGGGCCTGCGCCTGCTGCTCAGCCGGCTTCGCCTCCTGACCCTTCTTGCCTTCCGCAGATCCCAACTGGGCAAAGGTGTCGCGAACGCGCGAATGCGCCGTCGTCATGTCCTTAGCGGGCGGAATGGCAGCGGCGACCGCGTTCACCTGCGGCGGAACAATAGTGGGCAGGTTGGTGTCATAGACCACCCGCTCCGGCAACTTCTGGGTTGACCTGATGCGAACAACGGTCTTGTCGAAATCCGGCGACGACAAGCCGTTTGACGCGGCAACGTCCTCTTGCGGCACGATCGCGTTTACAACGAACAACAGCGCAAGCAGAACCCCGCCGACAAAAAGGAAGTAACGCGCCATTGGCATTTTGACAGCTCCCCCGCGCGTATCAGGCGCGGTTCATATCGCCTTGGCACGACGACACATCTCATCGCCCGCCGATTTCATCCATTGCGCATGACCACCTGGGAAAATCGCCATCCACGTTGCCGGACCGTGGTGGAAACGGGCAAGCTTATAGTTAGTTCCTGATCGTCCCCGACGGTTCACCCGGGGTGGTCACTTTTTCGGGATGAGGATCTGGTTACAGGCGGCTCGCGGTCACCAGAGAACACTTCGCCTTGCTTGCGTTGATGTTCACGAACCCAATCAGCATGTGGGTGTAGGTCTTCCGGCTCTTCCTGGCGATGGCGCCGGGAATGACGCGCGTGCGCTCGGTCAGGGGACTGCCGTCACGGCGGACGAAGGCGCAGGCGATCTCGACATCCTTCACCGCGAAATCGTTGGCGTTGCGCAACGTCAGGGTGACGAGTGCCTTTGAGCCAAGCCCGCCTCGCTGAAAGGACTGCGATGCAATCCGCAGCCTGTCGAGCGGTGACTTATCGGACGTCGGTCCTGGCGGATTCTCATCTTGTGCTGCTTGCGGGGCCGCGACGACACCGACGGTAGCCGGTTCGTCGGACGGTGCGGCCGCGACCGACGGTAATGGGACCGCCGCCAACTGCGTTCCGCCTGACTGCACTGCATTGGAAGCGTTTTGGGCTGGGAGGATGATGGAGGAAGAAGACCTGGCATCGTCACCGGCGTCGCTCGGCTCCGGGAGCATAAGCCATGCGGCGATCCCGGCGACGACGATCACCGCTAGCGCCAAGCTGGCCCAAAGGCCTAATTCATCGAAATGTTCAGCGCCCGCCTTGCGAAACGACGCCAAACCGGTCCGCATCGTCGTGCCCTCACCCCGCTGGCCACGCCAGGAGGCGCCCTGGCCTCTGGGACGGCCGCCAAAGGGCGCCACTGCCGAGACAATTGCCGAGCTCCGAAATAGTTTCATTCGGGGACGGCGAGATTGCGGCGGGCGCGCGGGATGGAATGGCCGACGACAGGCCGCAAGCACGCTTGGATTGAGCCGTCGTCACGCTTTAGCTCCTTGTTCGAGCACGAACTTTTCGGAAAAACGGCTTCGCACTTTTCGCAATCGTGCTCTAGATTTGCGCCGCGAAACAACGCCTGCACAAGCGGCGCAAGAGCCAGCAAGGAGATCGCAATGCCGACCGTGACCTGGGACCACATCCACCTGCGCAGTCCAGATCCCGAGGCGACCGCCATTTGGCTTCGCGACATCCTCGGTGCCGAGATTATCCGCGGACCGGGCCGTATCGACGTTCAGCTTGGCGGCGCCAAGGTCTTCATCGCTGAGGTGACCCCGGGAGACGGCGTCAACGCTCCACCGGTGACGCCCTATCAGGGACTCGATCATTTCGGGCTGACAGTGAAGAACATCGACGCGGTCGCCAGCGAGCTCAAAGCCAAGGGCGTCGAATTCACGAAAGAGCCGACTACGATCCGTCCAGGCGTGCGCATCTGCTTCATCCGCGGCCCGCAGGGCATCTCGATCGAGCTGCTCGAGCGCGACAAGAAATACGCGTGAGCCGACTGTCACGCGCTTCGGATGAAGCCTGGCGCCGAACTCCGCTACGTCATGCTGCCGGGCATGAAGCAGCGGATCGTAATGCCCATGTAGCTGCGAATCGGCCAGACCATGGCGCGACCGGCGCGGTTGGGCTCGGTGATCACCGCATCGTCCGGCACATCGATCCATTGGTTATCGAGGCGGACGCGGTAGTGTCCGTTCTTGGACTCCCAATCGACGTCGCTGACTGCCGTGCCATCGGCATCCGAACAGCACGGCCCCTTGCCGCTGCGCAAACCATCAAACCACTGCTTGAGGGGCGAATTGGCATAGCGGCCATCGGGATCCCGCGCTTGCGCGACATGCACAGTCGCCACCGACAAGAGCGCCACAAGACCAAGGCAAAGTGACGCTGTCACACGGACCGCCGGATGACGGACCGAACTTCCAGAGACCTTGCATGAGCGCGCCGAAGGGCCGCCGGCTTCAATCCAATCTGTCATATGTCTCTTGCTCCAGCACTACCGGCCAGTGCAACCAGAGCCATGCATTTCGCGGGCCAGTTCGATTCGCGCGTACGGTCCGCTGTCATGGCGCTGTCACACCGACTGGCAGGAACCGAGGGTTCACGCCAACGCAGGCCACCCCATAATTAACCTGCCGCGTTGCGCGAGGTTGCGCGCTTTGGCATAAAAAACCGACCGGCTTCCGTGGGCGCGGCGGCCGGCAAACGGGACGTCATGAAGAACGGGCTGTACTCAATCCACGTCACCCTGCTGGACGGGCGCGTCGGCAAGGGCAGCGGCGTGATTCTTTTCCGGGACGGCCAGATTTTTGGCGGCGACGCCTATCTCTACTACACCGGTACCTACACGGTGAAAGGCGACATATTCAGGGGCGAGGTCCTGGTGCAGCGCCATACCACGCCGCGCGACACCGACAACCCGCTGTTCGGAGGCCCCGCCCCGGTCGGCATCGGCGTCTCCGGCACCTTCACCGACACGCGCGCGACCATGAGCGGAACCGCGCTGGTCGGCAAGGCCAGCCTGATCTTCAGCGCGACGCTGCACAGGCTCACGGATATCAATTAGGCCGAGTACAGTCGGCCGACGCCTCAGGTCGCGCCGTGCGCCTCCACGTAGAGGGCGTAGATCGAGTGACAGGCCGCCATGTAGAGGCGGTTGTTCTTGGGGCCACCGAACGTCAGGTTCTCGCAACGCTCAGGCAGGCGAATGAAGGCGAGCGGTTTGCCCTGGGGGCTGAACACCATCACGCCGTCGAGGTCCTCGGGCTTTCCCTTGAGCTGATAGACCTTGCGGCCGTTGACGTCGGTCGGCTCGGACTGCAGCGTTCCGTTGCTTCCCCATCCGCACCAGAGATTGCCGTCGCGATCGACCCGGAAGCCGTCCAGCGAACCCTGATCGGCGGCGTCGATCAGCTTCGACTTGTTGCCGACCGTACCGTCCGCATTGACGTCGCAGCTCCAGATGCTGCGATTCGGCGTGCCCTTCCATTCGACGACGTAGAGCTTCTTCTCGTCCGGCGAGAACGCAAGCCCATTGGGATTGACGAGGTCGGTGATGACCGCCGTCAGCTTGCCGTCGGTGCCGATACGGAACACGTTGGTGTTGGCCTGTTCGGGCTTGGCCTTGAAGCCCTCCCACTCGCCGGCGATGCCGAACACCGGATCGGTGAACCAGATCGTATCGTCCGACTTCACCACGATATCGTTGGGCGCGTTGAGGCGCTTGCCCTCGAAGCTGTCGGCGAGCACCGTGATCTTGCCGTTCTTCTCGGTGCGCGTGACCCGCCGCGTGACGGAATGCTCGCAGGTGACCAGCCGGCCCTGGCGGTCGCGGGTGTTGCCGTTGGCAAAATTGGCCGGGCTGCGAAAGACGCTGAGGCTGCCGTCCTTCTCGCTGTATTTCATGATGCGGTTGTTGGGAATGTCGCTGAACAGCAGATAGCCGCCCTCGGGGAAATAGGCTGGCCCCTCCGCCCAACGCATGCCGGTGGCGACCTGCTCCAGCGTGCTGCTGTAGAGCCGGTATTTCGCAAAGCTCGGATCGAGGATCTCGACGGCCGGATCCGGATAGCGCTGATTGGGCTTGAACGGGAACGACTGCGCCATCGCTGGGCCAGCCACCGCGCTTGCCACACCGGCGCCGATGCCGGCCATCACGTTGCGACGTGAGATCATGTCGTGCCTCCCTGCTGCGATCGCCCACTGATCGAAGGTCGATTGAGGGAGCGGTACGGGCGTTGTCAGCAACCGTCCAATTCCCTTCCGGCATCGATCGATACTGATCAAATATCGATCTACTCCGCCGCCTGCTCCAGCGGCGCGACGCGCGGCAGGATGATCTGGATGCGCGTGCCCTGTCCGGGTTCTGAATCGAGATGCAGCCGTCCACCCAGGCGCGTGGTGACGATGCTGTAGACGATATGCAGGCCTAGCCCGGTGCCGCCCTGATCGCGCCGGGTGGTGAAGAAGGGATCGAAGGCGCGGCGGCGCACGTCGAGGCTCATGCCGCAGCCATTGTCGGCGAAGATCACCTCGACATGATCCTTGCCCAATGCGCGCACCTGGATGTCGACGTCTCCGGCCCGGCCATCCGGAAACGCATGCGCGACCGAGTTGAGGAACAGATTGGTCAACACCTGGCCGTACGGTCCGGGATAGGAGTTCATGATCAGGTTCGGCTCGCAATCGACGTTGAGCGTCAGATTGTGCTTGCGCAGGCCGGGACGCAGGCTCATCACCACCTGTTCGGTGAGATCGCCGAGATCGAAGCTGCGCTGATCCGAATAGTTGCGATCCGCGGCAACCTGCTTAAACGACTGGATCAGCTCCGCGGCGCGGTTGAGATTCGCGACGAGCTGCGACGAGGCGTCGCGGGCCGTTCCCAGGAAATCATTGAGGCTGGAGCGGCGCAGCTCGCCACGCTCGACCTGGCCGGCGAAATTCGCGGTCTTGCGTTCGAGCGCGGACGCCACCGTTAGGCTGATGCCGACGGGATTGTTGACCTCATGCGCGACGCCGGCTACCAGCCGCCCGAGCGCAGCAAGCTTCTCGGCCTCGATCAGCGAGTTCTGGGTCTCGCGCAGATTGCGCAGCGCGGCTTCGGCGGAATCCTTTGCCTTGCGCATCTCCTGCTCGGAGCGCTTGCGTTCGCCGATGTCGAGCGCGACCGTGACGATGTTCTCGATCTCACCCTGCGCCCCCAGGATCGGCAGCTTGTTGACCAGCCATTGCCGCATGTTGCCCGCGGAATCCTCGTACTCCTCCTCGTAGAAGCCGAGTTCGCGGCGCGCCGACAGCACGCGCTTGTCGTTCTCGTCGGTCTTGGCGGCGCCATAGCGCGACATCAGCTCGGCGGTGGTCTGGCCAATCGCGTCCTGCGGCTCGATGCCGAAGATGCCGGCCATGTAGCGGTTCATCATCACGTAGCGCAGATTGCGGTCCTTGACGTTGATGACCGCGGGCACGGTGTCGATGACCATCTGCAGGAGGCGCCGGCCTTCGGCGATCGCATCCTCGGCGCGCTTCTGGTCGGTGATGTCGCGCACCGTGCCTTCATAGCGGATCACCTCGCCGGCCTCGTTGTGTACGGCGGTCGCCGAGTCCGACAGCCACAGCACGGTGCCGTCGCGGGAGCGCACCTGGTACTCGTAGTCGCGCACCATGCCGTGGCGCTGCATCAGCTCTTGAAATCGTGCGCGGGCCGCCCGATCCACATAGACGGCAGAGGCGATATCGTCGATGCCGTCGATCAGGTCCTGCGGCGTGGCGTAGCCCATCATCCGCGCCAGCGCCGGATTGGCGTTGAGCAGCGTGCCGCCCGGCGTCGTCACGTAGATGCCGTCGACCGAGGCCTCGAACAGCTTGCGGTAGCTCTCCTCGGCGAGCCGTTGCTCGGCAAGAGCACGCAACGCGGCCTCGCGGGCGCTGTCCGCGTCGACCAGTGTCTGGCGGAACACTTCGGCGGCGCGCGCGATATCGCCGATCTCGTTGTCGAGATCGGCGCCCGGGATGAACGCGCTCTTCTCGCCGCCTGCGACCTTGCGGATCGAACCGGCGATCCTCGCCAGCGGCCGCACGGTGCGGCGAACCACGAGCACCGCCGCAAACAGGCCGATCAAGACGCCCGCCGTACCGAGCACGATGCTTTGCCATTTCGCCTCCGCCAGCGTGCGCGCGAAATCCCGCGACAGCACGTGCCCGCGCCGCGCGCTGAGCTCACGTAGCAGCTCGGTGACGCGCTGGATCAGCCGCCCCTCTTCGCCGAGCACCTCCCTGTCGATGTCGGCGATCTGGCCCTCGCGCACCGAGATCGCGCCGACCGCCTCGGCATATTTGTCGACGGCGGCCCGCAGCGCCGGATCGGCAATGGTCATCGCGCGCATGCTCCGCGCGCCCTGCTCGGCCGCCGACGTATTATGCGCAAGCAGCGCGGTGCCGATACGGCTCTGGATTTGCGACAGCTCGGCCGCCGTCATCGGATCCGAGCTTGCCGCGATCGCCTTGTCGAAGGCGTCACGCAGCGGCGGCAGCGCGGCGATCAGCTCGGCGCGGCTGCTGAGGAGCGCCGAGATTCGCTCGATGCCGCTGCGATAGGTCGCAAGCCGCTGGGTGACGCCGTCGATCATGTCCTGCTGCTCGGGGGCGAGCTCGATACGGGTCTTCTTCAGGATCTCGCTCAGCGATTGGGCCGCGCCCGCGACCTGCGCCGACTGGCTGCCCGGTTCGGTGACGAAGTCCCGCGCCGCCAGCCGCAGCTCGTTCATGCGCCGATCGATATCCTCGGCGATGTCGCCGACGCTTTGCAGCCGCTGCAGCTCGGCAAAGGTCGCGTCGATGTGACGGATCGCGACCACGCTCGCGGTGGATGTGATGATGATCACAGCCAGCACCAGCAGGAAGCTGCCGAACGTGAGCTGGCCAATCGACAGCGAGAACGCTCGCGGCGCTTGCGAATTCGGCGGCGGTTCTGCTGTCATGTCATCGGGGCCGGGGTCCAGTCCGGCCGCAATATACGGGAAATTACGTGCTTTGGGGAACAGTCCGACGGTCGATCAACAAGCCGGCCGCGTGACCGAAGGTGATTTGCGTCACGCTGACGAAGCACTTTGGCCCAATCCGGCACCCGCACAGGCGCGCGACGACCCTTCGGTATTGGCCGAAGTGTGAGGCTGCAGGGACGACGGAACTACCCCGTCGCGCCGACCTCGAAGACCTCGCCGTCATAGCCCGCTTCCTTGGGGATGCGGAGCTGGCGGCCGGTGGCGGTTTTAGTCATCACGGGCATCACCGTGACGATCGCCATGCCCTCGGCATCGGCGAGCGCGCCCTGGACGCTGGTCTGCTTGCCGAGCCGGATCAGGTTGCGGGTGGTCGGGAACGGCAGCTTGAAGCGGCCGGTCTCGCCGCCCTCCAGCGCCTCGCGCGGCGACACCCAGATCGAGTCGGTCGATTCCTTGCCGTCATGGGCGCCGAGCTGCTCCGGGGGAGCGGCGGCGAGGAAGAACCAGGTGTCGAAGCGCTTCGGCATGCCCTCCGGCGTGATCCAGTGGGCATAGGGCACGAGCGCATCGAGCGCCAGCACCAGACCGTTGTCGGCCAGGATGGTCTGGAAGGTGATCTTGCCCTCGTTCAGGTCAGCGCGATGGGCCAGCGCGATCTCGCTCGCCCGCTTCGCACCGACCGGCTCCTTCGCGCCTTTCGGCCGCGCCAGCAGGATGCCGCTTTCCTCGAAGGTCTCGCGGATCCCGGCGATGCGGAAACCGAGCGCATCGGAATCGAGCCCCGCGCCACCGGAATAGAGCGCAGGATTCGCCGCGATCTCCTTGTCGTTCCGGTCGACGCTGCCGCCCGGAAACACCAACGCACCCGAGTTGAACTCGATCTGGTGATGGCGGACCATCATGAAGATTTCGATTCCGTGGGACGGTACAGCGTCCCGCAGGAGCAACACGGTCGATGCAAGACGCGGAGCGACGATTTCGGTCATGAAGGGCTAGCCCGCAGCGCTGGATTGGGGTTGCAGGTTGGCGCGGCGGTCGACGCGGGCGACGCGCGACAACAGATAATCGACTTCCGCCCTCGCCTGCGGCGTGATCACCGCACCCGGCTTGCGCTGGGCGCTCGAGGCGATGATGCCGCGCTTCTGCAGAACGTATTTGCGCACGGTCAGGCCGACGCCGGGCTGCTGCTCGTAGCGGATCAGCGGCAGATGCGCGTCGAACAGGTCGTGCGCCGCATCGCGCTTGCCGGCCTTGGAGAGCTTGACGACATCGATCAGAAGCTCCGGGAAGGCATAGCCGGTCATCGCGCCGTCGGCGCCGCGCTCCATCTCGAAATCGAGGAACAGGCCGCCGTTGCCGACCAGGATTGACAGCGGCCGCAGCGAGCCGTCCTTCTGGAAGTTGCGCAGCGTCGAGATCTTCTCCAGGCCCGGCCAGTCCTCGTGCTTGAGCATCACGCAGGACGGGCTATCCATCACGATCTTGCGGATCACCGCGGGCGTGAACACGACTGTCAGCGTCAGCGGATAGTCCTGCAGCACCCAGGGAATGTCGTCGCCGATCGCGTCCTGCGCCTGCTTGAAATAGGTGATGATCTGGTCGTCGGTACGCAGGTTCGGCGGCGGCGCGATCATGACGCCGGCGGCACCCGCATCCATCGAGGCCTTCGCCAGCGACCGCATCGAGGCAAAGCCCGGCGCGGAGACGCCGACGATCACCTGCAGCTTCTTGGCGCGCTTCACAAAGCGCAGCGCGACCTGCTGTACCTCTGCGGCGTCGAGCTTCGGCGCCTCGCCCAGGATGCCGAGCACCGTGACGCCGTCGCAGCCGACCTCGGTGTAGAAATCGGTCAGCCGGTCGATCGATGTCTCGTCGATGCGGCCGTCGTCATGGAACGGGGTCGGCGCGATCGCAAAGGTTCCTGCGGCTTGGGCGGTGAGCTTCATGGATGCCTCTATCATCTGTCGTCATTCCGGGGCTCGCGAAGCGAGAACCCGGAATCTCAAGGTTCCAGAATGCGCAATTGCGTATTGGGGTTCGATGCTGGCGCATCGCCCCGGAACGACGTGTAGCATCTAAAACCGCCGCGCGCCCATCTTGATCTGCTCTTCGGAGAAGAAGATCTCCTTGGCATGGGTGACGATGTCCTCGGCTTTCCAGCCGGTAAAGGGCGGCTTCCAGCCCTCCATTTCCATCATCCGCATCTCGCGGACGCCGCGCGGGCCCGAGACGCCGAGCACCTTGCCGGTCTGATCGCCCGACAAGTCGCTGACCATGTAAAGCACCGCCGGCGCAATGCCGTCCGGACCGAGCGCCGCGCCAGGGTTCTCCTTGTAGCGGGGCAGGTCTGCGGTCATGCGGGTCAGGGCGCCCGGCGCCAGCGTCCAGATCCGGATGTTGTACTTGCGGCCTTCGATCGCCAGCACGTTGGAGAGGCCCCAGATACCGCCCTTGGCGGCGCCGTAGTTGGTCTGACCGAAATTGCCGATCAGGCCAGAGGTGGACGACGTGTTGACGATGACGCCGCCGCCATTGTCGCGCATCCATTTGAACACCGGCTGGGTGCAGCAGAAGGTGCCCTTCAGGTGCACCTTCATCACCTTGTCCCAGTTCGCTTCCTTGGCCTTGTGGAAGGTCTCGTCGAGCAGGATGCCGGCGTTGTTGACCAGGATGTCGGCGCGGCCGAAATTCTTGATGGCGTCGTCGAACACTGACTGGCCGCCCGCCATGGTCGAGATGTCGGCGCCGTTGGCGACCGCGCGGCCGCCCTCGGCCTTGATCGCGTCGACCACCTTCTGCGCCATCGACTTGTCGGAGCCCGAGCCGTCGCGCGGGCCGCCGAGGTCGTTCACCACCACCGCCGCACCTTCGCGCGCGAACAGCTTCGCGTAGGCTTCACCTAATCCGCCGCCGGCGCCCGTGATCAGCGCCACCTTGCCGTCGAGCAATCCCATGGTTGTTTCTCCCTTGCTTTGTCTTCTTCACCTCTTCCCGGCCGCGGGGAGAGGTCGGAATTCGCGCCAGCGAATTTCGGTGAGGGGGTACAGGACTATCCGCGACATCTGCTCCGCGGGGGCGCCCCTCACCCCACCCCTCTCCCCGCAAGAGCGGGCGAGGGAGCCGACGACCGCGACGCGTTGCCTACGCCAGCACCGTCTTGCCGCTCCTGATCACGGTGACGCCGCGCGACTTCACCTTGGCTTCGAACGACACCACGTTGCCGTCCTTCCACAGCTCCATGGTCACCGTCTCGCCGGGATAGACCGGCGAGGAGAACCGCGCCGCGTGCTGCTTGAAGGCGGACGGATCGTAGTCGGCATAGGTCTGCAGCACGCCGCGGCAGGTGATGCCGTAGGTGCACATGCCGTGCAGGATCGGGCGCGGGAAGCCCGCCTTCTTGGCGAATTCCGGATCGGAGTGCAGCGGATTGCGGTCGCCGCAGAGCCGGTAGATCAGCGCCTGGTCGGGCCGCGTCGTGATATCGACAACCTTGTCGGGCGCGCGCTCCGGCACCTTGTGCGGCTCGGGCTGGCCGTCTGACGGCCCGCCAAAGCCGCCGTCGCCGCGGGCGAAACGCGAGGCCACCAGCGTGGCGAGCTTCTCGCCCTTCTCGTCCTTCAGCACGGTCTGGTGACGTATGACAGCACCCTTGTCCTTGCCCTTGTCGAACACGTCGAGCACCGTTGAGTCGGCGGTGATGTGGGCCGCGGTCGCGAACGGCTTGTGGAAGGTGATGTCGCGCTCGCCGTCGACCACCATCACGCGGTTGAGATTCATCTCGCCGGGACCGGCGCCCCACGCCGCGACCGACGCGAAGGTCGGCACCACCTTGAGCGGACGCGGCGTCAGCGTGCCCTCGTTGACGAAGGCCAGCTCCTTCTCGTCCATCGGATCGGCGCCCAGTCCGATACCATAGGCGTAGAGCATCACGTCGCGGTCGGTGTAGCTGTATTTCTGGCCGAGATTTTTCAGGGCCATTAGCTGTTCATACACGATCGGCATTGTTGTTTTCTCCCCGAACTTTCTTGCGGCGCGGTGCTCGTTGCTGGGCCCTCTCCCCTTGTGGGAGAGGGCCACGCCGGCGTCAGTCACAAACTCGCTTGGAAGAGGGGTTGCTTCCGCGGAGAGATTGCATCCGTGGAGAGGTACCCCTCTTCCGGCAGCCTGCGGCTGCCACCTTCCCCCGCAAGGGGGGAAGGTACTTCTTAGGCTAGGCCGGCGTGAAGAACGGCAGTGGCGCGCCATCGGTCGGCTTCCACACCACCTTCACCTTCTGGCCGATCTTCACCTTCTCCAGATCACAATCGACGATGTTGGTCTGCAACGACGGACCTTCCTTCAGCGTCACATAGGCGATCGCATAGGGCCCGGTCGGCGACTTCCGCATCAGGCTGTAGGTGTAGACAGTCGCCTCGCCGCTCGACTCCTCCCACACCGTCTTGTCGGAGAAGCAGAACGGGCAGATCGCGCGCGGGAAGTAATGCGCTTCGCCGCAAGTGTTGCAGCGCTTGATCATGAACTTGCCGGCCTTCGCCGCTTCCCAGAACGGCGCGGTCTCCGGGTTGGTCACCGGGGCATTGTACTTCTTGGCTTCAGACATCACGCACGCTCCAGAATGCAGGTTGAGGCGGCGTGGCGAACGCCGAGCAGGCCGCCGGTGCCGTGGGCGATGGCAAGGTCGCAGTTCTTCACCTGCACCTTCGGATGCGCCTCACCGCGTAGCTGACGGACAGCCTCGAGGATCTTGGTCATGCCGCCGCGGTTGACGGGATGGTTGCTGCAGAGACCGCCACCATCGGTGTTGAACGGCAGCTTGCCGACGCCCGAGATCAGGTTGCCGTCGGCGACGAACTTGCCGCCCTCCCCCTTCTTGCAGAAGCCGAGGTCTTCGAGCTGCATCAGCACGGTGATGGTGAAGCTGTCATAGATCGAGGCGTATTTGATGTCCTTCGGCGTCACGCCCGCCTCTTCAAATGCGCGCGGACCGGACCACACGCCGGCGGAGTACGTCAGGTCGAGATCCTTGCCGCCGCGCGGCCCCTTCATCGCCTCGCCATGGCCGATCAACCGCACCAGCGGCTTCTTCAGGCTCTTCGCGATCTCGGGCGTGGTGACGATCATCGCGCCGCCGCCGTCGGTGACGACGCAGCAATCCATCCGGTGCAGCGGGTCGGAGATCATCGGCGAGTTCAAGACGTCCTCGACCGTCACGACCTCCTTCAACATCGCATGCGGGTTGTATTGCGCATGATGCGAGGCCGCGACCTTGATCCAGGCGAGCTGCTCGGAGGTGGTGCCGTAGTCGTGCATGTGGCGCATGGCACACATGCCATAGGCATTGTGCGTGGTAGCCCCGTAGGCGGATTCGAAATCGAGCTCGGCGCCGGCGGCGCGCGGCGGCATCGGGCCGGTGCGCGGCTTGCCCGCCAGCGTGACCAGCGCGACCGAGCACTTGCCCGCGGCGATCGCTTCGGCAGCGTGGCCGAGATGGATCAGATAGGAACAGCCGCCGGTCTCGGTGGAATCGACGTGGCGCAACTTCTTGGTGTTGAGGCCGAGATAGTCGACCATCGGCCACAGCCCGCCCGGCGCGTCGCCGGCGCAGAAATAGCCGTCGATATCATCCTTGGTGAGCCCGGCGTCCTCGAGCGCACCCTTGGCGACGTCGGCGTGAAGCTGTGCAGTTGATTTGTCGGGTGCGTGCCGGGTGGGATGTTCATAGATCCCGGCAATGTAGGCTTTGCCCTTGATGGTCAAATCGTTCTCCGCTGGCGTCTCTTAATTGTCCAGCGTTTTTCTGAACTGCTCGCGCGACCTTGGCAAGCGCGGAAATATTCCGTCAGGCGAGACTACGATGAGCGCACAATATGCGCGCCTCAAAACAGGTGTTGTCGTCCCGGCGAAAGCCGGGACCCATAACCACCGCTGTTCATTGTTGCGCGGCACTGGGGCCGCGCCTCGCTCCAACAACGCAACCCTGTGGTTATGGGTCCCGGGTCGCGCTTCGCTTGCCCGGGACGACGCTAAAGATGTGGCGAGCCTACTCCGCCGCCATCTGTCGCGGAGCCGGCGGTGGGTTAGCGAGGTCGGCGGCGAGTTGCGCGTAGCGAACGTTTGCCTCCTTGATCGCCTTCTCCTTCACCGGGCCGTAGCCCCTGATACGATCGGGCAGCGAGAGCAATTCGACCGCGATGTCGTGATTGAGCGGCGATAGCAAACCAAGCACGGTCGCAACGTCCTTCTCGTAGCCTGCAATCAAATCGCGTTCGAGCTTGCGATCGGCGTTGTAGCCGAAGATGTCGAGCGGCGTGCCGCGCAGGAAGCGGAATTTCGCCAGCACCTTGAAGACGGACATCATCCACGCGCCGAACGCGCGCTTCTTGGGCCGGCCCTGCGCATCGAGACCGCCGCCGAGGATCGGCGGCGCGAGATTGAAGCTGAACGTGAACTCGCCCTCGAACTGGTCGCGCAACTGCTTCTCGAAATGGCCGTCAGTGAACAGGCGCGCCACCTCGTACTCGTCCTTGTAGGCAAGCAGCTTGGCGTAGTTGATTGCGACGGCGCGCGGCAGCGCCTCGCCATAACCGCCCTTGGCCGCGGCCTCGCGGACCTGGTCGACCAGCTTGCGGTAGCGTTTCGCCAGGCGCGAGCTTTGGTAGCCGGTCAACAGCGCCATCCGATGGGTGACGATCTCGTCGAGCGACATCGCCTCCAGCGTCTTCGGCGGCACGACGTCGTCCTGATCCTTCAGCATCGCGGCGAGGCGAGCCGGATCGGCGGCGGCGAGCCGGCCCAGTTCGAACGCCTGCGTGTTCATCTTGATCGAGACGCCGTTGACCTCGATCGCCTTCTCGATGGCCTCGGCCGACAGCGGCAGCAAGCCGCGTTGATAGGCGAATCCCAGCATCATGATGTTGGTGGCGATGCTGTCGCCGAGCAGTGCCTCGGCCGGCTTGGTGAAGTCGAAGAAGGTGGAGTCCTTGCGCAGCTCGGTCTCCAGCACGCTGTTGACCTTACGGGTCTGGAAGTTGAAATCGCGGTTCAGGATGAAATCCGCGGTCGGGATCACATGGCTGTTGATGATGCCGACGGTGCGGCTCGCATCGCACAGCGTGATGGTGTCCTTCGAGGCCGCCACCACTTCGTCGGCGGCGAGCACGAGATCGGCCGTGCCGGTCACGATCCGGGAGCAGGTCACGTCTGCGGTGTGCTCGGAGAGCCGGACGTGGCTCAGCACCGCCCCGCCCTTCTGCGCGAGGCCGGACATGTCGAGGATCATGCTGGCCTTGCCCTCGATGTGGGCGGCCATGCCGAGCAATGCGCCGATCGTCAGCACGCCGGTGCCGCCGACGCCGCCGACCGCGATGTTGTAGGGCCGGTCGAGCGGAGGCTTCGATGCCGGCTCCGGCAGATCGCCGATCGTGCCGAGATCGGGCGGTGCGCGCCGCCTGAGCTTGCCGCCGTCCACGGTGACGAAGGACGGGCAAAAACCCTTCACGCAGGAATAGTCCTTGTTGCAGGTCGACTGGTTGATGGTGCGCTTGCGCCCAAGCTCGGTCTCCAGCGGTTCGACCGAGATGCAGTTCGACTGCACCGAGCAATCGCCGCAGCCTTCGCAGACCGCCGGATTGATCAGCACGCGGCGCTGCGGGTCCTCCATCAGGCCGCGCTTGCGGCGGCGGCGCTTCTCGGCGGCACAGGTCTGCACGAACACGATCGCCGACGTGCCCTTGTACTCGCGGCACATCTTCATGACGTTTTCGAGCTCGTCGCGATGATAGAGCTTGACGCCGGGCGCGATCGTGTCGGCCGGATAGGCATCGGGATTTTCCGAGACCAGATAGATCTCGCGGATGCCTTCGGCGTGGAGCTGGTGTGTGATCTGCTGCGGCGAGAGGTCGCCGTCGTGGCGCTGGCCGCCGGTCATCGCCACCGCGTCGTTGTAGAGGATCTTGTAGGTGATGTTGGCCTTGGAGGCGATCGCCTGGCGGATCGCGAGAATGCCCGAATGGAAATAGGTGCCGTCGCCGAGATTGGCGAAGATGTGGTTCTCATTGGTGAACGGCGCGATACCGACCCACGGCACGCCCTCGCCGCCCATATGGGTGAAGGTCTCGGTCGATCGGTTCATCCACAGCGCCATGAAATGGCAGCCGATGCCGGCGAGCGCGCGGCTGCCTTCCGGCACCTTGGTCGAGGTATTGTGCGGGCAGCCCGAGCAGAAATACGGCACACGGGTGACCGGCGCCGTCGACTGCATCTGCGTCGATTGCCGGCCGTTGAACCAGTCGGCCTTGGCGCGCAGCATCTCGGCAATTTCAGGATTGAGATTAAGTCGAAGCAGTCGCTCGCTCAGCGAGCTCGCCAATGAGGCGACGCTGAGCTCGGCAGCGAAGGTAAGAAAACGCTTGTCGTGATCGTCCATCTTGCCGACGATGCGCGGGCGGACGTCGTCGCGCCAGTTGAACAGCTCCTGCTTGACCTGGTTCTCGACGATCTCCCGGCGTTCCTCGACGATGAAGATCTCCTCGAGGCCGACTGCGAAATTGCGGACGCCTTCCGGCTCCAGCGGCCAGGGCATGCCGATCTTGTAGAGGCGGATGCCGATCTTGGCGGCGATCTCTGGCGTGATGCCGAGCTCGCGCAGCGCCTGGCGGATGTCCTCGTAGCTCTTGCCCGAGGCCATGATGCCATAGCGCGCGTTCGGCGAGTCCATGGTGACGCGGTTGACCCGGTTGGCGCGGGCAAAGGCGATCGCGGCAAAGCCCTTGTAGTCCTGCAGCCGGCGGTCCTGCTCGAAACGGTCGTCCGGCCAGCGGATGTTCAGGCCGCCCGGCGGCAGTTCGAAATCGGTCGGGATCACGAACGGCGTCATCTCGTCGGTGAGGTCGATCTCGGCCGTGGTCTCGACCGTCTCGGTGATCACCTTCATGCCGACCCAGCAGCCGGAGTAACGCGACATCGCGATACCCAACAGGCCCATCTCGATCATTTCATGGATGCTGGAGGGATAGAGATAAGGCATCAGCGCGGAGATGAAGGCGTGGTCGGACTGATGCGGGACGGTGGAGGACTTGGCGCCGTGGTCGTCGCCGGCAAGGCAGAGCACCCCGCCATGCTTGGCCGAGCCTGCGGCATTGCCGTGCCGGAATACGTCGCCGCAGCGGTCGACGCCGGGGCCCTTGCCGTACCAGATGCCGACGGCGCCATCATACTTGGCGCCGGGCGACAGCCCGAGCTGCTGCGAGCCCCAGATCGCGGTGGCCGCAAGGTCCTCGTTCACGCCGGGCTGGAACTTGATGTTGTACTGCTCGAGATGCTTGCGGGCGGCGAATAGCTGCTGGTCGTAGCCGCCGAGGGGGGATCCGCGATAACCGGAGATGAACCCTGCGGTGTTGAGGCCGGCGGCGCGATCGCGCCTGATCTGCGCCATCGGCAGGCGGACCAACGCCTGGATGCCGGTCAGGAAGACGTGGCCGGTGTCCTGGGTGTATTTCTGGTCGAGGCTGATAGGCCCTTGGTTGATTCCCATTTAGCCCTCTTTTCGTTGGTCGCGACGACCGACTTTTAGCTAGTCATCCGAGCTGGTTAGAGCCAGTCTATGTCGGATTTTTCGCGGCGCGCAGCACAATTCTGAGCAAGGAAGCTCGGCATTCAAAAATCGCAATTTCGTGCCGGGAATATCGGAGCGCCGTTTCGGTTTCTGTCGCAGGACGGGTCTGCCGCGAAATGGCGTAACGCGGCTCGCGAAGCGGACGGTGCAAGGATGGGGCAGCGACGTCGAACGACGGCAGTGATTCTGGCGACCCTGCTGTTGTGCGGTGCGTTCGCGGCGCGCGAATGCCGGGCCGAGCCGTCCGACGACATGGTGGCCCGCGGCAAGGCCCTGGCGATCGCCGGCGATTGCGCGAGCTGCCACACCGCCGACCCCGCCAAGCCCTTTGCCGGCGGCAAGCGGATCGACACGCCGTTCGGCGCTGTTTTCTCGCCGAATTTGACACCCGACCGCGATACCGGCATCGGCGGCTGGAGCGACGACGACTTCCTGCGCGCGCTGCGCACTGGTGTCTCGCCGGACGGCGCGCATTATTACCCGGCGTTTCCCTACCCTTATTTCACCAAGCTGATCCGCGACGACATGCTGGCGATCCGCGCTTATCTCGCGACGCTTGCCCCCGTCGCCAACAAAGCGCCGCCGCCGGAATTGCGCTGGCCGTTGAACTACCGCGTGCTGATGCGCGCCTGGGATTATCTGTTCTTCACGCCCGGCATCATTCAGCCGGACCAGGGCAAGAGCCCGCAATGGAATCGCGGGCGCTATCTCGTCGAGGGTCTCGCTCATTGCGGCGCCTGCCACACGCCGAAGAACGTTTTCGGCGCCGACCGGAACGATCAGGCGTTCGGCGGCAACATGGTCCAGGGCATGTTCGCGCCGAGGCTCGATGGGGCTGGTCGCAGCGGGCTGAAGTCCTGGAGCGTCGACGATATCGTCGAATATCTGCAGAGCGGCCGCAACGGGCGCAGCCATGCCGGTCCGCTGATGTCGGAGGTGGTGGTCAACTCCACTTCGAAGATGAGCGACACCGACGTGCGCGCGATCGCGGTCTATCTCAAGGACCTGCCGGCCGGCGCGCCGGAGCCTGAAGTCAGCCGGCCGTCGGCCGCGCAGATGAGCGACGGCGAGCAGATCTACCGCGGTGCCTGCGTCTCCTGCCACGAACTCGACGGTTCGGGCTCACCGCGGGTCTATCCGCCGCTGCCCGGCAACGCCAATCTGCAATCGGCCAACCCAGCGAGCACGCTGCGCATCATCCTCGACGGCGCGCAGACCGTGACCACGCCGCGGGCGCCGAACGCCGGCTCGATGCCGTCCTATCCGAAGCTGACCGACCAGCAGATCGCCGATGTCGCGACCTATATCCGCAATTCCTGGGGCAATGCGGCGCCGCCGGTCACGGCGCAGGAAGTCGTTAAAGCGCGGCAGGCGAAATAGGTCCTCACCGCTCCTCGTGATCGAACACGAATTTCGGCATCTCCCATTTGAAGCGGATCGCGAGCAGGCGCAGCGTCAAGCCCAGCGCGAATGTCAGCAGGGTCCAGAGCTGGTCGTTCACCTCCAGGCCGAACGCAGTCGCATAGAACAAGCCGGTGACAACGGACACGCTGGCGTAGAGCTCGCTGCGAAACAACAGCGGCACCTCGTTGCAGAGAATGTCGCGCAGCACGCCGCCGGCGCAGCCCGTGATCATGCCGGAGACGATCACGATCGGCAGCGAGGCGTCGACCTGCCAGGCGATATCGCAGCCGGCCATCGTCAGCACCACGAGCCCGATCGCATCGAGCACGAGGAATGCGAGGTTGAGGCGGTGCACCAGCCGCGCCAGCACGATGGTGACGAAGGCCGCAACCACCGCGATCGCAAGATAGATGGGATGCGCGACCCAGAGCAGCGGATAATGGCCGAGCAGCACATCGCGGATGGTGCCACCGCCAAGCGCCGTGACGGCCGCGAGCATACAGACGCCGGCCCAATCCATGCTTCGCTTGCCCGCAGCCAGCGCCGCGGTCATCGACTGCGCCGCAACCGCAATGAATGAGAGTGCGTGCAGCACTGAATCGGTGGGCAGCAGGGTCCACATCGGGAAAAGACCTTATCAAATTCTGCATCGGGGAACGGGAATCAGCGGTTCCATCATGAACCGGTTGCAACATTGGCGCGGAACATCCTGAGACGCCAGCCATTGTCTCCTGCGTTTAGTTTTGGGGTGCTAACGGAGGAACAATTAATGACCTACGATCCCAACGATCCGCGGCGCGCCGACTCGACCGATGAGGAACTCCGTCGCCAGGCGCGCTTCAATAGTCTGGACAACGAGGTGCAGCCGGATCCGGAACTCGGTGAAGGTCCGGTCAGCGGCACCAAGGTTGCCATGTTCGCCGTCGCGGTCGCCGTGGTGCTCGGCGCGCTGTTCTATGGACTGAACAACACGTCGGTGAACCAGGCAGGCACGACACCGCCCACGCAGACCGCACAACAGAACTCGGGCAATCCGGCCACGGCGCCTCCGGGCATGCGTGACGTGACGCCGAAGCCGAACAGCCAGCCCGGCATGACCACAGGAGCGGCGCCGGCGCAGCCCACAAACCCCTCTGCCAAGCAGCCGACCGGCCAGCAGAACGACGGCTCGGAGGGCAACAAGAACAGCTATTGAACGGACGGAGAATGACCAAGCAGCGGACCTGATCGGCCCGCTGCTTTTTGTTTGCGCCTGATCACTTGAACATCTTGTTCAGCTCGCCGCCGGGATAGCCGTTGGCGAACTCGGTGAAGGTACCCTTCTCGGCCATCTCCTTGGCGGCCTTCATCACGCCGGCCCAGGCCATCCGTGCCAGCGAGCCGCCGACGCTGATCCGGCGTACGCCGAGGTCGCCGGCCTCCTGCAACGACAGACCCGGTGCGCCAATCAGAAGATTGACCGGCTTCGGCGCCACCGCCTTTACGACCGCCGCGATGTCATCCTTGGTCTTGATGCCCGGCGCATAGAGAACATCGGCCCCGGCGTTCGAGTAGGCCTGCAGCCGTTCGATCACCAGCTTGATGTCCTGTTGACCCCACAGGAATGCCTCGCAGCGCCCGGTGAGCAAGACGCCGCTGTTGTCGGCGTCGATCGCCTTGCGCGCCGCTTTGATGCGCTCCACCGCGAGCGTGAAGTCGAACAGCGGCTTGGCCGCGTCTCGCGTGGAGTCCTCGATCGATAGCCCGGCCACGCCGGTCTTCACACCGCGCGCGACATTGGCCGCGACCTTGTCGGGCTCGACCGCGAAGCCCCCCTCATAATCCGCGTTGACGGGAATATCGACGGCCGCACACAGCGCCGTCAGATGGGTGCAGACGTCGTCGACCGTGACGCGGTTGTCGGCTCGACCGATCGTCCAGGCAAAGCCTGCGCTGGTCGATGCCAGCGCCTTGAAGCCGAGATGTTGTAATGCGCGGCCGCTGCCGACATCAAACGGGTTCGGAATGATGAAGCACCCGCTCTCATGCAGCTTCTTGAAGGCGGCGCGTTTGTCAGCAGTTGTCAGCAGCATTGTCTTCTCCCTATGCCTGGTTGGCCGCGCAGAGATAGGCACGCGCGCTTGTGCGCGCCAGAGCCGCGCGGTCCGCCTCGTCTGATAGCTCGTTACCGCGCCTCGTGAATTGCGCGGCTATCCTTCGGCGCTTGATTACGCTCGTTCATGCCGTAATCCCTGATCACGCTGGCGACGCGCAGGCGATAATTCTCGAAGATCTGCGCGCGGCCCTTGGCCTGGGTGCGGCGATGCTCGACCGTGTTGCGCCAGGCTTCGACCGCCACCTCGTCGCGGAAGAACGATAGCGACACGAACTTGCCCTTTTCGGTGATGCTCTCGAACCGTTCCACCGAGATGAAGCCGTCAATCTCCTGCAGGATCGGCTTCAATTCAGCCGCCAGGTCGAAATATTGCTGCCGGTGCTCCGGCTTCGGCCAGACTTCGAAGATCACGGCGATCATGGGTGGCTCCGCACTTATTGTGATGGCGGCACTATAGCGCGACCTTGCGCAGAAAGGTCCGCTCCTCCGCCAGGATGAACCTGTTTTCTTCCGCGAAATTGAAGTTCGCGACGCCCTCCTTGTCGGTGCGCAGCCGCGCCCGGTAGGCCTCATAGGCGGCAAGGCTTTCGAACGAGATCAGCGCGAATGCGACATTGTTGGTGCCCTCGTGCGGCATCCAGTAGCCGATCAGGTCGCCGCCGCAGCGCGGGATGATCGACAGCCAGTTCCGCGAATACTCCTCGAACATCGCCCTTTTGAATGGATCGAGCTGGTAGCGGATGAAGACGGTGACGGTCATAGGGAACCTCCAATGGTTTCCGCCATTGCTGAGCCAACGGGTCGCGCTCCGGATGGGTCCTCGCAACGGCGACACTGCAAAACACTAGCGGCTTGCTCAACGTCGATGCTTCGGCTAACATCGAACTATGAAAGCAGGACCCGACATCTCCAGGATTGCCGCCCTCGTCGGCGATCCCGCACGCTGCAACATGCTCACCGCGCTAATGACCGGTCGCGCGCTGACCGCGAGCGAGCTGGCGCAGGAGGCCGGCATCACGCCGCAGACGGCGAGCTCGCATCTGGCGAAGCTCGAGGCCGGGGGGCTGGTCGAGCCCGAGAAGCAAGGCCGCCACCGCTATTACCGCCTTACCGATCCCGATGTCGCCGACGTGCTCGAAGGCCTGCAAGGGATCGCAGCCCGTGCCGGCCACATGCGCGTGCGCACCGGGCCGAAGGATCCGGCGCTGCGCCGCGCGCGGGTCTGCTACGACCATCTCGCGGGCGACCTTGGCGTGCAGATGCTCGACAGCATGAAGCGGCAGAAGCTGATCCGCCAGACCAAGCAGGCAATCGAGCTCACCGGCGACGGCAAGCGCTTCATGGCCGAGGAGCTGCAGATCGACGCCGACGCGCTGACGCATCCGCGCCGTCCGGTGTGCAAGGCCTGCCTCGACTGGAGCGAGCGACGGCACCATCTCGCAGGCACATTGGGCGCCGCCATCATGGACCGTTTCACGGAACTGAAGTGGGCCGCGCGCGACGCGACGCCGGGCAGCCGCGTGGTCAATTTTTCGCGAAACGGCGAAAAGCGATTTGCAGCGCTGTTCGGGGCGGGCGAATAACGGCGCGCGTTCGCTCGCGCGCCAGGCTGGCCCGCACGAACGCGTGACATCGCTTCCGGAGCCTTCCATGAATCATCGTCCCTTTGCCGCGGCGCTGTTCGCCGCTCTGCTCGCCTTGCCTTTCGCGCCCGCCTCCGCTGCCGAGCGCGAGCCCTACGGCATCGGGCTCGAAGGCTTCCCCTATCCCTACCCCGTCCACATGCTGCCGCTGGTCAATGACGGCGAGCAGTTGCGGATGGCCTATATGGACGTCGCGCCCGCGCAGCCGAACGGACGTACCGTGGTGCTGCTGCACGGCCGCAACTTTCCCTCCAGCTACTGGGCACCCGTCATCAAGACTCTGACCGATGCCGGCTATCGCGTCGTGGTGCCGGATCAGGTCGGGTTCGGCAAATCCTCGAAGCCGCAAGGCGACCTGCATTTCGACAATCTCGCGCGCAACACGATGACGCTGCTCGATCATCTGCAGATCGCCAAGGCCGACGTCGTCGCGCATTCGATGGGCGGCATGGTCGCGGTGCGCATCGCCCGCGCCTATCCCGATCGTGTCAATCATCTGGTGTTGACCGCGCCGATCGGGCTTGAGGACTACCGGCTGTACGTGCCGCCGACGCCGACCGAGAAGATCCTCGAGCACGAAGACAAGCTGACCGCGGAGGGCTATCGCAAGCAACTCGAGACCAATTATGCGCTGAAGCTGCCGCCGGACCAGGTGACGCCGTTCATCGATGCGCGCTTCAACATCAAGGGCAGCGCCGAATATCCGCGCTGGCTGCACGCGTTCGTCGCCTCCGCCCAGATGATCTATCGCGAGCCCGTCGTGCACGAGATACCGCTGCTCACGCAGCCGACGCTGTTCATCATGGGCGCCGACGACCACAACGCGCCGGGCCGGCCGAACGCGCCCGAAGCGCTGCGGCCGAAGATGGGACAGAACGCCGATCTCGCCAAGGAGCTGGCGGCGAAGATGCAGAACGCACGCGCCGAGGTGATTCCGAATACCGGGCACCTGGTCTTTCTCGAAGCGCCCGCGAAGTATGACGAATTGTTGCTGAGCTTCCTTGCGGCGCACTGACGCAGCAAGCGAGTTGCAATGTTCATGTCGCATTCAGCCCCGCGCGTTACGGTTGGCGACAGAGGGCACGGGTTCTGCAATGATCCGGCTCGGCGAATCGGGACTGAATGATTGTTGCGGGCCGCTGGCTGCGGCCCATATCGAAGGAGACGACATGAAATATCTTTTTGCAGCAGCAATTTTGGTCACGACCGCGTTCGCCGGAATGAGCGCGGCTGAGGCCGCTGGCGGTTGCGGCCCCGGCTGGCATCGCGGTCCTTACGGCGGTTGCGTCAGGAATCGCGGCCCCGTCGTGGTCGCTCCGGGCCCCGTCGTCGTAAGGCCGCCGGTTGTGGTGGCGCCGCGTCCGCGTGTTTGCCCCTACGGCTTCGTCTGGCGTTACGGCCGCTGCCGCCCGATCTGAGCGCGGCACGATACGATCAGCCAAACCCCGCCTTGCGCGGGGTTTTCTTTTGCTGACATCTGTCACGCAGGGGCGGCTGCGTCACGTCACACAAACATCATGTCGGCATCGCCTCCTCCGCGAGCAGCAACAGATCGCGCGTGCGCGTCACCTCCGGCCAGTCGCGGTTGAAATCGTCGACCAGCCGCTTCATGTGATCGCTGCTCGCCGCGCGCTCCAGCGCCGCCTGGTCCGCGAACTGATAGGTCGCCTGGTGCAGCGACGGATCGCTCAGGCTCCAGCACCGCCAGGCGCGCTGCGCCCCGAAGGACTTCATCGCGTCAGGCAGATGCTCGCGCGAATACCACGCATCGAAAGCGGACCGCTTGGCGGGGTCAGTGACGGTGGCGCGGACGACGAAATAGGCAGCAGGCATTGGGCTCCTCCACAGTTTGTTTCGTTGCGCACGCGTGGCGACCGCTTATGGCGCTGGTTCACGCAGCGGCCGCATGCTCCATGATATATCCGCGTCCTGACAACGCCCGTTCGCGGAGATCACCCATGCCTGCCCGCCATCACGCCGCCCTGCTCGCCATGTTGCTGGCCGTCGGCCCCGCCTTGCCCGCCGCGGCCGCCGAAATCGTGCTGCCGCGCGAGGCGCAGATCGGGCCGCGGCCGTTCTATCTGGTCGACAAGATGAAGGATGGGCCATTGAAGCGCGCGCTGAGCCAATGCACCGGCCCGTTCCACAAGACCGACTTCTCGATCGGCCACCGCGGCGCGGCGCTCCAGTTCCCCGAGCACAGCCGGGAATCCTATCTTGCCGCGGCGCGCATGGGCGCCGGCGTGATCGAGTGCGACGTCACCTTCACGAAGGACCGCCAACTGGTCTGCCGTCATTCGCAATGCGACCTGCAGAGCACGACCAACATCCTGACCGTACCGGACCTTGCCGCGAAGTGCTCGCAGCCGTTCAGCCCGACCGATCCCTTAACCGGCAAGAAGGCCTCCGCGAAGTGCTGCACGTCGGACATTACGCTCGCCGAATTCAAGCGGCTGACCGCGAAGATGGACGGCTTCAATCCGAATGCGACGACGGCGGAAGACTATCAGAACGGCACGCCGCGCTGGCGCACCGATCTCTATGCCACCACCGGCACCGTGATGACGCATGACGAGAGCATCGCACTGATCAAAAGCCTGGGCGCGAAGTTCGTCCCCGAATTGAAGGCGCCGGAAGTGCCGATGCCGTTCGACGGCGACTACACCCAGGAAAAATACGCGACGCAAATGCTCGCCGCCTACAAGGCCGCCGGCATCCCCGCGAGCGACGTGTTTCCGCAGAGCTTCAATCTGAATGACATCCTCTATTGGGTGAAGACCGAGCCGGATTTTGCGAAGCAGGCGATCTACCTGGAAGAACGCTCCGGCCTCGACCCCAACAGGCCCGAGACCTGGAAGCCCTCGATGGCGGAATTGAAGGCCTCGGGCGTTGCGATCCTGGGTCCGCCGATCTACGCGATGCTGGCCCTGAACGACAAGGACGAGATCGTCCCCTCCGCCTACGCCAGGGCCGCGAAGGCCGCGGGCCTCGATCTGATCGGCTGGTCGCTGGAGCGCGACGGGCCGCTGAACAAGGGCGGCGGCTTCTACCACAAGTCCGTGAAGGCAGCGATCGACCGCGATGGCGATACGCTGACCGTGCTCGATGTTTTGACGAAGCAGGTCGGCGTCCGCGCCATGTTCTCCGACTGGCCAGCGACGACGACGTTCTACGCGAACTGCATGGGGATGAAGTGAGGATTGGGCGCGTCGACAAGGCGTCGGCGAATACGGCTACGTGCCACTGGCGCCGAGCCAGGGCCGCGCGGCTGCTGTCGATACCGTCATCCTGAGGCTCCTGCACGCGTCTCGAAGGATGCACGGCCACCAGCCGAGACGCGCGGAGTCGTAATGCTGAGTTGCCCGACGACGGAAGCGGAATCTTGCCCGTCGGGTTGATTTGCCGCAGGCCATCCACGCGCCTCGCCCATCGACCGCCCCTGGTCAATCCGTCCAGCGCGGCACAATGGCGGTCATACTTTGTTCAAAGAACGGATAGACAATCCAACCAAAACAAGAAGGCGGGCTGGGTCGACTTGCGTGGATCAAGCAACCAGAGGAGACAACCATGGCAACACAGGTCAAGCCGGTTCCCGAGGGCTTCCACACCGTCACGCCCTATCTCGTCGTCGATGGCGCGGAGAAAATCATCAACTTCATGAAAGAGGCGTTCGGAGCTCAACCGGTCTTCGAGCCGATGATGCGCCCCGATGGCAAGGTCATGCATGCGGAGTTCAAGATAGGAAACTCGATCGTGATGATTGCCGACTCCTCGGAGCGTGCCCAGGCTACGTCAACCATGCTGTATCTCTACGTGCCCAACGTCGATGCGGTCTATCAGATGGCGCTCAAGGCCGGCGCCACATCGTTGATGGAACCCGCGGACCAATTCTATGGCGACCGCAGCGGCGGCGTGAAGGACCCGGCCGGCAACCACTGGCACATCGGCACACATATCGAGGACGTGCCGCCGGCCGAACTCAAGAAGCGAGCGGCGAACTTCATGAAGCAACAACACAAGGCAGCCTAGGCGAAGGCGTGGCCGCCGCAGGGGGAATTGTCAGCCGCGTAGCCCGCATCAGCGAAGCGATATGCGGGAAAGCCATGCAGCGCTGATGGAGCGCCCCCGGATATCGCTGCGCTTATCCGGGCTATCGGCGCTGCGCGTTACAATCTCGATGGCACGACCCAAACCAATCCTTGCCACTGCCCGCCGCGCGGCGTCCTGGTTACAAAGTCACGCGCCGGGTCGCGGATCAAACCGAGTCTCGCCATCACGGCCCGGGATCGTGCGTTGTCCGGGCTCGTACACGATACAATGTCCTTCAGACCAACGTGATGCACAGCGTGCTGCAACGCGGCCTTCGCACTCTCGGTCGCGTAGCCATGCCCCAGGCATCGCGCGTGAAGCGCCAACCGACCTCGAAATGCTCACCGAGCGGATGGTCCTTCGATAATCGGGGCATCACGCCCGCATAGCCCAGCAATGCGCCGTCCAAATCTTCGACGGCCCATCGGGAAATGCCATAATCGCGCTGAGCCGCCACATATCGCTCGAACTTCTCGCGGCTCTCAGCCCGGCCGATGGGCCCGCCGCAATCGGCCATGACCTCCGGATCGGCGTGCATCATTGCGAATGCGTCGTGGTGCCGATCACTCCATCCGTGTAGTCGAAGGCGCGCCGTTTCGATCATGCGACCAGTTTAGCCGGGTAGCCCGCATGAGCGAAGCGATATGCGGGAAAGCCATGCGGGGCTGATGGAGCGCCCCCCGGATATCGCTGTGCTCATCCGGGTTACGCCTCCGCGTAAGTCCGCATATCACATCAGTTTCAGCGGCGCATCGTGGACCACGCGCAGGTCGATGCTGCCGATCAGGCGCGCACGGCGCGCCTCGGCAGCACTGATCGCACCTTCGGTCTGCCGCAGTGTGCTGACGTTCGATCCAAGCGACACGATGCCGCCGAGTATCAGAGCAATCGATCCGAGCGCGGCGGCCGGACTGTCGCCAAGCAGGCCCAGTAACGCGACGACTAGCAACACGAAACCACCCGCGATCGCGACCTTCGACCCCAGAATGATCCGGCGGCATCGCTCGGCGATCTCGGCAAGGTCCTCGATCCGCTCTTCGAGCTCTGAAATCTCGTCGGTCGGCTCGTCTTCGATCGTCATGTTCAAGCTCTTAAGGCGGCTTAGGCGAAGCCGTAACCCGCCGTAGATCGCTTGGAGCGAAGGTGGTGGGTTACGCTTCGCTAACCCACTCTACGACACCGCTATAACGGCAAATTGTCGTGCTTCTTCGCCGGGATCTCCACCTTCTTGTCCTTCAGCATCGCCAGCGCACGCGCGATCCGCCGCCTTGTTGAATGCGGCATGATGACGTCGTCGATGTAACCGCGCTCGGCGGCGATGAAGGGGGACAGGAAGCGGTCTTCGTATTCCTTGGTGCGCGCGGCGATCTTGTCGGGGTCGCCGATGTCGGAGCGGAAGATGATCTCCACCGCGCCCTTGGCGCCCATCACGGCGATCTGCGCGGTCGGCCAGGCGTAGTTCATGTCGGCGCCGATCTCCTTCGACGCCATGACGTCGAAGGCGCCGCCATAGGCCTTGCGGGTGATGATGGTGACGAGCGGCACCGTGCACTGCGAATAGGCGAACAACAGCTTGGCGCCATGCTTGATCAGGCCGCCATATTCCTGCGCGGTGCCCGGCAGGAAGCCCGGCACGTCGACAAAGGTGACGATCGGGATGTTGAAGGCATCGCAGAACCGCACGAACCGGGCAGCCTTGCGCGAGGCATCGCTGTCGAGCACGCCGGCCAGCACCATCGGCTGGTTGGCGACGAAACCGACCGTGCGCCCGGCGATGCGGCCGAAGCCGGTGACGATATTCTTGGCGAAGGTTTCCGAGATCTCGAAGAAGTCGCCCTCGTCGACGACCTTCAGGATCAGCTCCTTCATGTCGTAGGGCTTGTTCGGATTGTCGGGGATCAGCGTGTCCAAGGACATGTCGAGGCGGCCGACATCGTCAAAGCTCGGCCATTCCGGCACGCCGTCGGTGTTGTTGGAGGGCAGGAAGTCGATCAGGCGGCGCATCTGGAGGAGCGCATCGACGTCGTTCTCGAACGCGCCGTCGGCGATCGAGGAGCGGGTGGCGTGCACCGAGGCGCCGCCGAGCTCCTCGGCGGTCACCACCTCGTTGGTGACGGTCTTCACCACGTCCGGGCCGGTGACGAACATGTAGCTGGTGTTCTTCACCATGAAGATGAAGTCGGTCATTGCAGGCGAATAGACGTCGCCGCCGGCGCAGGGGCCCATGATGACCGAGATCTGCGGGATCACGCCCGAGGCGATGACGTTGCGGCGGAACACGTAGGAATAGCCTGCGAGCGCGGCGACGCCCTCCTGGATGCGCGCGCCGCCGGCGTCATAAAGGCCGATGATCGGCGCCCTCGCCTTCATCGCCATGTCCTGAAGCTTGGTGATCTTCAGCGCATGGGTTTCCGACAGCGAGCCGCCGAACACGGTGAAATCCTTGGCGAAGACGAAGGTCTTGCGGCCGTTGACCGTGCCCCAGCCGGTGACGACGCCGTCGCCGGGGATCTTGGTCTTCTCCATGCCGAACTCGATCGAGCGGTGCTCGACGAACATGTCGAATTCCTCGAACGACCCCTTGTCCAGCAGAAGCTCGATCCGCTCGCGCGCGGTCAGCTTGCCGCGGGCGTGCTGCGCCTCGATGCGCTTCTCGCCGCCGCCAAGCTTGGCGCCGGCGCGCCGTTCTTCGAGGGTATCGAGGATATCTTTCATCTGCTTCCGCCCGTATTAGCTACTGGACCACCGTTTGAAGGGTGGCGCCGACGCGTTGTCGTGATGCGAACCGGTTCCCACTTCGCCCGGAGGACGCTTTAGCACGGCCGTTTCGTAACCGGAAACCGCCTTATGGGCGGGTTGGGACGCAAAAACGGTAGGATTTTCCGATATCTGGGGAGATGGCGATGACCGAAACGACCGAGGCCGAGACCGGCGCACCGACCGGCGGGGTGCGCACCCTGCTCCGGCTGGAGGGCCTGGTGCTGTTCCTGGGCATGACCGTGCTCTATGCGCAATGGGAGGGCTCGTGGCTGGTCTACATCCTGCTCTTCCTGGTGCCCGACTTGAGCTTCGCCGCCTATCTCGCCGGCCCCCGGGTCGGCGCCATCGTCTATAACGCGGCCCATGCCTATCTGGCGCCGGTGGCGCTGATGACGCTCGGCTTCGCCAGCGCCGAGCCGCTGGTGCTCTCGATCGCGATGATCTGGCTCGCCCATATCGGGATCGACCGCGCGCTCGGCTACGGCCTGAAATATTCCAGAGGCTTCGGCTTCACCCATCTCGGGCGGATCGGGAAGGACAAATTGACAGGCTGACGGACGCTTGCTGTAGTCGCGCGCCAAGGGCGAACCGCAGACTTTTCCGGGGGCATCCGATGCTGACAGACTGGCGCCTGGCCGCGACGGCCATCCTCTTTTGCTGCGCCGTCCTGTTCACCTGCATCGAAACCAGCGCGCAGCAGATCCCGAAGGAGATTGCCGCCCGCACCGAGATCTACGCCATTCCCTCGCTGACGATCTCCGACCAGCAATTCCTGACCGGCGACAGCAACGGCAAGCCGGTCACGGTCGGCGGCGAACTCAGGATCGCGCAAGGTAGCGGCCGGCTACCGGTCGTGGTGCTGATGCACGGCTCGAGCGGCGTCGGCAGCGGGATGGACGCCTGGGTGCGCCAGTTCAACAGCGTGGGCATCTCGACCTTCGTGATCGACGGCTTCTCCGGCCGCGGCCTGACCGCGACCGGGCCGAACCAGGCGCTGCTCGGCCGGCTCAATCTGATCGTCGACATCTACCGCTCGCTGGAGATCCTGGCCAAGCATCCGCGGGTCGATCCCGACAGGATCGCGCTGATGGGATTTTCGCGCGGCGGACAGGCGGCGCTCTATGCGAGCCTCGACCGCTTCAACAAGCTCTGGAACAAGTCCGGCGTGCAGTTCGCGGCCTATATCCCGTTCTATCCGGATTGCTCGACCAGCTATTTGACCGACACCGAAGTCGCTGCGCGTCCGATCCGGATCTTCCACGGAACGCCCGACGACTATAATCCGGTGGCGAGCTGCAAGGCCTATGTCACGCGCCTCAAAGAGGCCAAGCGCGACGTGGCGCTGACCGAATATCCGGATTCCCCGCACGGCTTCGATTCCGGCCTGCTCGGCAACAACACGGTGGTGGAAGCAACCGCCTCGCAAACCGTGCGCCACTGCACCATCAGGGAAGGCGAAGGCGGCGTCTTGATGAACGCGGCAACGCGGGAGCCGTTCAGCTACAAGGATGCCTGCGTCGAGCGCGGCCCGCATGTCGGCGGCAATCCGACCACCGCGATCGAAGCGCGCAAGGCGGTCAGCGACTTCCTGACGACGCTGTTCAAGCTGGGCTAGCCGCGAGAGCGAATTGGTAGTCACAAAAGGCGGTGAGCTCCCTCTCCCGCTTGCGGGGGAGGGCTGGGGTGGGGGTATCTCCACGAAGAGAGATCCTTCGTATGGAAAGAGCCCCCACCCACAAGCGGGAGAGGTGAGCAAGTCACGCGAACCTTCGCGCGAACACGACGCAGGCGACGACCAGCGCGGTCGCCGCGATCATCGTCCACGGCACCGCTTCGTGCAGAAGCAAGCCGGCCAGCGCGAGTCCGAAGAACGGTTGCAGCAGTTGCAACTGGCCGACGCTGGCGATGCCGCCGAGCGCGAGCCCGCGATACCAGAATACGAAGCCGACCAGCATGCTGAAGACAGAGACGTAGGCGAGCCCGAGCCAGGCCGGAACGCCGATGCCGTGCCAGCTCGAAGGCAGCGTTGCGATCGTCAATACGAGCACCGGCGGCGCCGAGAGCACCAGCGCCCACGAGATCACCTGCCAGCCGCCGAGCCGGCGCGACAGCGTTGCGCCTTCGGCGTAGCCGAGACCACAGACGATGATGGCGGCGACCATCAAAAGGTCGCCGGTCAGCGAGGCGGCTCCGCCGTTCGAGATCGCGAATGCCGCCACAGTGGCGCTACCGAGGCAGGAGAACAGCCAGAATAGCGGCTTCGGCCGCTCGCCGCCGCGCAGCACGCCGAAGATCGCGGTCGACAGCGGCAGCAGGCCGATGAAGACGATCGAATGCGCCGAGGTGATGTGCTGAAGCGCGAGCGCTGTCAGCAGCGGAAAGCCGAGCACGACCCCAAGCGCGGTGATCGTGAGCGACACCAGATCCTCGCGCTTCGGCCACGGCTGCCGCAGCACCGCGAGCAGCGCCGCCCCCAGCGCCGCCGCGATCAGGGCGCGCGCCGCGGTGAGGAACAGCGGCGAAAACCCGGCGACCGCAACCCGCGTCGCCGGCAGCGAGCCGCTGAAGATGATTACGCCGAGCATGCCGCTGCCCCAGCCGTCGAGCGACACCCTGCTCATCGCCTCGCCCGACACCACTCTCGAATCGGTCATCGCACCTCGCTTTCCGCACGCGAGGTTAGCTTGCGCGGGCTGGCCAAGGCACTTACAGATCAGTACAATACTGCCAAACTGTATGGGTGAAGGTAGGCATACACTTGCAGCAACCGTTCGACCGCAGCAAGGCGACGCGGACCGCCGACGTGATGAATGCGATCCGCGCCAGAGTGGCGAGCCGTGCGCTGGTCGCCGACGATCGACTGCCCTCGATCAGGAGCTTCGCGGCGAGCATGGGCGTGTCGCCCTCCACCGTGGTCGAAGCCTATGACCGGCTGGTCGCCGAGGGCCTGATCCGGGCGAGGCCCGGGTCCGGCTTCTATGTCTCGACCACCGCGCTTCCGCCGCTGGCGCTGGCGAAGGACCAGCCGCAGCGCGACCGCGCCGTCGATCCGTTCTGGGTGTCGCGGCAGTCGCTCGATAGCGACGGCGCCACGCTGAGGCCGGGCTGCGGCTGGCTGCCGGCCGACTGGATGCCGATAGAGGCGCTGCGCCGCGCCCTGCGCGGTCTGGCGCGGGCCGAGGGCGCCGCGCTCTCGGACTATGGCGCCACCCGCGGCTCGCTCACGCTGCGCCGGATCCTGATGGCGCGCTTCGCCGACGAGGGACTGGAGCTGCCGCCCGAGCAATTGCTGCTGACCGCCTCCGGCACGCAGGCGATCGATCTGATCTGCCGCTTCCTGCTGCGCCCGGGCGATACCGTGCTGGTCGACGATCCCTGCTACTTCAATTTCCGTGCCCTGCTCCGCGCGCATCAGGTCAAAATCGTCAGCGTGCCTTACACGCCGTCGGGTCCTGATGTCGCGCGCTTCGAGGCAGTCGTCGCCGCCGAGCGGCCGCGCCTCTATGTCACCAACTCGGCGCTGCATAACCCGACCGGAGCGACGCTGTCGCCGCAGACCGCGCACCGGCTGTTGAACGCCGCCGCGACCTACGACCTGACGATCGTCGAGGACGACATCTTCGCCGATTTCGAGCCCGAACCCTCGGCGCGGCTGGCCGCGCTGGACGGGCTCAACCGCGTAATCCGGATCGGCAGTTTCTCCAAGACGCTGTCGGCCTCGGTGCGCTGCGGCTACATCGCCGCGCGCGCCGACTGGATCGAGGATCTGGTCGATCTGCAAGTCGCCACCGGCTTCGGCGGCCCGAGCGCGGTGGCAACCGAAATCATCGGAAGCGTGCTCGCCAGCGGCTTTTATCGCAAGCATGTCGAGGAGTTGCGGCGACGGCTGGCGCGCGCCCGCCGCGACGTCGGCGACAGGCTGCAACGCCTTGGCATTGCGCCATGGCTGATGCCGCGCGGCGGCTTCTATCTCTGGTGCCGCCTGCCCGCAGGCTGCGACTCCGCCGACGTGGCGCGCGCGGCGCTGGCAGACAATGTCGTGCTCGCGCCGGGCAATGTGTTCAGCGCCTCGCAATCGGCCGCCGCCTTCATGCGCTTCAACGTCGCACAATGCCGCGACCCCAAGGTGACGGCGGCGCTGCAGCGGGCGATCCGGCGCTAATTCGCCCTCGGCGGTCGTCGCGGAACCTACATCGCCGGGGGCCGGCCAAGAACCTTTGGAACCTTGCTGCGTTGACGGGCACTAACCGTCTGAGGAGGCCAAAGATGTCTCGATCCACACTCGCCGGGGCCAGCCTGGTGCTGCTGTCAATGTGCGTGGCCGCTCCGTCCTCGCAAGCCGCGCCCGCCTCGCCCTTCCTTGCCATGGCCGGCTCATGGTCCGGCGGCGGCGTCCTGACCACGTCGGACGGCATGCAAGAACGGCTGCGCTGCCGGGCGAACTACAACGTCGCCGGGGCCGGCGCCGAGCTTCGCCTGTCGCTCAGATGCGCCAGCGAGAGCTATAATTTCGATCTGGCCAGCGAGGTCGAATATCGTGGCGGTGCAATCTCCGGCCAATGGACCGAAGCGAGCCGCAATGCATCCGGAACCATTTCCGGACGCGCAGCCGGCGATCACGTCGAAGCCGCCGCACGCGGTAATAATTTCTCCGCCAATCTGTCGCTGACGACACGCGGCAGCAGACAATCCGTGTCGATCCGACCAGAGCCGAACAGCAGCATAAGAGCGGTTTCGCTCTCGCTCACGCGGCACTAGGGCCCGTCAGATCGCGACGATATCGGTGAGGCATTGCTGCGTCACGCTCATTCGCGCGTCGATCTGCGCCTGCGTCTTGCAGTCCATGTTCATCGCGAACACCGTCACCGCATCGCCCTTCTCGACCCAGCCGACCAGCCAGCCGAGCGAGCCGTGCGCCTTGTCGGTCAACCCGGTCTTGGCGCGGATCACGGCATCGCCGACCTTGGTCACCGGGAGAATGTCGCGCACCAGCTCCCGACTGCGCTTGGATACCGGAAGCACGCCGCGGCGGAGCCGGTCGACGAAATCGACCTGCTGGATCGGATCGATCCGCAAATTGCCGGACACCCAGAACTGGTCGATGCCGCCGCCGATGTCGCGATTGCCATAGTCGAGCATGTCGACATATGTCTTCATGCGCTCCTCGCCGATCCGGCGCGCGATCTCCTGATAGACCGGGAATGCCGACACCGCGATCGCCGAGCGCAGCGTGTGATCCTTGTTCCAGGCGGCGATGCTGCGGGTCACGCCGTCCCACTTGAACACGTCCTTGTCGGGGTCCTGCACCACGCCGGTCTCGAGCGCGATCAGCGAGTTCGGGATCTTGAAGGTCGAGGCCGGCAGCTTGCCCTCGCCCGACCGGTTCTTGTCGCTCGCGATAATCAAGTAGTCCTCGACCTTGTAGCCGACGAACGTGCCGACGGTGCCGAGATCGAAGAACCGCCGCGCGAGATCCTCGCGAAACTCGCTGCGCTGGTAGGACACGTTGGCGAAGCTGCGCGATGGCAGCGTGCTTGCTGCGGCGAGGAGACCGAGCGCATGGCGGCGATTGATCACGGCGGGCCCTGAACAGTTCTTGACGCTGACCACGATGGTTGATGCCATCGTGGTCAAAGGATGGCAATGGGCTTATCTCACCCGGCCCGACAGACGCAGCACGAAGATCAGCACCTCGGCGACCGCCTTGTAGAGCTCGGCCGGAATCTCGTCGCCGAGTTCGACATTGGAGAGTGCGCCGGCCAGCACCTCGTTCTCCTCGATCGGGATGTCGTGGGCCTTCGCGACCTCGATGATCTTGGCGCCGATCGTGCCCCTACCCTTGGCGACGACGCGGGGTGCGCCGGAGTGATCGTAGTGCAGGGCGACCGCGAGCTGGGACTTGGTGTCGCTCATAGCGCCCGATCCAGGAAATGGCCGGCGCGCGCGGGTGCTGCTTGCGGCGGCACGCCGTCGCGGATCTCGATGTCGCCTGGCGTGAGCGCGGCCCTGGCGAGTGCCTGGCTCAACTCGGCGGCGCCGGCGCGCAACCGCGCCACGGTTGACGGCCGTTCCGCCCACATTCGCACCGATGTACGCTCGCCGCTCAGGGAGACCAGCGCGTGCACCGGGCCCGCCGGCTCGACGTCGAGCGTGAAGCGCGCCCGCCACACCCGCCTGGCCGCCTCGGCGGCCTCGCTGCCGCCATCGCGGGAAATCTCGAACTGCGCCATCGCCGTGCCCTGCGGGGTCAGGAACGGGATTTCGAAATTCCAGCGCGGCGTTATCGCATCGATCTGCGCGCGCAGGGCGTCGCCCCGGTCCGGCAGCGACGCGACCTGCAGCAGCGTCTGCCGCGCAAGTGCGGCATCGGTGTTTTCCATCAGGCGGTGCGCAACGGTCGCAAGCGGCGCGTCTGGCGCGATCGATGGCGCGGCCACGGCCTGCGCCGCCGGCAGCCCGCCGCGGAACGGCGGCGGCGGTGTGTTGGTGCGCGCGACGTCGCCGGCTTGCATGTCCGGCGCACCAGCGCCGGGCCGCGCCGGACCACCGAGCTCATGCAGGGCCTCCTGAAGCAGATTGAGCGCGCCACCTGGCGACGGACCGGCGTCGAGCGCATCGGAAAGCGCGCCGACGAGGCTCGCACCGCCAGGTGCGAGATCCTCCGCGACCGGCACGCGCGCCTGCGGCAGCAGGATCTCCTGCACGTCGAAGTCGGGCATCGCCGGCGGCGCAAGGCCGGGTGCTGGCTCGAGGTTCGGCAGCGGAGCCTCCTGATGCACCGACATCGATGCCGGCCGGACCGCACCGCTGGCTGCGAGCGACGATTGCAGGGTCTGGCGCAGCACGATCAGGGCGGCCTTGAGGTCGGGCACGTGACCTGTGGGCGCCGCGCCCGAGGCGAGTGAAGCCTCGAACAGCACGCCGGATTTCTGGAACGCGGCCTTGACCGCGTCGCCGCTGAGATTGTCGTCGAGGCTCGTCTGTTGCGCCAATACCTGCGCGATCGCCGCTTGCAGCTTCGGCGGCAGATTGGCCGACGCGATTGCGGCAAGATTGGCAAACAGCGGGCCCTGGCTGCCCTGCGCCGTCGCAGCGCTTTGCACGGCTGCCGTGACGGCGACACGCTCGAGCGGCGTCAGCACGGGCCGCGGCGATGTGGCATTCGGCTGCGATGTGGTGCCAACGTCGGCCGCCGCGGCCGGCGACAGCTTCGCCGCATCGACCGATGCGCCGACTGCCTCCTCACCCGATCCGACCACTTGCAGGCGAACGCCGTCCTGGGTGTTCAGGACTGCAAGCTGCAGGGTTTGGCCCTCTCGCAACGGCACTTCGGACTGCACGTCGATCGACAGGCTCGCAATCGCAATCCGCACCAGATCGGCGGACAGCACCTTCAGCACCTGCGCGTTGACCACATTGCCCGCTTGCAGGGTGAGGTCCGGCGCAACGCTCCCCGCAGCCTGGGGCACGGGCACCGGCAGCACGGGGTTGATGGTGGTTGCCATGTCGGGATCTCGGCCGGCCGGTAGGATCGTGCGGCAGGCTAGCCGAGCGCCCTAAACCACTCGTTAACCGCCGTCCGGCCTCAGAGCCTGGAGAATACTCGCCGCGGCCTTGAAATCGACCAGCCGGGCTGCGCGGCGCGCGGCGACCTCCTCATCGATGCCCCACTTCTCGATGTTCCAGTCCTCGTCGACATGCGCGGCGGCCCAGACCTGGTCCTCGTCGCGAAAGCCATGCGCCAGCGCCAGCGCCAATAGCGCCGAGCCGGTCAGCGTCGTCACCACATGAACCGCGGCGACCGACCATGGATCAGCCGGAAAGGCACTCCGCGCCGCCGCGATCGCGGCGGCGGGCTGGCCGACATGCATGATCCCCTCGGCGAGGATGAAATGGGCACCGAGCGTGTCGGCGGCCCAGAACACGACCGGGTCCCAATGCGCAGCTTCGCGCGCCACCAGTGCCTCGGGATGACCGGCACGATAGAACAGCATGTCGCTGCCGAGAAATTTCGCGGCGTCTTCAGACATCTCGTCGACGCGATCGATCACTCCCTCGACAACGCTGTTGGCAAAGCGCGTCAGCGGCATGGTCAGGGGATCGATGGTCTCGCCCTGCGCATTCCACTCGGCCGCGACCGTGTCGGCGATCGCACGCGTCGGCACGACGATCGGCTTGCCCGAGGGCGAGCGGATCGGCCGGCCGTCGAGCGCAACTGAAAATCCGCCGTCGGCCTCCGCGACACCGGCGCTCTCATAGAAGCGTTTACGCTGGGGCGCACGGGTATGACGCCGCACCGCCTCCTGCGGATCGAACTGGGATTGTCCTGCAACTTCGTCAAAGAGTTCGCGCATCGCGCCGGCCGGCTTTGGTTCCGAGGGATTTGCCTGCAAGATATGTCAGGGACGCCGGCAAATAAAGCTGATGGGATGCGCCAAAATCCTCGCGGGCCTTGAATTCGTCGTTTGGGCTCGCGCGGCCGCGGCCGACGCCGGTTCCGTCCGCTGGAATCGCGGATCCGCAATGCGCGATCCCGCGGCCCGCTGCCCCGTCATGGGCTATCGGCTCCGGTCGCCGACGAGAAGATTCTTGTAGACCTTTCCGTCCTTCATGATGACCAGGAAATTCTTTGCCGGGTCCTCCACAAGCCTGATGTTGTCGATTGGATTGCCATCGACCAACAGAAGATCGGCCAGCGCACCTTCCTCCACCACGCCCAGCCTGCCCGGATACGGATTTCGAGGTCCTGACATATCGAGCAATTCGGCATTCTCCGAAGTCGCCATGATGAGCGCTTCGGCCGGCGTATACCATCGCGTAAGGGTGGTCAGCATGGCTCCCTGGCGATCGGCCAGCGCTTTCGAGAACAGGACGTCGGTCCCGAATGCGGTCTTCAGTTTGTATTTCTTCGCAAAGCCGTAGACTCTGTCGGTGCCGGCAACGACCTGTCGCATCTTGTCCTGCTCCGCAGGCCCGAGGGCACTGGCGCCGGCCAGATCGACGAAGGGCTGCGTGCTCAGCCATATTCCCTTCTCGGCCATCATGCGCGCTGTCGCATCATCCATCAGGTGGCCATGCTCGATACACTTGACCCCCGCGGCGATCGATCGTTGGATCGCAACCGGCGTATACGCGTGGACGGCGACATAGGTCCCCCAATTCTCGGCCGCTTCCACCGCGGCACGTAGCTCAGCTTCAGTGAACGTGGATACGTCGAGCGGGCTGAATGGCGACGCGACTCCACCGCCGGCGGTGAGCTTGACCTGCGAGGCGCCTTGCATGAGCTGCTCGCGGGCGCGCACGCGGACCTCGTCCGGGCTGTCCGCGACCATGCTGCCGCCTATTCTCTCCATGCGGCTGAGCATGCCACCGATCGTCCTCGGCAGTTCGGAAAGCTGGCGGAAGTCACCATGGCCGCCGGTGATGGTGATGATGGCACCGGATGGGTAGATGCGAGGTCCTGCGACGAGGTCCTCGTCGATTGCCCGCTTGAGCCCAAAGCTCGGTCCGCCCATGTCGCGAACGGTGGTGAAGCCCCGCATGAGCGTGGCCGTGGCCTCCGCCGCCGCGAGGAGGTTCATGTAGCCGACATCGTCTGAGATCGCGGCCGCCGGCGTCGGACGCACCAGCATCGCATGCCAATGCGCGTCGATCAGTCCCGGCATCAGCACCCGTCCATCGCCGGCAATCACTTGCGCATCGGTCGTAATCGCGTCAGTCGAAATTGTCTCGATCTTGTGGTTCCGGACCAGCACGTTGGACGGCGCGGAGAGCGCGCCATGCTTCCCATCGAAGATGCGGACGTTCTGGAACAGGATTCCAGAGTCCTGTTGAGCCTGCCCCGGCAGCGAAATCAGGAGGCCTAGCCCAATCGACGCGATCGGCGCAGTGATCCTGAAGCCTGACGTTCTCGAAGCTGACATGTCCACTCTCCGCCAGGCGCGCACCGGGTTCGACATAGGTCTGGCTGTGCACACAGGACCGATCTGATTTTTTGCTGCTGCGTGAGCGTTCTGCCGCTCGCTGATGGATCGAGTACCTAACCGGCGGTTCTGGCGGCAGGCTGCAAGGCATAGGTCAGCCATCCGATGCCGTGTGACAGCAGGTCGATCCCAAGCAGCAACCCGAGCACCCACAGCCCGGTGGCCGGAAACCCGGTCAGGATGATGAGCCCCGCCAAAACGCCGAAGACGCCGGACGCCACCATGATCCAGCCGGACTGCTGCCAATGCCCGATGCCGACCAGCAGACGCACGATCCCGGACAGCAAGAGCAACAGACCAAGCACGTAAGTCAGGATCAGCGCACTCGTCACCGGCTGGCTCAGCAGGACGATTCCGAATGCAAGATAGAGGGCTCCGAGCACAAGTTGCCATACGAAGCCGCCCCACCCCTTCGTCCAGAACGCGTGCAGGATCTCGAAGGCGCCGGCGACGATGGCCGTCCAGCCGATAAAGATTGCGCTGATCACGGTGAACAGCGCGACATCTCCCAGGACGACAAGGCCCGCAAGGACCATGACGATACCGAGCAGAACACACACCCATAGTGGCGGTGTGGGCAGGCCGCGGAGCATATTGGAGCTGTTCTCATAAGTGGTCATGTTGGTCTCCCGATCTCGAGCGGCCCTGCCGTGCTTCGCCATGTCCAAGGAGTTGTTGCCCGGCGGAGCCCTCCACCCGATCAGCCCGATCGCTCGCCCTCGTTTGCTGCTTCATCGCCCGGTATCTCTCCCGGCCGGTAGTTCGGCAGCCGACCGGCGGGAATGACCGCAAGCAGCGCAAGCCCGGCCATGATCAGCAGTCCGATCTTCAACGCGCGCAGCCGCGCCTCGGTGTTGACCCGAACGGCTTCCTCGACCTGCTGCGGCGTTCCGGTGGTACCTTCCAGCACGCTGCGCAGCCGGTCGTTGCTGACGAAGGTGATATTGCCGAGATCGACCTGGCTCTGGAGCTCCTTGGTCAGCACCGGGCTGGCCGCGATCTTGCCGAGTGCGATCGTGCTCAAGAGCCCGACAAGAAGAGCTCCCGCAACCGCCGTGCCAACCGCAGCCGCCAGATTCTGTGTGGTCCCGCGCAATGACCCGACGTCCCCGGCAAGCTCCTTGGGCGAGGCGGTGACCAGAACATTGAACAGCAACGTCACGAGCGAGCCTTGACCAATGCCGAACAGCACGAGCCCCAGCAGAACCGGGATCTCGCTCCAATCGTTACGGACGACGAAAGCAAGCCATAACAGCGCGATGGTGCAGAGGCCAAAGCCGAAGCGTCCGATCTGGCGCGGTGTCAATTTGTCATAGACGTTGACGATCAGCATCGCCGCGACAAAGACGGTCAGATTGAAGGGCATCATCGCAATCGCGGTCGCAATCGGTGAACGTCCCTGCACGATCTGGATGTACAGCGGCACGGTGAAGTTCAGTGCGGCTTCGAGCGCCACGACGGCGAACAGCGCATAGACCGCACATCTCTCTTCCGGTGAGTCGATCACCTCGAGCGCGAGCAGCGGCGTCTTCCCCGCGGCTTGCTGGCGATGCGTCCACATCAGGAATGCCTGACCGAGCACGATGCCGAGCACGATCAGGATCGGTGCCGGCGAAGCGCCCAGCAGATCGAACGGCGCGTTAGGCGTCGCCACGAGCACGCCCCACCCGTTCAGGTTATTGAACCCGAAGCTGATAAAAATGATCGCGGTCGCGGCGAGAACAACACCGATCAGATCGATCTGAACATCCGGACGGCCGCGGTCGGCCCGCAAGCGGAAGCTCAGGGCGAAAGCTATCGCCGAGGCGACGATGAGAATTCCGAACGCGGGACGCCAGCCGATATAGGTTCCGAGCAACCCACCGACCACGAATGCCAGCACGCCGGCAGCAGCCCGCGCCGAGCCCAGCGCGCCGAGGGCGGTCGCCTGCTGTCGACCGGCATAGTTCTCGGCAATCAGGGCAACAAGTGAGGGCACAATGACGGCCCCCGCGGCGCCGCAAAGCCCTTGCGCGACAATCATGACGGCGGCCGTCGGGCTGAACGTCATCGTGATCTGCGATATCAGGAAAAGCACGACGGCGGCGCGAAAGACCTGCACCGCCCCGAACCTTTGCGCGAGCTTCGCGCCGAGCATCACGAACCCGGCGACGAGCATGGAATAGGCCACGATGCCGGTCGCCACCGTGGTCGGCGGCACCCCGAAGCTCGCCACCATGCCTCCCATGGCGACCGGAAGCGACGCAACGTTGAACGACATGATCATCTGACCGAGCGCAATCGCGACCATAGGCACCCATGATGCGCGCTCTTCCTGATGAACGTCGCCGATTGAGATTGCTTGCGTTGCCATCGCGTCCTCCAATCTGTCTTCGGCCTTGCGATCGGTTCGGCTACAGCTTGATCGCTCCCTCGAGCACTTGGCTCACTCGTCCGGCTGAGACACGAACAGGTCCATGCCCAGCCGTTGCGACAGGAATTTCGCGGCAAGCTGCCCTCGCACGCTGTTGCCGGCCGCGTCCAGCGGCGGGGCGAAGGTACCGAAACCACCTTTTCCGGGAGACACCGCGACGATGCCACCGCCGATGCCGCTCTTTCCCGGCAGGCCTATGTCGTACAGCCAGTCGCCTGACGTCTCATACAGTCCGGCGGTGACCATGACGGCCAGCGCATAGTGGCACACCGCCGCATCGACCACGCGCTGCCTGGTGACCGGATTGACTCCGCCGTCGGCCAGCGTCGCCCCCATCACCGCCAGATCCCTGGCGCTCACATTCAGGGAACACTGCCGGGTGTAGAGATCGGTTGCCTGCTTGGCATCGCAGTAGATCCGGTCATAGCTCTCCAGCAGCCGGGCAATGCTTCGATTGCGGAAATTCGTCTTCGATGCCGACGCATAGACTTCCTCATTGAGCGGAAGCCTACGGCCCGCGAAGCGCGACAGCCCGTCGTGAATGAACCGCCATTGCTCGTCCGCGCTGCTGCCAGGCACGAGGCTTGTGGCCGCGATCGCGCCGGCGTTGACCATCGGGTTGGTGCGTCCCCCGCCCTGCTCGACGGCCGCCAGTGAATTGAACGGGAGCCCCGTTGCATTCGCGCCCAGCCGTGCGCGAGCCTCTTCCGGGCCGATGCTCTCGCACACCAGCGCGAACACGAAGGGCTTCGATACGCTCATGATCGAGAATTCGTGGTCGATGTCGCCGGCGCCGTAGATGCGCCCGCTGGTCCCGGCCACGCAGATCCCGAACAACTCGCTCGGCACTCTCGCGAGGGCCGGATAGACCTGCGAATTGTTGCCCTCGTTGTTCGACTTGAAGCGCAGATGGGCTTCGGACACCAGCCTCTGCACCATCTCGGGATCGGGCAGATGCCCCGTCGAGATGTAAGGCCGTTCCGCTTGTTCAGCGATCGAAGGCGGCCACATCGGCTCCTCCTTCCCAGACTCAACCTCTGCGGGCTTAAGTCCATTATCAGCATCGGAAGTAGGCACTCAAAACGTGACGCTGTCAACGACCGTGCTCACCGGGCTGCGGCGGGTGCGTTGAAACATTTTGCGACAAATGCATCGCGGTGCGTGGCGCATCCTGCGGTTCCACCTGTCGAGGTGGGAACATCGTCGTGTCGATCCCGCGCCCTGTTCCCTCGTACTGCCAGGTAAGGAGAATTGTCCCAATCGTCAGGAGCACAATTGAATCAAAAAGAGCGCACAACGAAGGATTTCCATGGTGGGTGCGCGAGTGTACGATTGCAGCCTGCGGATGCGGCCTGTCACTCGTCCAGGCAACCGGGCTCGCCGGCCGCGTCACTCAAAGAGTGAGGTTGATCATGGTAGCGCACGCGAGCGACGGACAGCTTCTGCTGGCAAAGAAGCTTGGCGGGCTTGTCGCAATCATCCTTGGCTGCTTGCTGACCGCTGTCGGCGCAACATTCGAATCCACCGGGACGCTGGTCATCGGCCTTCTGCTCCTTATCGTCGGAGCAGTCCTGCTCACGCTCAAGATCGTAAGACGTAATCAGGATAGCTCGCTCGGATAGGCCGCCGCATCCGCTCGTGCGAGTCGCCGTAAGCTCGGTGTCGTCGCGAAGTATCGGTGTCGCTGTCTGCCGGGCAATGACGCCACATTCACGTGGCCACGACCAGGCGGCCAACCGTCATGCGGATATGCCTCGGCTGCGCCGGCAAGGCGTGCTCAACAGTTCACGCCTAATCGAGGTTGGCGCACGACCTCGCATAGGCAGCGCGCTCGGCCTGGCTCAAGCCGCCGCCGGCGGCGGCCTCGTCCATGCATCGGCTCATGCGATCGCCAAACGATGCGCGGCCAGTGGAGCGGACGCTCGGCCGAGTGGGCAGCGCATCCATCCTGGGGATTGGCGGCACCTCGATGCGGGGCGGCGGCGGAGGCGTCGGGGGCGGCGGATTGAAGATCGAGCCGCCCGGCGGGATGACTTGCGCAAACGCACCGGACGCACCGGCCATCCAAATCGCCGCACAGGTCGTGATCAACAAGCGTATCATAAGCGGAATGTCGTCATTGTCCGGCGGCGCTTCAAGTCATGGGTCGTATGTTCGGCGGTCACGGTTTCTGATAGATCACGTGACCGGCGCGGATCGTGTACGTCACTTTCGCGAGATTGCGGATGTCGTTCATGGGGTCGCCGTCGAGCACCACGATATCGGCGTCGAATCCGCGCTCCAGCCGGCCCTTCTTCGTGGCCTTGAAATATTGCGCCGGATTTGTCGTCAGCGACGCCAGGATCTGACGCTCCGACAGCGCGCGATGCATCAGCTCGTATTCCAGCGTGGTATCATAGAGCTTGATGAAGCCGACATCGGTGCCGAACAGGACCGGCCCGCCGTTCTCCGAAAACTGCTTGAGCTCGTTGACGGCTGCGGCAACCAGGCGGTTCGTCACGTCGGGGATCAGAACGACGGTCGTATAGAGCGAAAGCGTCGGAATCAACGCCGTTCCCTGTGCCTTGAGCCGTGCCAGTTGCTCCGCCGTGTAGCCGCCTTCAGTCGGGTTGCTGTGCGCGAGGATGTCGACGCCGGCGATGATCACCGTCTCGACGCCAACCTCGTTCTGCGGATGGGCAAACACCGGCTTGCCCTGCGCATGCGCCACATCGACGGCGGCCTTGGCAACGGCAGGGTCCATGTTCACGACGGGCTTGTTTCCCTTGTAGACACCGGTGAACAGCTTCAGGCCGTCGAGCTTGAGGGTCATGTAGGTGTGCGCAAGCTCCGCGGCCTCGTCCGGCGTCGACGCCTCGGGCAATTGCATCTCCGCCGGCAGATAGGCCGGATGACCATCCCTCGGGAAGATGCTGCCGACGAGGAAGATATTGGGGCCAGCGACTTCACCCGCGGCAATGCGCCGACGCAGCGGCAGCGTGTCCCTCGGATCCGAGCCGAGATCCCACACCGTCGTGAAGCCCCATCGCGTCAGCATTTCCTGCATATGCTCGGTCAATGGCGCCGCGGCCACGGCGCCGGCGTTGTGCCAGACGCCTTGCGTGAAATGGACGTGACTGTTCCAGAAACCCGCGACGATCGTCTTGCCGCTGCAATCGATCACCCGCGCATCCGTGGGCACCGGCACGTCGCTCGCCTTGCCGACCGCGCTGATGACGCCGTCGGTCATCACGACCAGGGCATCCGGCAATGGAGCCACGTCGGGCGACGCGTACAGATTGCCGCCGCGGAGCACGACCGTTTCGGCGTGAGCCGTTACCGTGACGGCGGCCGAGCCAAGCAGCCCGGCGAGCAGCGCCATGCGGAGCAAGGTCCTGGTCATACACAACCCCCTTTCGATCATGAACGCACGCCGGCCGATGCCGGCGCGCGGCATGATAGCCGCTTTGATCGTCGTTGCGGTCGGCGAAGGCATATTCAACGCCGGTGGCGAGCACCGATCATTCCTCGGGTGCGTTCTCGATCGGATCGAACCGGTCGGACTCGAGCCCGAGCAGATTCCAGGACTGCTGCATGTGCGGCGGCAGCGGTGCGGTGGCGTCGATTACGCCGCCGCGCGGATGCGGGATCACGATGCGGCGGGCGAGCAGATGCAGGCGGTTCTGCAGACCGCCGGGCAGCGCCCAGTTCTCCTTGTTGAAATATTTGGGATCGCCGACGATCGCGTGATCGATATGCGCCATATGCGCGCGCAATTGATGCGTCCGGCCGGTCACCGGCTTCAGCGAGACCCAGGCGAGCTTCTGCGCCGAGGTCTCGACCACAGCATAGTAGGTCACCGCGTGACTGGCGCCCTCGTCGCCATGCGCCGCAATCCGCATGATGGTGTCCTCCTCGCTCTCTTCTTTGGCGAGATAGGTCGAGATCCGGCCCTGCTTCGGCTTCGGCACGCCGGCGACCAGCGCCCAGTAGATCTTGCGCGCGGAGCGCGAACGGAAAGCGCCGGTCAGATGCGTCGCGGCAAAGCGCGTCTTGGCGACCAGAAGGCAGCCGGACGTTTCCCTGTCGAGGCGATGCACCAGGCGCGGCTTCTGCCCCTTGGTGTCGCGCATCACCTCCAGCATCTGGTCGACATGGCGCGTCATGCCGGAGCCTCCCTGCACGGCGAGCCCCGCCGGCTTGTTCAGCACCAGCACGTCGTCGTCCTCGTAGAGGGTCATCTCCTTGAGCGCCTGCAAGGTCCTGGTCTGGGCCTCGGACAACACACCCGCTCCCTTGGGCGCGTCGAGCCGCAACGGCGGGATGCGCACGCTCTGTCCCTCCTCCAGCCGGTCCTTGGAATCGGCGCGCTTGCCGTTGACCCTGAGTTCGCCTTTGCGGACGATGCGCTGGATATGGGAGAACGACAGGCCCGGAAACCGCGCCTCGAGGAAGCGATCGACCCGCATGCCGTTCTCGTCCGCCGTCACCGCGACGGTCTGCACCTTGGTTGGTAACGGCAGCTCGCTCTCGCTCTTTGCGGGCCTGGAAACAGCGGGCTTCGGCTGCTCCTGCCGATCGCGGCGCGGCTCGGTAAAGCGCGGCGGCTTGGCCGGCGCGCGGTGCGCCGGCGGGCGGTCGCTCGCCTTGCGCTCGTCCGGCTTGCGGCTGCGCTGTCCGGGCCCACCGATTGTCTGATCCTTGCCGCGATCCTTGGCGCGGTCCTTGGATCGGTCCTTGCTGCGGTCCTTGGCGCGATCGCCCGGCGATATCGTTCTCTTGATGCGGCGGCTCATGATGATTTTTCGGCTCCAGACCTGCATTGTGCGTAGCGCAAATGCCCCGAATCGTCACGGCGAAATCGGTGTAAATCCAGCGCTACATCGGCGATGTTCGGCCGGATGCGGCAATCGAGGGGAAGCCTTGCGATGAGACTGACACTATCGGCTTTGGTAGCGGCGGCCATGATGATCCCGTGCGTGGCGCTGGCCCAGAGCCCGATGCCGGACGACCTGGCCTGGAAGCTGCTGGAACTCGGCCGCGTGGTCGATCCGCCCAAGACCGCCGCGCTCTTCGCGCCGCTGCAGCAGAAGGAGCCCTATCAGGGCGTCAAAATCGAGCGCGACGTCAAATACGGTCCCGCCGACCGGCATCTGCTCGATGTGTTCACGCCGGAGGCAGCATCGCCGCCGCGGCCAGTGCTGATCTTCGTCCACGGCGGCGGCTTCGTCACGGGCAACAAGCGCAATCCGGGCAGTCCGTTCTACGACAACATCATGCTGTGGGCGGTGAAGAACGGCTTCGTCGGCGTCAACGCCACTTACCGCCTGGCGCCCGCCTTCCCATGGCCGGCCGGCGCTGAGGACATGGGGACGATCGTGCAATGGGTCTCGGAGAAGATCGGCGAGCGCGGCGGCGATGCCGCACGCATCTTCCTGGTGGGCCATTCGGCCGGTGCGATCCACGTCGCGAGCTATGTCTCCCACCCCGAATTCCACAAGGTCAAAGGCGGCGGCCTTGCCGGCGCGATCATGCTGTCGGGCATCTACGATCTGACGGCGTCTCCGGCCGGCGATGCCGAGCTCGCCTATTACGGCTCCGATCCGTCGCGTTACGCCGAACGCTCCTCGTTGCTGGGCCTGGTCGCAAGCCCGATCCCATTCATGGTCGCTGCGGCCGAGCTCGATCCGCCGCGCTTTGTCGAGCAGTTCGAGCTGTTGAAGCAGGCCGCCTGCAAGCGACCGAGCGGCTGCGCCCGCACGTTCATGCTGCCGCAGCACAGCCACATGTCGGAGGTCTATTCCATCAACACGACGGAGACGCGGCTGACCGACCAGGTGCTGGAATTCGTGAAGAACGGGAAGTGAGGCGCCAAAGCCTGATGAGATTAGGTTGAGCTGGAACAGCGTCGACAGTTCATCTCTCCCCAACGGGAAGAGGTGAACCCAATTCAACCAAAACTCATCGCACTTTGGAGTAACATGAAGTTGTGGGGCCGTCGCAGCGGGCGCGACCAAAATATCGAAAACAACCCCATGCAAAGTAGCCGGCGGCGGCCGGCGCTCGACCAAGCAACTTGACGCGTCGGGCAACTCAGGGATATTCTTCTAATATTCCGAAATTGCATAGGTGTTCCTCTCCGCAAGGCCTGTCGCATTTGGTATTTGCGGGCTTGTGCTACTGACGCTTTCGCGCCGCAGGCAGGAAAGGGAGCGCCGCCTTATTCTCGGCCGCAGCCTCATCTCATCCTGCTCCAGTCTTACTGCGTCATAAATGTTGTATCTCCTCATCCTGAGAGGCTGTGAATCTAATTGAAGGTTGGCAGCTTTAGCGGAGAGGGACTGCGGCGGGCAGAGGCTAGCGGTGATTGTTTGATTAGGCGGCGGCCTGCAGCAGGCGGTGTCCGGCCAGGATGTTGTTGGTGAGGGCGAACCAGCGCAGCACCGTTTGGACCTTTTCGAGGCCGCGGACCATAAACCGCTGCAGGCCCCAGTTGCGGAAGCGGG